>Ga0194115_10002172_pt1 | contig 23665 bp, 20 predicted proteins | sample TA2MahsurfametaG_3_FD_148656 | JGI IMG/M metagenome (GOLD analysis project Ga0194115, IMG submission 148656) | Freshwater microbial communities from Lake Tanganyika, Tanzania - TA2015002 Mahale S4 surface | ecosystem: Environmental > Aquatic > Freshwater > Lake | place: Tanzania: Lake... | reverse complement strand
CTGAATCAAATATACCTATTGGTCCCATTGAAAAATCAAAGCTAAGAAAAAAGGCAACCCGTTGGATTGCCTTTTACCGTTTATGTCTAACTTAATTACTTATTTTTCATCGCTTCGGCGTCGAGCTTTAGTAATTCTGTCATCACCTCAGGTGTGCAGTCAATCCCCCCCTCGAAATACAACGATACCGTTTCATCAAAAATGTAATTCAATTTTTTACGTTCCGCTACAATGGCAATCGCTTTTTGTGTTCTTTCCAAGATTGGCTCCATGTATTGTTTCTGATACATTTGTAGTTTACGCGTCATTTCAGGTTCAAAATTCTCTAATTCCCGTTGCTTTAACATAAGTTTTTGTTGTTCTTGCTCCAACATTAACTTAGGCATTTCGGGGGCCTCTTCCATTAATTTATTGTACTCTTCTTGAAAGGCTTTTTCTAAGGTTTGAAATTTTGCTATTTCTTCTGATTTTTTCTGATCTAATTTTTTACCTGCCTCTTTGTAAGACGTTAATGTATCAAGTAATTGTGCAGAATTAACGTGTCCAATTCTTTGTTGAGCGTTAACACTTAAAGCCACTGACAAAAAAAACCCGCCTAGTATAGTTTTCATTATTTGTTATTATTTAGTTATTCCCATTTCTTCCAATACGGACTCGCTTATGTTAAATTCTTTTTCTGCATATAACAAATTGCTCTGATTTGCCTTATCAAATACAAAAGCATATCCGTCTCTTTTGGCAACTTTTTTCATTGCGCTAAAAACCCTGTCTTGAATAGGCTTCACCAACTCTTGGCGCTTTTGAAAATAATCTCCATTTGAGCCAAAATGTTGTGTTTGCAAATCTATTGCTTCCTTCTCAAGTTTTTCTATCTCTTCCTTTCGTTTTGTTTTTTCCTCTGCCGGAAGCAGCACCTCTTCGCGTTCGAAGTTGCTTTTTTTCGCTTTTATCGCCGTGTATCTGTCTTCTATTTCTTTCGTCCATTTCTCAGAGAGCTTGTCCAATTTTTCCTTAGCTGTAGCATATTCTGGGACATTTTTTAGAATGTAATCCGAATCAATAAATGCGTAGGACTGACCCATGACAAAAGTGGTGCCAAGAATAAAAAACAAAACGAAACAATACTTAAACATATCCAATTTGTTGTGGCTAAAGAACGGCAAAGTTACACATTTATTGCGAATTGCTATAATTCCCCTAGGTTCATCCCTATGGTGAAACTTAGTTTTGGATAAAATCCCTTCTGCTTCACCGACTGATCTGAAGCCTTTCCGAATCCATTTGACCAAGTGTCAAGTTGATCAAACCCTAAACCATAATCAAGGCCCAACATTCCAAACATTGGCAAAAATACGCGTATCCCAACGCCTGCTGCTCTTTTCACATTGAACGGATTGAATTTTTGAAAGGTTGGAAATGTGTTGCCTGCCTCTAAAAAGGTTAAGGCATAAAAAGTTGCTGAGGGATTTAATGAAATTGGGTAACGCAGCTCTAAGGTGTATTTGGAAATTAAAGGGTCTCCTCCATCCGATGACAGCGTTTGATCTTCATATCCCCTCATTGCAATGATTTCTCTACCACCAATTTGTCCTACTCCTGTTAGCCCGCTTCCTCCCATCACAAATCTATCAAAAGGCGTAACACCCTTGTCTTGGTTATATGCCCCCATAAAGCCAAAGCCAAAACGCGACATCAAAACCAATTTTTTATCCGGGCTTACGGGTAAAAACCATTCTCCTGTTAGTTTAAATTTATAGTATTCAAGGTATTTTATCCGTTCCGCTGTGTTTGCATTATTATAATCAATCCCGTCGAAATAAGAATAAGGCAAGGTGGCTTTGGCTGTAAACGAAAAATTCGACCCGCTCTGTGGGTAGATTGGCGAGCTGACCGAGCTGCGTTGCAGAATGTATTTGAACGATATGTCGTTTGCAAAACCACTTTCAATCAATGGAAATCTAAAGTCACGGACAACATCGTAATACTGATACCCCAACTCATAATATGCAGAAAAGTAGTCATCTGGCCATTTTTTTCTTCTTCCAAGTCCTAAACTAAGGCCTGTTATTCCAACACCTGTATAATTTGGGTCCGTTCTGAGCGTTCCACTTGAAGAAAGAGCCGTATGATTTACAGCGAAAGATAATGAATTTGGTTTTTTGCCTCCCAACCAAGGTTCTGTAAAAGAGAAATTGTATCCTTGATAAAATCTTCCTGATGTTTGCGCACGAATGGAAAGGCGCTGGCCGTCTCCTCCGGGAAGGGGCGACCATGATTCCTTTTTGAAAAAATTGCGCGTAGAAAAATTATTAAAGGTTAGTCCTAGGGTGCCAATTATACCACCCCGCGTTGTTAAGCCCGCTCCTCCATATCCTCCTGAAAGCTCAATTTGGTCTGACGATTTTTCTTCAACTACATACTCAATATCAACGGTGCCATTTGCAGGGTTAGGAATGGGATTTACTTGAAATGCTTGTTCATTAAAAAAACCTAATTGTGCCAATTCGCGTTGCGTTCGCATGATGTCAGATTTATTAAAAATATCACCGGGTTTTGTACGAATTTCACGTAAAATAACCTTGTCGTTTGTTTTTGTGTTGCCACGAATGCTCACATCGCTGATTCTGGCCTCTTTACCCTCCATTAAACGTATCTGATGATTTATTTGGTTGTTAATTACGTTTGTTTCAACGGTAATCAGATTGAAAAATAAATGTCCCTTATTCATGTAAAGCGACCGCACGTCTCGTTCGTCAGGGGTTCCATTCAGGCGCTGTTCAAGTAATGTTTTATTATATACATCCCCCTGTTTTATTCCAATGACCGAATCCAGAAAAGTAGAGCGATACTTCGTATTTCCTATCCAATCAAAGGAACCAAAATAGTACTTGCCTCCTTCTTGAATTTCAATTTTTATCAGAAGATTTTTTGGACTTAATTTTATAATGGTGTCACTAACTATCGTTGCATCTCTCAGTCCAACTTTATTAAACTTTTCCATCATCGCTTGTATGTCGCGATCATACGATGACTCCGTCAGCTTTGATCGTCTCCAAAATTTAAGTATGGATTTCTCTTTTGTGTCTTTCATCGCCATTTTTAGTTTCCAAGTTGCCACCGTTGAATTCCCTGTAATTTCTATTCGTTTAATCCCTATTCGTGGTCCTTTAGAAATGTCGATCAAAAATAACTCAGACTCGTTTATTAATGTGTCCTTTTCACGGTTAATTTGGACTCTTACCTCATAAAACCCCTTCTCTCGGAAATACCCTTTTATTTTTCCGGCTGTTTGAAAAACCAAGTTTTCCGTAATGGTTTTTCCAGCATAGAGGGAAATCTCTTCTCGAAGCTTATCCGCTTCTCTTCTCGAAACTCCCTTAAATTTAAACTTTGATAATTTTGGTCTTGGTGTTAATTCGATGACAAGGTATAAAATGCCAGCTATTTCTTTTTCGGCATAAATAGAAATATTTGAAAAAATTCCTTCTGCCCACAAGTTTTTAATCGCGTTAGTAATGGTTTGGCCCGGAATCATTATATTTTGACCTTGTCTGAGCCCTGCGATTAGTTTTATAGCTTGGTGGTCATAGTTATCTGCCCCAACTACGCGTATAGGACCTAATTCAAACTCTTTTGGCGCATCATATCCGAAGTCCATTCCGCTTAAATTTTTTGGGCCATTTTGTGCCCGTACAGCAGTAAAGGAAAAAATTATAAGGATAAGTAGATAGATTCTTTTCATTCTAAAGTTGTTCCGAGACCATTCCAAAGCGTCTCTCGCGTGACTGATAAGATAATATTGCTGCCTTAAGTTCTTCTTTACCAAAGTCTGGCCAATGGGTATCGGTAAAATAAAACTCGGCATAAGCCAATTGCCATAAAAGGAAATTACTAATTCGGTGTTCGCCGCTTGTTCTAATTAATAATTCCGGATCTGGAATGTCCCGAGTGGTCAAGTGAGAAGAAATTAAAGCAGGCGTGATTTCATTCACTAAAAGCTCTTTTTTCGCAACTTTTAATGATATTTCGCGAACACACTCAGTTATTTCCCATTTTGCACTATAGTTTAACGCCAGCACCAAGGTTATCTCCTTGTTATCTTTTGTGGTATCCATCCCGCTGCGTAAACTTTCTTGGCACTTAACCGGCAACCCTTTAAGGTCTCCAATTACAATAAGTTTTACCCCTTGCTTTTGGAGTTCCGGCAATTCATTGGTAATTGAATCAACGAGCAGACTCATTAATGCATCAACTTCCGCTTTTGGTCTATTCCAATTCTCTGTTGAGAATGCATATAATGTCAAAAAGCTGACCCCAAATGATTTAGCTGCCTTGAGCACTTCTCTTACCGCATCAACCCCCTTTGTATGGCCAAACAGCCGTTGTTCTCCTCTCTGTCTTGCCCAGCGGCCGTTACCGTCCATTATCAATGCGATATGTCGAGGTATTTTGTTGTTATTTAATACTTTTAGTTCCTGGCTCATGCTCGCTGGAGTAAACGAAGATAACTATTCTGGCTTGTTCCATCAAATTCTCACTCAAAATGTGAATACGGTTCACAAAAAAGGGATTAGTACATTCACTAACCCCTTAATATGAATTTTATTGCCTCACTAATCAGCTAAAACAATTAATTTATTGTTCAATAATTCTGCGACGCCTCCCTTGATTAAAACTTCAACGATTGAACCATTTTTACTCATTGCCGGATGTTTTGTGTCTATTTCTCCAACTGGCTCAAACCTTACTGCCCCTTCTTTTAAGGAGGAAATAATTGGCGTGTGATTATTTAACACCTGAAAGACTCCGTCAGATCCCGGAAGAGAGACGGAAGTCGCTTCACCCGAAAATATACTTGACTCTGGGGTTATTATTTGTAATTCCATTTTAGGCTTCCGCTAACATTTTCTCGCCGGCAGCAATAACATCCTCAATGCCTCCTTTCAGGTTAAATGCGGCTTCAGGATATTTGTCGTACTTACCATCTAAAATATCGTTAAATGCCTTTATAGTGTCTTGAATATCAACTAAAACCCCTGGAATTCCCGTAAATTGTTCCGCCACGTGAAAGGGCTGAGAAAGATAGCGCTGAGCGCGTCTTGCTCTATGAACTACTAGTTTATCTTCTTCAGATAATTCGTCCATTCCAAGAATAGCAATAATATCTTGTAGTTCTTTGTATCGTTGTAAGGTGACTTTAACGCGTTGAGCACAGCTGTAGTGTTCCTCGCCAACGATCTCTGGAGTTAAAATTCTAGATGTTGAATCTAATGGGTCAACCGCAGGATAAATTCCTAGTTCTGCGATCTTTCTTGATAAAACTGTTGTGGCATCTAAGTGTGCAAACGTGTTGGCTGGTGCAGGATCCGTTAAGTCGTCGGCAGGAACATAAACCGCTTGAACAGAGGTAATTGATCCATTCTTAGTTGAGGTAATTCTTTCTTGCATAGCCCCCATTTCTGTTGCAAGCGTTGGCTGATATCCAACCGCTGAAGGCATACGTCCCAATAAGGCTGATACCTCAGATCCGGCCTGAGTAAACCTAAAAATATTGTCAACGAAGAATAGGATGTCTTTACCCTGGCCTTCCCCGTCCCCATCTCTAAAATATTCAGCAATTGTTAATCCTGAAAGCGCAACACGAGCACGCGCCCCTGGTGGCTCATTCATTTGTCCAAAAACAAAGGTTGCTTTCGACTCTTTCATTTCTTCTAGGTCAACTTTATTTAAGTCCCATCCTCCTTCTTCCATAGAGTGCATAAAGTCCTTACCATATTTAATAATTCCCGACTCTAACATTTCTCTTAAAAGGTCGTTTCCTTCTCGTGTCCTTTCTCCTACTCCGGCAAAAACAGACAAGCCTCCGTGTCCTTTGGCGATGTTGTTAATCAATTCTTGTATTAATACCGTTTTGCCTACTCCTGCCCCGCCGAAAAGACCTATTTTACCTCCTTTGGCATACGGTTCAATTAAATCTATTACTTTAATTCCGGTAAACAGAACCTCTGTAGACGTTGATAACATGTCAAAACTCGGCGCTTCCCTGTGAATTGGTAGACCTCCGACATTGTCTACGGTATTTATCCCATCAATAGCCTCACCAACCACGTTAAATAGTCTTCCTTTGATTTTTTCTCCAGTTGGAACTTTAATAGCTGTTCCTGTTGCAACAACCTCTAAACCTCTCATAAATCCATCCGTGGAGTCCATAGACACTGCTCTTACTGAATTTTCTCCAACATGAGACTGAACCTCTAAAACTACTCGAGAACCGTCTGCCTTTTTAACCTCAAGGGCATCATAGATGCTTGGAAGTGGAACACCTCTCTCAAACCTTATATCCACCACCGGGCCGATAACTTGAGAAACCTTACCTTTTGTAACCGTCATTTTCGTGTATTAAATTTGAGTGCAAATATACACTTTTTTTCTCAGGCACTCAGCCTAAATGGATTTAAAACCGCCTTGATAGCAATTTTATAGTGCACCACGAAAAACCACAACCAAAAGAAAAAACCATCATGATTATAAAGAATAAATCGGCCCATCTAAAAACTATAGGAAATCCTTCCTTTATTCCTCCCATTGAAACAAAGCCTGTTAACTTTTGAAATAAACAAACCCCGTATCCTAAGGTAAGCCCAAGCAACAAACCGGCGAAACATATTAATATCCCATTTAAAATGAAAACGTATTGGATGTCCTTGTTTTTAAATCCTACCGAACGTAGCGTTTGTATATCTTTTTGTTTTTCTAAATATTGTATAGTTAGTGAGGCAATAAGGTTAATTGCAGCAAAAACAAAAATAAATATCATAATAATTAGTATGATTAGCCGTTCGGATTTACTTGTTTTATAAATAATTTCGTGTTTTTCGTAATTTGTTTTAACAATAAAATTATTCCCTATTTCCCGCTGAAAATCTTTTTTAAAGTCTTCTTGGCTAACCCCCTCCTTTAGCTTAATGTAAATGTGACTAATTTCATTTTTATACCCTAAGAATTCTTGTGTTTGTTTTAACGACCAAAGAACATTTTCCTCGTTAACTTCCTTATTAAAATCAAAAACGCTGGCACATTGCACCCTCGTTTTTTTAAAAATCTCTTTTCCCTGGTTTATCTTCATTTCTCTTTTTCCGGCAAGGAGGGAAAATTCCGTTTGACCAGGGCGTATCTCTAATTTATCTAACAAGCCGGGGGCGAGAAACACATACTGCTCCTCTAACAATGGATAAAGACATGCGTTGTCTCTTTTACAATCGGGAGGATCTAACAAGCTATTATTCGAATATTCAATCATATTGAGAAACTCCGGCTCAACGCCTAATATTTTTGCGTTAGTCCATTTTTTGTCATTTTGTAAAACCACCAACTCTTCTATTCCTTTAGAATACATTGCTATATCCTCGTTAAAAAGGGCGCTTTCATTAAATTCGGAAGGCAAAAATGTTTTTCTCGTGTTGTGAGTTACGGTAATGTCTGCGTCAAACTTTCCATACATTCTCTGAATCACGCTTTCTATTCCATTAAATGCAGATAAAATTATAACAAGCGCGGCGCAAACTATAGCCATTCCCACCCATGAAACTCTTGTTAAAATGGAAACAATATTGCTCCCTGTTTTTGAAAAAAAATATCGTCTTGCTATGTAAAATGAAGTCTTGATTCTCTACTTTTTTTTCAGTAATTCATCTATTTTCATCGCGTAATCTAATGAGTCATCAATAAAAAAAGAAAGGGCAGGGGACTTGCGCATATTTTTTAGCCTACTAGCAACCTCGTATTTCACTTTTCCTTTATTCAAGTTGATATTTTCAAGTACCGCCTCTTTATTTTCTGTATTGTAAATACTCAAGTAGCATCTCGCTAAGGAAAGGTCTGAGGTTACCCTTACGTTCGTTACTGTTACCATGCTGCCAAGGCAAATTTCTTGGCAGCCTCGCAAGAAATAATTTGCCAATTCTGTCCTTATCGCAGACTCTATCTTTTTTTGTCGTATTGATGACATGTTTTTCAAAGGTAATGATTCTATTGCTGATTGATTTAAAAAACAAGGAGCTTTAGTGTATATTTGCCCATGAATTCTTGGAAAGACGTTTACAAATATGCTTTTAAATATAGAAAACTTGCGTTAATTACAATTCTTGGTAATTTGCTGTTTACCATATTTAACTTGCTTTCCCTGGTTCTCTTTATACCGTTTCTTCAATTAATTTTCCGTGTTAACGATTTTAAAGTTGTGCTTGAAAAGCCTGTATATTCAGGCGAAATAAGCAGCCTTGGCTCATATGTTGCGGAATACTACAACTATCACATGCACTTAATGGTTTCCTCAGACCCCCGACAGGCATTAATGTTTGTTTGTGTTTCGGTATTTATTGCTTTCTTATTAAAAAACTCATCGCGGTATTTAGCGGTTTGGTATCAATCAGAATTACGGATGGCCGTTGTGCGTGATGTGCGTGATGAATTATTTAAAAAATCTATGGAATTACCACTGTCATTTCATTCTCAAGAAAGAAAAGGAGATTTAATGGCTCGATTAAACAGTGATGTTGGAGAAATCGAAAACGGAGTGGTTGGATTTTTAGAGCTTGTATTTCGAGATCCAATAGCAATAGTTATTCATGTTTTTTCTTTGTTTTACATTAGTCCCCATTTAACCCTAGTTTCTTTTTTTCTTTTACCAATCACTGCTTTTGTAGTGTCAAGAATAGGAAAAAGCTTGAAGAAAACCGTGAAAAACAGCCAAGAAAAACTCGGCTTGCTTTATTCAATAATGGACGAAAGCTTGAGTGGTATCCGAATTATCAAGGGGTTTAATGCAACTGTATATATAACTAAGCTCTTTAGAAAAAACAACCTACAACATCAAAAACTAGTGACTAAAACATTTAGAAAAAAAGACGTTTCCCCGTTAATAAGTGAAACTCTTGGTGCTGGGGTTATGATGTGTTTGGTTTGGTTTGGTGGAAACTTAATTTTAGAAGGATCAAGCAATGGAGAAGGATTAACCGGTGAGCTCTTCATAACATTTATAATCATTTTTTCTCAACTTCTTCGGCCAATTCAATCCATTGCTAACCAGGTGTCCATTTTACAAAAAGCCCGCGTGAGCCTGGATAGGGTTAATGATATTCTCTCAATAAAAGATCAAATTTTGGAGCCGGAATCACCTGAAGAATTTCACACTTTTACCAATGAAATTTCCTATAAAAATGTTTCTTTTAAATACGGGGAAGAATACGTGATTAAAGCGGTGTCGCTTTCCATACCAAAAGGACGTACTGTTGCGTTGGTGGGCGAATCCGGTAGCGGAAAATCTACATTGACAGATTTGCTCGCCCGATTTTATGATGTGACAGATGGGGAAATAACCATAGATGATAAAAACATAAAGTCTTTTCGCTCTTTTGACTTGAGAAATAAAATTGGAATTGTTTCTCAGGATTCAATTTTATTTAATGGTTCGGTTTTAGAAAATATTGCGTTTGGAGACGAAAACCCTTCTTATGATAAAGCTTTTGAGGCAGCAAAAATTGCAAATGCACATGTGTTTATTGACGATCTCGAATTGGGATACGAGACAAACATTGGAGAAAGAGGAAATAAGCTTTCGGGAGGACAAAGACAACGCCTATGCATTGCTCGTGCTATTTATAAAAACCCCGAAATTCTCATACTAGACGAAGCAACATCAGCATTGGATACAGAGTCTGAAAAACTGGTTCAAGAAGCGTTAGATCGTTTAATGAAAAACAGAACCACCTTGATTGTCGCACATCGTTTAAGCACAATAAGAAATGCAGACACTATTGTTGTGCTCTCAAATGGTTCTGTTGCAGAACAAGGAACCCACAAGGAGCTGATTGAAAAGAAGGGCTTATACTTTAATTTCTGCTCGTTGCAAGACATTATTTAGTAAACTGTAAACTTAAACCAATTTTGATTGTTACTTTTGCCATATGAAATTCAATAATATTACTTTCTCGTCTAACCACAACGAAATGTTCTACACCGAGCTGAAACAGCGGGTTAACCATTATTTTAAAAATAAAAATATTTCTAAACACGCCAACGCCGAAATGGTTTTCAAGACCGCTTTTATGCTGGTTTTATATCTACTGCCGTTGTGTTTATTGTTTGTTGCTTTTCCGAGCGACTGGGTTTATTTTTTGTGCTGGACTGTCATGGGGTTTGGAATGGCGGGAGTAGGTTTGTCTGTCATGCATGACGCAAATCACGGAACTTATTCTAAAAATCAACTCGTTAATAAAATCATCGGTAAGGTGTTAATCTTTCTCGGGGGAAGTGATGTGAATTGGCGAATTCAACATAACGTATTGCATCACACTTACACCAATATAACCGAAATGGACGAGGACATCTCTCCTCCCGCTTTTTTATTACGATTTTCTCCACATAAAAAACATTATGCGATTCACCGTTTTCAACATCTCTATGCTTGGTTTTTATATGGGTTAATGACATTAATGTGGTTTTTTACAAAAGATTATATTCAAGCCATTCGTTATTACAAAAAGGGCCTTTTGAAGTCACAGGGAATATCCCTTTCCAAACATTTATCCGTAATCGTTTTTTATAAAATGACATACGCTTTCGTGTTTATAGTACTTCCCATAGTTTTTAGTCCTGCTACTTGGTATGTTACGTTAATAGGATTTTTTGTAATGCAGTTTATTTGTGGCTTTATACTTTCTGTTATATTTCAGCCCGCACACGTTGTTCCTTCCTCTAACTTTCCAGTTCCTAATGATTCGGGCAATATTGAAGCTGACTGGGCGGTAAATCAGTTAGTCAATACGGCTAATTTTGCTCCAAAATCTCGCATTTTCTCTTGGTACGTTGGTGGATTAAATTACCAAATCGAACATCATTTATTTCCAAATATCTGTCATATCCATTACCGTAAAATTTCAAAAATTGTAGAAGACACTGCGAAAGAATTTCGTCTTCCTTACCATTCTTATAAAACTTTCTTAGGGGCGTTGGTTGACCACGGGAAGGTTTTGTATGCATTAGGAAAGAAAAATGTTGCTGTGGTTTAAACCATGACCCCAGAAAAGCTCCGGACTTATTGTTTATCCCTCCCCGCTACTGAAGAAAGAATGCCTTTTGACGATAATACGCTGGTTTTTAAAGTTGGGGGAAAAATATTTGCGTTGCTAAATCTAGACGAGGAGACATCCATAAATCTTAAATGTGAGACCGAAAAAATCCCAGAGCTACAAGATTGTTTTTGTGCAGTAATACCGGGTTATCATATGAATAAAAAACACTGGATTACTGTGTTGTTAAACCGAGATGTTTCAGATAAACAACTCTTTGAATGGGTAAAAAATTCTTATTTTTTGGTAATTAGCAAGTTAGGTAAAACCCTACGCAATGGGCTTGCGAATTGATAAGTTCGTGTGGTGCGTCCGCCTTACAAAAACGAGATCTCTCGCCGCGGAACTTATCGTTAAAAACAAAATCAAACTCAATAATTTAACAACAAAGGCCGCCAAAGAAGTATCCATTGGTGATGTTATTTATTTTTACCGAAACTCCGCAATATTCACTTATTCCATCTTAAAATTACCAAATGTGCGTCTTTCTGCTTCATTAGTAAACGATTATATTCAAGAAACCACCAACGAGGAAGAGAAGGAAAAAAACAGAATTTTTGTAGCATCACAAAAGGCCTATCTCCTAACGGGGGGAAAGCCCACAAAAAAGAATCGCCGTGATATAGAGGGTTTTTTGGATCAATGGGCCGAATGATCTGCTAATATTTTATCTGCTAATATATTACTCAATTTATAATAACTCTCTGTAGTCCAGCCAGCAATATGTGGTGTGAGTATTACTTTTTCTGAAGAAGTCAAATAACAAAATGCGTCGGGCACCTGTTGTTCAAAGAATTTTTCAAAACTTTTTTGTTCATATTCATGAACATCTAAACAAGCTCCTTTAATCTTTTGGGTTTTTAGCCCTTTGACCAGACTTTCAGTATCAACGATTCTACCTCTCGCTAGATTAATTAAAATAAATGGTTTTGCCATTTTATCAATAAACTCATCATTGACTATGTATTTTGTGTCGCTGGTCAGTGGTACATGAAAAGACACGATATCTGCTTGCTCCATAATTGCGTCTAGTGTGCATTCATGAACGAAATGATCTCCAAACCCGGATTTATATTTATCAAATGCCATTACTTTTACATCAAATCCTCTGAGTTTTTTTGCAAATGACGACCCGTTGTTACCATATCCAATTATCCCTACTGTTTTACCATCCAATTCTTCTCCTCTGTTTGATTCTCTCTGCCAAATTCCCTTGCGTATTTGCAAATCTGAAACAGTTATTTTATTCAATAGCGTTAAAAGCATGCCTAGTCCATGCTCTGCAACAGCATTTCTATTTCCCTCTGGGGAATTGTAACACATAATCGCATTTTTTTTACAAAATTCAACATCTATATTTTCCAGCCCAGAACCGGATCTAGCAATAAATTTAAGATTTTTACAGGGAGCCAGAATTTCTTCTTTGAGCGAAATTTTCGATCGAATCACAAGTCCATATGCATCCGCAATCAGAAGGGGAATCTCATCTGATTTTACTTTTGTTATATCAATGCATACAAAACCCTCTTTTGTTAGGCGCTCCTGTAACACACCATGAACCGTATCGATGAAATAAACTTTGGAGTCTGACACAGGCTAAAGATACACTTTTTCACCTTCCTAAATGAACCAGCAATACAGATATATCGCTTGGTGAAATGCCTGATATTCTTGATGCCTGTCCAATGGTTGCGGGTTTTATTCTATTAAATTTTTCCACCGCCTCTGCACTTAACCCTATAATTACTTGATAATCAGTTTTTTGAGGTATTTTAAGGCCTTCCAAGCGCAATAGTTTGGCGGCTTCCTCTTCTTCCCTCTTTATGTAACCCTCGTACTTCATTTGTATCTCGGCCTGTTCAATAATACAGTTGTCTAATGATTGCCACTTATGACACATCTCTCTAAGGTCCTCCGACAAAGGAACTAAATCTGCTAATTTTATGTTGGGCCTCGTAATTATTGACGACAGCTTAACTTGTTGACCAACAGGAGAAGATCCTTTTTTTTCGAGGATTGCATTCAACAAACTTGGGGAAACACCCGTTCTTTTCAAAAACCCTTGAATTTCCTTTACTCCTTTGGTTTTTATATCAATTTTGCGCATGGCTGCATCTTCTTGGATTCCTAGTTTATGTGCGATTGGGGTTAGTCTCAAGTCGGCATTGTCTTGTCTCAACAAAATTCTAAATTCAGCGCGTGAAGTAAACATCCTATATGGTTCCTTGGTCCCTTTAGTTATTAAGTCGTCAATCAAGACTCCAATATATGCCTCGTTTCTCGACAAAACGAAACATTCTTTATTATTTACTTTTTGATGCGAATTTATTCCGGCTATTAGTCCTTGACACGCGGCCTCTTCATATCCTGTGGTACCATTAATTTGACCGGCAAAATAAAGGTTTTCTACTAATTTAGTCTCTAGCGTGTGATAAAGTTGGGTAGGAGGGAAATAATCGTATTCTATTGCATATCCGGGCCTGAACATTTTGGCTTTTTCAAAACCAGGGATTGTTTTCATGGCCTCTAGCTGTACGTCCTCCGGCAAAGAAGTACTGAAGCCGTTAACATATATTTCGACAGTATTCCATCCCTCTGGCTCTACAAATATTTGGTGTCTGTCGCGATCTGAGAAACGGTTGATTTTATCTTCAATACTTGGACAATACCTCGGGCCTGTACTTTGAATGGCCCCATTAAACATCGGGGAACGATCAAAGCCTGTTCTCAAAATCCTGTGTGTTTCCGGGTTTGTATATGTTATGTGACAAGACAATTGTTTTTCTAGTGGGCATGTGTCTGAAAAACTAAATTTTCCTGGAATAAAGTCTCCATGCTGTTCTTCCATTTTTGAATAGTCCAAAGATCTACCGTCCACACGAGGAGGTGTTCCTGTTTTCATTCTTCCGGACTCAAAACCCAAACTGCATAAATCCTCTGTAATACCTATAGCTGCTTTCTCAGCTACTCGTCCGCCACCAAATTGCTTCTCCCCTAAATGAATTACTCCATTTAAAAACGTACCATTCGTTAAAACAATCGCTTTTGCCCTAATATTTATTCCAAGAGCTGTTTTGACTGCTACCGCTTTATTTTTTTCAACTATTATTCCAGTGCACATGTCCTGCCAAAAATCGACAAGAGGATTTTTTTCAAGCATCAACCTCCATTCAGATGCAAAAAGCATCCGGTCATTTTGTGTACGAGGCGACCACATCGCGGGTCCTTTGGATAAATTCAACATACGAAATTGCACAGCGCTTTTGTCGCTTACAATTCCCGATCCGCCGCCTATTGCATCAATTTCCCTTATAATCTGCCCTTTTGCAACGCCCCCCATCGCTGGATTACAACTCATCTGGGCAATCGTGTTCATATTCATGGTGACAAGCAGTACGCGGCTTCCCATTTTTGCGGCAACATTTGCAGCTTCACAACCCGCATGACCCGCACCAACAACAATTACATCGTATTCTGATAGCATACTATTTTTGTTTCACGTGAAACACTACTCTTTTTGTTTTATTTTTTTAATAACCATTTATTAATATATTCATTTTCTTTGTTCGTCATTATAGCTTTTGTGTCGTCCGACTTATCATCATAACCCAGCAAGTGCAACACACCATGAAACACAACCCTGCATATTTCCTGTTCAAGGGGCTGTATTAGAGACGTGGCATTGTCTATCACCCGGTCTATTGAAACAAAAATATCTCCGCTAACTATTTGATTTTCAGAATAATCAAAGGTAATAACGTCTGTGTAGTAATTGTGGTTTAGAAATTCCATATTCATTGATAACAAATACTCATCTCCACAGAATATAACTGTTATTTCACCGCAACCCTTTCCTTCGTCTTCTACTAATCTGGGAATCGCTGTAATAAAAAATTCTGGGTTTATTCCAGGAACATTGGGCACGCCGTCTAAGCACTCAACTACAATCACTTACAAAAATAGATGTTTACACTGTTTCCTGGGGGATCGAACTCTACCTCATCAGCCAAATTACGCATCAGAAAAATTCCCCTTCCACTTTCTTTTAATAGGTTACTGGGGGCTGTTGGGTCCGGTAAGCTCGAGTAGTCAAACCCTGCGCCTTGGTCTGTTACATTAAAACAAAAACTTTCTTTTTCTTCTCCGACTGCCACGGCCACGAACAACAATTTATTCATTTGATTCCCGTGTTCAATTGCGTTGTTCACAGCCTCTGTTACTGCAATTAACACATTGCCATAGCAATCGTCAATCACTCCCATTTTTTCACAGACCTTTCCCACTAAACGTTCAATGTCTATAAGAGAATTATAGTTTGTGGGTAGTTCTATCTTTTCAATAACATTAAAACCTTCCTTCATTCAATAATATTATCAATTTCGATTGAAATATTCACCTGCCTTGTTCTTGTAATACTTATTATACGACGGATCTATAACCTTTATTATTTCAACTTGCTTTAATTTAAGTTTGTTATACTCCTCAAATCTGATTTGGTTACTGCTTGGATAATCTTTTCCTGAGGTTGACTCTCTTTTTTCCTCGAAACCCCTTTCTAATATTGCTTTTTCACTTTCGAGGAGCCTTGTTAAGATTTGTTTTTGCCTATTAATGAGCTCGTTATCAAGTTTTTTATTTATCAAGTTCTTTTCTTGTTTTTCTAATTCATTAATCAATGGATTCAGCTTGTTTCCTTGACCAGTGCCTTCTTTGTTTAATTCGTTTCTTAATTGCTCAAGTTTTTGTCTTATTGCCGTCTGTTCTGCAGCCATTTTTGCTAATTGCTTATTCCCTAAACCCAACATGTTCTTTCCTTCCTCGGAAGGAGTGCTTCCCGGCTGAACCCCAGGCTTTGATCCGCCAGGATTAACTCCTTTTTGCATTTGCTCAAGTTGTTGCTTGATTATTTCTTTCATGTCCCCAGGAGAAGTGGATCCAGGTTTTGGCCTTCCTTTTCCTGGATTATTACACTGTCCTGAGCCCTCCATTTCGCTTTGCATCTGCTTCTGCAAACTCTGCAGGGCCTCGTTTAACAGCAAGGCCAAATTATTATATGCCGTCATTACCGCTTGTTGGTTTTTATTTATCGCTGTTTTGTTGTGGTTGTCTATATTATCAACCACTAGCGCATGGTTTAAAGATATTGTGTTTAATTCTTTGTCGACAAATGTAGCTATAGAGGCCTGTCTTTTTGCAAGAAGCAACAATGAGTCTCTCACCAACCGCGTATCATCTATGATTCTTCTCTGCCTTCTTCCGTGCTTGGTATATGCCGGATCCTTTGAGCTCACACGAGTAAAATCATGCATCGTGCGCTCTTGATCAAAACTCAAGATCATAAGGCTTTCTAACAAAGCCCTAATGGCTTCTACATCCTCTTTTTGTTGTTTGGTGTTTGATGCTTGTTGGGCCTGATCTAAAGAGCTTGCTAACTGCTCCATTTCATCTGCTGCCGATTTCTGTTTTTCGCCTGCTTTTTTCTCCTTCCCTTCACTGATTTTTGATTTAGCGTCTTTTAAATTTTCTGTTATTTTCTCTTTTATCTCTTCGGTATTTCCTAGTTCGATGGGTTTGTTTAGATTTCTATTTAGTTCTTCTAGATTCTTTATATCTTCCTCTATTTCTGAATATTTTTTATTAATTTCCTCTTGTTTTTTTTCAGCCGCTTCCTTTGTTAAATCACGACTCTCCATGTTTTTCTTTAATTTTCTTTGTTGTTCGGCTAAGTTTCTTAATTCTTTTTCAATGTCGTCTATTTTTTCGTTGACCTGACTCCTTTTAAGTAATTCTAGGGTCCTGTCTAATTGTTTTTTCATATCTTCCGCACTTCTATTTATTTCATCCATCTTTTCATTGATGTTTTCTTTTTCGTTTTGTTCTAATAGTTTTTCTAGATCCTCCAACAGTTTTTTTAGTTCATCATCCATTACTTCAAGAAGTAATTTTTCTATCATTTCTTGTTTGTCCAACAGCTCTTTATCAAGTTCTGATAATTGATTTTTCTCGGAGCTGCTTTTTTTTATTTCTTTACTTAGCCGTTCTAAGGATTCAATTAATTTATGTTGCTCTTCTTGAAGTTGGTTTACTTGGTTTAATTTATTCCAATCATTAGACTTGGTGTTTAACGTTTCTTTTTTTAGTTTCTCAACCTTGTTTTGGAAGTCTTTTGTTTTTTTTAATATGCCTTCTAATTCTTCCTTTGACTTCTCTTGTTGTTGTTCTCTTTTTTCGTTTAGCTGTTCTAAACTTGGAAGCTTGTAGGTTATCACTGAAGATTTTGTTGTTTTTCTACCATTTATTCCATCGTTATCTGTAACACTAAAATAATATTCGATCCTATCGTTTACTTTAACTTGTTCTCTACTAAAGTCAACAGCAAAATCAAAGCCTGTTTTTGTTCCAACAACAGGTTTTACCTGTATTTTTTTTGTGCGCTTTACACCGTTCTCTGAAGAAAAGATGGTATAATTAAAAAACAACGACGTAAGTCCATAATCATCATCCGCTTCACCGTAAAAATAACGAATCGCATCAGAAGTAGAATCAACCTGTTCTTGAATAAAAATAGAGGGATAAACATCCTTAATAACAGAGACAATATGCTTGCTGCTGTCCTTTGTGTTTGTATATTTATTTACGTATAACATATTAAACTTTGTGTCATTTCGCACAACTGCCTGTTTTGAAAAACTACTATTTTTTTCTATGTATGTTTTCTGTTGCCATTGAATTTCACATTCTTTGGTGTTTTTTAATAATACACTCCATGTTAATTTCGTTCCTTCTGGTACTACTAAATCGCCTACATTTTGAATGGTTTCATTTGGTTTTGATAGGTATGAAGGGTATTCAATTTTTACCTCTATTTTTCCGATGACGGATTTTCCTGTTACGTGTAATAAGTATTCCTGACTGGTGTACTCTCCTGATTTAAAATAAAATACGGATGTTTTTTTTACCTTCCGAATGAAATACTTAAACGTGTTTTTTGTAACCCGATCCATTAAAAATGTTCCATTTTGACAAACAAGATAAACCTGTTCAGGAATTTTTGAACCTTTCAATATAACTGTAACTTCTTTATCTTGACCTTCTTCAACAGATAACGTAGTGGATTGTAATTCAAAATTAAATGGAACTAATTCGTCTTGATAATTTACTATTCGTTGTGTTGTCTCTGTAATAAATTCAGGTGTGAAAATTAGTAAGGAAATAAATAGTAACAGCCCAGGTAACAAATAAGGAATAAATTTTTTATTTTCAGAAAACCTAATTGCCGAGACAAAACGAATTCTTAACAATTTCTCTGTTCTTTGTTGAATACTGGCTTGTAATAATTCAATATTTCCATTTTGCTGACTTATATCTTGTTGTAACTGAAATGTATTTTTCAATCTATCGTCAATTTCAGGAAAGAATTTACCAATTATTTCTGCTGCTTGCATTCTGTTTAATCTTGGACCTAAAGAACATAATTTAAGTATTGGATATAATATGAAATACCCAATCACTATTATATTAGATACTATAAATCCAAAGAATAGAATGGCTCTACCGACACGCTTAAATTCATTAAAAAACTCAAGTGTTGTCGCGAGTAAAAAAGAAGATATTAAAATAGCACTACAAAGCAACAATCCTTTTATTATTTGATTGTGGTAATACTTTCTTATAAAAGAATCAACTTGCTCAATGAGTTTATTAAAAGAATTCATAATTGAGTACTAATTTACAAATTTAATAACGGCAAAAAACATGCAGAAACTTTTAAAACATTACTAATAAACAATAAAACAAATAAAATTATCTTACTAATTTTATAACTACTATTACTCATGTTAATTTGTTTAAAACAGAGCCGTCTATCTTTTAAAAAAAAGTTTCCATGAATAATTTACAACAAATTAACAAGGCAAAAAGCAATACACGTGAATTATTTATAACAATATAAACACATTGTGTAAAACAAATAAAGTAATCATAAATAATCAGTGTTAATAATACTTTTGTTTATAAAGTTTTAATATTTAATGAATAAATTCAGGGGAAAATTTAAATACAATTTAAAGATCCATAGTATATATAAAAATTCTATAAATACAATTATTTTTATAATTAAAAGTAAACAGATTATTAACAAAAAAAAATAGGTTTGTGTATATAATTAAACAAACTAAAAGGTTGTAATTCATAAGAGAATGAAAAAACGTATTTGTATTGGGGGTGATCATGCTGGATATGTGTTGAAAGAACAAATAAAAAAACAAGTAAATGATTGGGGATATAGTGTTGTGGATGTTGGCTGTCATTCAGATGAAAGTATTGATTATCCTGACTACGCGCACCCTGTTGCCCGCCATGTTGAATCTAATGCGAGTGTTGTTGGTATTTTAATTTGTGGTTCAGGAAATGGAATTAATATGACCGCAAATAAGCATCAAGGAATTAGAAGCGCATTGTGTTGGCAAGTAGAAATTGCCAAACTGGCTCGTCAACATAATAATGCGAATATTGTTGCTCTTCCAGCAAGGTTTATTTCAACAGAGGAGGCAATAAAAATAGTTGAAGTATTTTTAAATACATCCTTTGAAGGGGGACGTCACCAAAAAAGAGTTGACAAAATTGCTTGTTTTCAAGAAAAATCGTGATTAGAAACCTGTTTGCGCTGCCTCGGCGCACGGGGAGAATGAAAGCCAAAATAAATTAATAACCAGGCTATTTTATTAAAATTTCCACCCTCCTATTTGCCTCTTTTTGTTCTTCATTTTTTGGATCTCTAAATACAGGTTTTTCAAATCCAAAACCAACAGCCGTTAACCTATGTCGCGCCACACCTTCATTGAGTAAATATTTCAATATTTGGTTAGCGCGTCGCTGTGACAATAATTTTGACGCTCGTTTAGTTCCGTCTTGGTTAACATGGCCTTGTATTTCAATACTCACCCCGGGGTTGAGGATCATAAAATCACGCAACCGTTTCAATTTTGGCAAAGACTCTGCTAAAATTTTATTCTTTCCTGCATGAAAATAAATTTTTTCCAATTTTGCAACAACTCCCTTTTTTATTTTTTGTAAAAATAGAGAGTCCCTACTCGTAGACGTGCCGTCTGTCTGAAAATAGTGATTTTCAAAATCTTTTGATAAATATCCTTCTGCATCTATTTTAATTGATCCATTTCTGATGGTTCGTGTTATATTCATATAAAGGTCACTCGCTAAATAGGTGCCATTTAGTTCTGCCGCCGAAGAAATAACAATTCTTGAAGAAACAGGCTTTTTAGTTTCTTGATCAAGCACATGAAATGAATAAACAGGTTTAAACTTGTCATAAACTAGATTTAAACACAGGGTGTCAAGCACCTCTTCCCCAAAACTATTAATGGCTTGAAAATTTACACGAAAAGATATATTGCTATCGTCTCTTTCTTTGGAAAAATAGACAATATAGTACGAGTAGCCCTTTTCTACATCAACACTGACATTTTGTAATTCTTGGCAGTTGGTGTTTGGTTTAATAAACACAGGCGCTCCAGAGCCGGTGTTGATTTCGTTGCAAGCATCTTGTATATTTGTTTTTACGATAAGTAAGTCAAAGCTGTCAAGGAAAATACTACAAGGGAGGCTTAACTTTCCTTTACGAGCGGGCTCAAATAAAAACCACACACTGTTATTGGGTATTTGTTGTTTTTCTAGAAGAGGGCAGAGTGCATTTTTTTCAAGTCCTTTTAACCCAGGGAAAGGAACCATTATTTCCTGTTCTTCTATAACCGTAATTGCTCTTTCACAATTGAGCTTAACTCTCGTTTTTTGTGCTGTGCCTAGATAAGCGAACAGACAAATAAAGAAAGTGCATTTTACAGTCATGGAAGCGATTAAGGGATGACAACATCAAGTTTCATATCAACATTCATTAAGCAGCGAACAAGGATATTGTTTTCTTGAACATAAAACTCTTTTGTAGAAAAATCCAATAATCGTCCAGATAATTGGACCTCTGGGGAAAGGTTTTGGTTGAGGTTGGTGGCTGTAATTTTTTTTATTTCCTCAATGTGCGGCAATAAGTCGAACGTACTTTTTTGTTTGAGGTGTGTAAGGATTTTTTCTGAATACATCCATTTTGCACCCTTAAGCAAAACGCTCTGAGTAGAAAGTGTAAAAGAAAGATCGTTGATGTATAACTTTTGTTCCAACGCATCTAATTTTGGAACACCTTTCAGGTAAAGCGTTCCCCTGTTATACCCGGAAAATTCAACCTTCATTCCAAGAGTATCGAGTGACACTTGGAACAAAGAAACGCTATCTATGTTCACGGTTTTTTGTTTAATTTTCACAGGGTTTTTTTTCAAGGATTTGGTGATTAACAGGCTCAAGCTATCGTATGAAGCCTTTATATCAATATATAAACTGAATTCGTTGGCTGTTTTTTCCGGAACAGCATCTGGCAGCTCAGTTTTTGGTGTCATTGAAGACGTATTATCCAGCACGGTAGGGCTCAAAGCAAGTTGCAATCTAGTTTTGACAGACCCCCGAGCGAAGGTTAATTTTCCAAATGAAATACTTTTCGGTTGTAGGTATAGGAAGCCAAAATTTTTAAGCCTTATCGGTTCTTGAAGTTTTTCCCATGCCCAAATCAATTGTGGGCGTATTGTAACAGCAGAAATTTGTTGATCAATTTGTTTTTCTTGTTTTACTAATTCAGAGTAAATAGCACCTTCAATTTCTTTGGTTACACTAAATTTCATAAAACTGAACTGACACTCATCCAAAAGTTTTACGTAATTCAATTTAGTGTTTGGGGTTAGTGTAAAATTATTTTTTAATTGGATGGACGTTTGAAATTGGGTGTTTAGTTTCCTTTTTGGCTCTCCATTTGTGCCACAACTTCCATAAACACGCGGAACAATACACTGTTCGGTTTTAAATAGCCCGTGACAACCCGGGCAATAATTAACCTGGAGACCAAGCCCTCCAGAGACCGAGGTAATAATTGAGTTGTCTTGAAATCCAAATATAAAAGGATCTCGCTCAAAATCGTATGAGTACCCAAATCCAGAACACGGTTGATGTGTTCCTTGAAATTTTACAGGCACTTGTTTTTCAATCTCCTTGAAACCTTTGTTCAGGTTTATATCAATAGGCATTGTTATGTGGGATACTATAAGTTTTGGAGGAGGCGCTAAGGATTTAACAGCCCGAGGGGGAGTAGGAGCAATAATTCTACAGCCATATAGAAAGAAGACAAGAAAGAGCAAGCGAATCATTTTACTTAAGCCTCTATTTTACGCATTGTAAAAACAATCTTTAAGACAGACGTTAAATCATTTTTTGTCTTAATCTTACATTTAGAGCATCTAAAAACTCTTCTGTGAAGACATAGTGTTCTCCGTGTTTTACATTGTTGCCGTGAATACATACCGCGAGGTCTTTTGTCATAACTCCAGACTCAACGGTTTCAACACATACTTGTTCTAAGGTGTTACAGAAATCGATTAATTCCTGGTTGTTATCAAGTTTTCCTCTGAAGGCCAATCCCCTGGTCCAAGCAAATATGGAAGCAATAGGGTTTGTAGATGTTTTTTTGCCGGCTTGATGGTCTCTGTAATGTCTAGTAACCGTTCCGTGTGCCGCTTCAGATTCCATTATTTCCCCGTCTGGTGTAATTAACACCGACGTCATTAATCCTAGCGACCCAAATCCCTGTGCAACAGTGTCTGATTGAACGTCGCCGTCGTAATTTTTACAAGCCCAAACAAAGTTGCCGTTCCATTTTAGCGCTGATGCTACCATGTCATCAATTAACCGATGTTCGTAAACAATACCTGCTTCAATGAACCTCGTTTTAAACTCATTTTGGTAAATTTCCTCAAAAATATCTTTGAACCTGCCATCGTATTTTTTAAGTATGGTGTTTTTGGTTGACAAATAAAGCGGCCATTTTTTTGCTAATGCCATATTGAAGCAAGACTGTGCAAAACCGCGAATGGAATCATCTGTATTGTACATGCTCATAGCAACACCGTCTCCTTTGAAATTGTAAACGTCAAAGGTTTGAGTTTCACCACCGTCTTCAGGAGTAAACGACATGGTTAGTTTACCTTTTCCTTTAAAAACAGCGTCAGTTGCGCGGTATTGATCACCAAACGCATGTCTACCAACAATTATGGGAGCTGTCCAGTTTGTAACTAATCTCGGTACATTGCTCATGACTATGGGCTCTCTGAAAACAGTGCCATCAAGGATGTTCCTGATTGTTCCGTTCGGAGACTTCCACATGGATTTTAAATTAAACTCTTTTACCCGCGCTTCATCAGGTGTTATCGTTGCACACTTAATACCAACCTTATATTTCTTTATTGCTTCTGCTGCTTCAATCGTGATTTGGTCGTTTGAGTGGTCTCTGCTCTCGATACCTAAATCATAATATTTTATATCGAGGTCAAGGTATGGCAAGATTAATTTCTCTTTAATATAATTCCAAATGATTCTGGTCATTTCATCACCGTCTAGTTCTACTACTTGATTAATGACTTTTATTT
>Ga0194115_10002167_pt1 | contig 23716 bp, 13 predicted proteins | sample TA2MahsurfametaG_3_FD_148656 | JGI IMG/M metagenome (GOLD analysis project Ga0194115, IMG submission 148656) | Freshwater microbial communities from Lake Tanganyika, Tanzania - TA2015002 Mahale S4 surface | ecosystem: Environmental > Aquatic > Freshwater > Lake | place: Tanzania: Lake... | reverse complement strand
GCGCCTGCCATGCCTTGCAGGAAAAGGCTGGGGCTCTCCAGAATCTCCACTTGTGACAGGCGCGCCTCAAAGCGTTCACTGCGATTGCTGGTAAAGCGCGGCCAGGCTTGTGCGCCGGGGATGATGTCAGCCAGCTCGGCAAACATCTGGCAGCCGTTGCACACCCCCAGCCCGAAGGTGTCGCCCCGTGCAAAGAAAGACTGAAACTGCTCGGACAGACGCTCATTGAAGACGATGCTGCGCGCCCAGCCTATCCCGGCCCCCAGGGTGTCTCCATAGCTGAAGCCGCCGCAGGCGACCACGCCGGCACATTCGCTCAGGGCCACACGCCCGGCCTGCAAGTCGCTCATGTGGACATCGACGGACTCAAAGCCGGCCAGGTCGAAGGCGTAGGCCATCTCGACATGGGAGTTGACCCCTTGCTCGCGCAAGATCGCCACCCTCGGCCGGCCCACACGCGATGCGCGGGTTGGCTGGGGTTGCACCGGGGCCGTTAGCGACTGCGGCCAGTGCAGGTGCAGGCCAGGCTCACCGGAGCGCCCCGCAGCCTCGTGCTCTGCATCGGCGCAAGCCGGGTTGTCACGCTGCTGGCAAATTTTCCAGCTCACGCTGTCCCAGACCTGCTGCAAATCGCGCAAACTTGCGCTGAACACGCAGCGCGTATCGCGCCAGACTTCGAGCTTGCCCTTGCCCACCTCCATCGGCGCCTGTTCGGGCCGGGTCTTGCCAATGAAATGGCTGTGCTGCGACAGCCCATGCTCACGCAGCACCTGCATGACCTGATTGCGCTGGCTGCTTCGCACCTGAATCACCACGCCGAGCTCTTCGGAGAACAGGGCCCTGAGAGTGGCCTCCTCGCGGCGGGCGGCAACCTGCGTTGCCCAGTTCTTGCTGTCGCCCGTGTCCATGCGGCTGTCGCTGATGCCATCGCCCTCAACCAGCAGCATGTCGACATTGATCGATACACCCACCTGGCCAGCAAAAGCCATCTCGGCCACGCACGCGAGCAATCCGCCGTCACTGCGGTCGTGATAGGCCAGCAGGTGCGGCCGCAGGGCACTGATGGCCTGCACCAGCGCAATCAGACGACGCGGCGCGTCCAGATCGGCCGGCTCCCCGCCGTCGAGTTCGAGCGCCTGCGCCAGGATGCTGGCGCCCATGCGGTTGCGGCCGTGCCCGAGATCAATGAGGATCAGGGTGGTGTCCTGCTCCTGCGCATCGAGTTGCGGCGTCAGCGTGCCGCGCACATCGTCCAGGCTGGCGAAGGCGCTGACAATCAGGGACACCGGGGCGCTGACTTGTTTTCGCTCGGCGCCCTCGGTCCAGACGCTGCGCATGGACAGAGAATCCTTGCCAACCGGGATGGAAATGCCCAAGGCGGGGCACAGCTCCATGCCCACCGCGCGCACCGTGTCGTAGAGCGCCGCGTCCTGGCCCGGCTCGGCGCAGGCGGCCATCCAATTGGCCGACAGCTTGACGCGACTCAACTCGATCGGGGCTGCCAGCAAATTGGTGATGGCCTCGGCCACCGCCATCCGGCCTGATGCAGCGGCATCGAGCACCGCCAGGGGCGTACGCTCGCCCATGGCCATGGCCTCACCTGCAAAACCCTGGAAATCGGCCAGGGTCACCGCGCAATCGGCCACCGGAATCTGCCACGGTCCGACCATCTGGTCGCGGTGGGTCAAACCCCCAACGGTGCGGTCACCGATGGTGATCAAAAATCGTTTGGAAGCCACGGTCGGATGCGAGAGCACCCGGATCACCGCATCCTCCAAGGCCAGCCCCGTCAGGTCCAGCGCACCGGTCGATCGGTGCTCGCGCTGCACATGCCGATGCATTCGAGGGGGCTTGCCCAGCAACACATTCATGGGCATGTCCACCGCCGGCGGACCGGCTGCATCGAGCAGACGCAACTGCGGCTCATCGGTGGACTCGCCCACCACCGCATACGGACAGCGCTCGCGCTCGCAAAAGGCGGCGAAAGTCGGCAGCGCCTCGGGGGCGATCGCCAGCACATAGCGCTCCTGGCTCTCGTTACTCCAGATCTCGCGCGGCGACAAGCCGCTTTCCTCCAGGGGGACAGCGCGCAAATCAAAACGCGCCCCTTGACCCGCATCGTTGACCAGCTCGGGAAAGGCGTTGGACAGCCCGCCCGCCCCGACATCGTGAATGGCCAGGATGGGGTTGTGCTCGCCCAGTTCGGCGCAACGGTTGATGACTTCCTGCGCGCGCCGTTGGATTTCGGGGTTGCCCCGCTGCACCGAGTCAAAGTCGAGCTCGGCGGCATTGACGCCCGATGCCATGGAGCTGGCCGCGCTGCCGCCCAAACCAATGCGCATGCCCGGCCCACCGAGTTGCACCAGCTGTGTGCCCGCCGGAAAGCGGATCTTGCGCGCCAGACGGGCATCGATCGTCCCCAGCCCGCCGGCGATCATGATCGGCTTGTGGTAACCCCAGCGCCGCCCCTGTACCGTCTGCTCGTACTCGCGGAAATACCCCGCCAGATTGGGACGCCCGAATTCATTGTTGAAGGCTGAACCCCCCAGGGGCCCCTCGATCATGATCTGCAGAGCACCGGCGATATGGTCGGGCTTGCCGTAGCGGGTATCGAACAGGCGGGAGACGGTAAAGCCGGTCAGACCGGCCTTCGGTCGCGATCCGCGACCGGTGGCCCCCTCATCGCGAATTTCACCGCCCGCGCCGGTGGAGGCTCCAGGGAAGGGCGAAATGGCGGTGGGATGGTTATGGGTCTCGACCTTCATCAACACATGCGCCAGGCTGTCGTCGTGGGCGCGATAGACCTGCCGGCCCTCAAGCTGGACCGGGTGAAACACCTGTTGTCGCCGGCCCTCCATGATCGAGGCGTTGTCCGCATAGGCCACCACCGTGTGCTGGGGGTGGAGCTTCTCGGTGTTGCGGATCATGGCAAACAGGCTCAGGGCCTGGTCCTGGCCATCGATGGTGAACTGGGCGTTGAAAATCTTGTGGCGACAATGCTCGCTATTGGCCTGCGCAAACATCATCAATTCCACATCGGTGGGGTTGCGGCCCAGTGCGGTGAAGGCCTCCACTAGGTAATCGATCTCGTCGGCGGCCAGCGCCAAGCCCTGTTCGCGGTCGGCCCGCTCCAGGGCCACGCGCCCGCCCGCCAGCACATCGACCGTGGCCATCGGCGCGCCGGGCAACTCCCCGAACAGCTGGGCGAGCGCCTCCCGGTCGTCCAGAACGCTTTCGGTCATCCGGTCGTGCAGCACAGCCCGAAGGGCCGCTTGCTGCTCCAAATCGAGACCCGGGCGCGCGAGCAAACCTTTGCGCACAAGGACACGGTACTCGACAAAGCGCTCGATGCGGCGTACCGGCAGGCCACAGTTGTGGGCGATATCGGTGGCCTTGGAGGCCCAGGGCGAAACGGTGCCCGTTCGCGGCGTGGCGATAAAAAAGGCCGCCACCGCCTTGTCCGGCGGCAATGGGCCGCAAGGCTCGCCGTAACTGAGCAGGCGGGCCAATTGGGACGACTGCGCAGCCGAGATCGGCTGGGCGCTTGCCACACCATGTACATACCGGGCGTGCAGTCCCACAATCCGCTCGTCGAGCGCTTGCAGGCGGGGTAACAACTGGGCAATCCGGAAATCGCTGAGAGCGCTGATGCCGGGGGCATCGCCTTCGAAAAAGGACAAATGAAAAGTCACGGGGGCTGCGGGCGGATGGCCCGGGCTGCGGAGCTGTGGTCCGGGAGTTGGATGCCTCTCGGGTCGGTCGGTGGGCAAATTGTAGCCAGCGCACGGGTCTGCTTGCCAGCGCGCCGCGCGAAATAACCGACTGCCACCCGCGTGCAGCCGGTGCAGCGATAATTAGGCGATGAGCATCACCATCAAGGACAAAAAAGGTATCGAGGGCATGCGTCAGGCCGGACGCTTGGCCTCAGAAGTGCTGGATTACCTGACGCCCTTCATCAAGCCGGGCATCACCACCAACGAAATCGATCGTCTGGCGCACCTCTACATGACGCAGGTGCAGCACACCACCCCGGCCCCCTTGGGCTATCAGCCTGCGGGCTACGCGCCGTATCCGAAGTCGCTGTGCACATCGGTCAATCATGTGGTTTGCCACGGCATCCCCAACGACAAGCCGCTCAAAAAGGGGGACATCGTCAATGTCGATGTCACCGTCATCAAGGACGGCTGGCATGGGGACACCTCGCGCATGTTTTTGGTGGGCGACTGCTCTATCGCAGCCCGGCGCTTGTGCCAGATCACTTACGAGGCCATGTGGCATGGCATTGCCAAGGTACGGCCCGGCGCCCGTCTGGGCGATATCGGCCATGCAATCCAGGTGTTTGCCGAGCGTCAGGGCTACAGCATCGTGCGCGAGTTCTGTGGGCACGGCATCGGTCAAAAATTTCATGAGGAGCCACAGGTTCTTCACTACGGCCGGCCCGGCACCCTCGAGGAGCTGCAGGCCGGGATGGTGTTCACCATCGAGCCCATGATCAACCTGGGCAAGCGCGATATCAAGGACGGCCCGGAAAAGGATGGCTGGACCATCGTCACCCGCGATCATTCGCTCTCGGCCCAGTGGGAGCACACCGTCTTGGTCACGCCCAGTGGCTACGAGGTGCTGACGGTATCGGCCGGCAGCCCGGCTCTGCCCGACTTCGTGGATCCAAGCGCCCTGGTGGGCGCCTGAGCGGTAGCAAGCTGGGCCGTCTGCCATGCAAGAAGCGCTGGCCAGTACGGAACAAGCGGCTCAGTGGCGCCAGGCGCACCGAAGCGGCAAGGAGGCCCTGCTGGCGCGACAAGGCGCTTCCACGCGAGGCGTGCGCGCCCTGCTGCAAAAACTGGCCCGCCACACGGACGCCACCTTGCGCAAAGTGTGGGAGCACAGCGATTTTCCTGACGGCTTCAGCCTGTTGGCTGTAGGCGGCTATGGTCGCGGCGAGCTGTTCCCCCATTCCGATGTCGATGTGCTGCTCTTGTTGCCCGAAGCGTGCGACCTGGGGCTTGCCCGCAACGATGGCAGCACCTTGCAGCAGCGCATCGAGGGCTTTATCGGACTGTGCTGGGACTGCGGCCTGGAAATAGGCTCGAGCGTACGCACACCGCAGGAATGCGAAGACGAGGCTCTGCGCGATATCACCATACAGACCTCGCTACTGGAGGCTCGCCATGTGGCCGGCTCGGCCTCGGCCAGCCGTCAGCTGCTTGAACGACTGCGGCGGCGCATGGATGCCCAGGCCTTCTTTCAAGCCAAGACGCTGGAGATGCGCCAGCGCCATACCAAATACGAGGACACACCGTATTCCCTCGAGCCCAATTGCAAGGAGTCCCCGGGCGGGCTGCGCGACCTGCAGATCATCCTGTGGATGGCACGCGCGGCGGGCCTGGGACACAACTGGCAGGAGCTGGCAGAACAAGGCTTGCTGACCTCCTTTGAAGTGCGGCGGATTCAGGCCAACGAGGCCTTGCTCAGTCTGATCCGGCTGCGTCTGCATCTGCTGGCTGGCCGTCGGGAAGATCGCCTGGTCTTTGACCTGCAGACCGCCGTGGCCCAGTCCTTCGGCTACGCCCCCATCCTCGATGCCGCCGGACAGCCAGGGCGGGGCGCGATGCGCATCAGTGAGATGCTGATGCGCCGGTATTACTGGGCGGCCAAGGCCGTGACGCAACTCAACCAGATACTGTTGCTGGGGATCGAGGAGCGGCTTTTTCCTAGCCAGTTGCCCCTGCGACCGATCAACTCCGATTTTCTAGACAAGGGCGGCCAGCTCGAGGTTCGCAGTGACGACCTTTACCTGAAAAACCCACGCGCTATTTTGCAGACCTTCCTGGTCTACGAAACCGAGCCGGGCATCAAGGGGCTGTCGGCGCGCACTCTGCGCGCGCTCTACAACGCGCGCGGCATCATGGATGCGCGCTTTCGGCGTGACCCGGTCAACCGCGAGACCTTCCGCCGCATCTTGCAGCAACCCCAGGGCATCACCCGTGCCATGCGCCTGATGAACCAAACCTCGGTGCTTGGCCGCTACCTCTGGGTGTTCCGCCGGATTGTGGGGCAGATGCAGCACGATCTCTTCCATGTTTACACCGTCGACCAGCACATTCTGATGGTGCTGCGCAATGTACGGCGATTTTTTATGGCCGAGCATTCACACGAATACCCGGCCTGCTCGCAACTGGCCGCCGGCTGGGATAAGCCCTGGATCCTCTATATTGCCGCGCTGTTCCATGACATCGCCAAGGGACGCGGTGGCGATCACTCTGAACTGGGCTGCCGCGAGGTTGGGCTTTTTTGTCGCCAGCACGGCATCGAGGCCGAAGACACCCGACTCATCGAATTTCTGGTCGCTGAACATCTGAGCATGAGCCGGATTGCACAGAAGGAAGATCTCAGCGACCCCGAGGTGATCCGCGGTTTTGCCAAGCGGGTGGGCAATGAGCGCTACCTGACCGCCCTGTACCTGCTGACCGTAGCTGATATACGCGGCACGAGCCCCAAGGTCTGGAACGGCTGGAAGGGCAAACTGCTGGCCGACCTGTATCGCTACACCCTCAGAGTGCTCGGCGGACGGGCGCCCGATGCAGATGCGGAGGTTGAGGCGCGCAAGCGAGAGGCCATCTCGCTGCTGGCGCTGCACTCGCAGCGCCGCGATGCGCACAAGGCGCTCTGGGACTGTCTGGATGTGAGCTATTTCATGCGCCACGACGCGGCGGATCTGGCCTGGCACGCCCGGCAGCTCTCGCGTCATGTCGGCCAGCGGCAGCCCATTGTCCGCGCGCGCAGCTCTGCCAGCGGCGAGGGCTTGCAGGTGCTGGTCTACACCCCCGATCAAAGCGATCTGTTTGCCCGTATCTGCGGCTATTTCGACCAGGCCAGCTTTTCCATTCTGGATGCCCGCATACACACAACCACCGACGGGTTTGCGCTGGACACCTTCCAGGTCATCAGCTCTCAGCTTGACGAGCATCCGCGCGAGCTGACTGCCCTTATCGAATCGGAGCTGGCGCGTACCCTTGAGCAGGCAGGGCCGCTGCCGCCCCCAAGCAAGGGGCGTGTCTCGCGACGGGTGCGCAGCTTTCCAATCACGCCGCGTATCGATCTACAGCCCGATGAAAAAGCCCAGCGCTGGCTGCTCAGTGTCTCCGCCTCGGATCGGGTCGGGCTGCTTTATGGTATCGCGCGTGTTCTGGCGCGCAATCAGATCAGTGTGCAACTGGCCAAGGTCACCACGCTCGGAGAACGGGTGGAAGACACCTTTCTGGTTGCCGGCGCCGCCCTGCAGCAAAACAAGGCCCAGATTGCCGTGGAGACCGAACTGCTGCACGAGCTCCGGGGCTGATCCCGACCTGCCACAAACAGCCCCGGTGCAACGTGCGGGCGAACGAGAGCTCGTCCCTTCACAGGAGCATTAGTCGTCGTCAGCGCCAAGGAGCTGCGGAAACAGCACCTCGGTAAATCCGAAGGCGCTCAGGTCACGCATGCGGGTGGGATACAGGCGACCTATCAGGTGATCGCACTCATGTTGAACCACCCGGGCGTGAAAGCCCTCAACCACCCGGTCAATGGCGCGGCCCTCGGCGTCGAAGCCCTGATAGCCGATGGTCTGCCATCGCGGCACACGACCCCGCAAACCGGGCACCGAAAGGCAGCCCTCCCAACCCTCCTCCTGCTCGCTGCCCACGACGGTGATGCGAGGGTTGATGAGCACGGTGCGCGGCACCAGCGGAGCCTCGGGGTAACGCGGATTGGGCAGATCGCTGCCGAAGATCACCACTTGCAGGTTCACACCGATCTGTGGCGCAGCCAGTCCCGCGCCTCGGGCTGCGGCCATGGTCTCGAGCATGTCGGCGATCAGGCCATACAGCTCAGGCGTGCCAAAGGACTGCACGGGCTCGGCCGTACGCAGCAAACGGGAGTCCCCCATTTTCAGGATTTCACGCACGGCCATTGATCATCTCCATTAAACGGACTTCATCAATCACGGGTATGCCCAACTCAAGCGCCCTGCTCAGTTTGCTGCCAGCTTCAGCGCCAGCGAGCAGGTAATCGGTCTTGCGACTGACCGATCCCGCTACCTTGCCCCCCGCCGCTTCAATGCAGCTTTTGGCCTGCTCGCGATCCAGGCTGGGCAAGATGCCGGTGATGACCAGGGTCTTGCCGCTCAAAGGCAGACCGAGCGTAGCCGCCGGCTGACCTTCAGGCCAATGAACGCCCAAGGCCCGCAGTTGCTCGACCACCTCCCGATTGTGCGGCTGCGCAAAAAAAGTATGGATGCTGCGTGCCACCACCGGCCCCACATCGGCCACCTCCAGCAGTTGCTCGCTACTGGCCTGCATCAGATCATCCAGGCGGCCAAAATGGCGGGCCAGTTCCTTGGCTGTGGCCTCGCCGACATGGCGGATGCCCAGCCCGTAGATAAAGCGCGCGAGTGTGGTCTGCTTGGATTTCTCCAGGGCGGCCAGCAAATTACCCGCCGATTTTTCGCCCATGCGGTCCAGACCGGCCAACGCGCTCAGGCCAAGCCGGTACAGGTCAGGCAGGTGTCGGATCAATCCAGCATCAACCAGTTGATCGACCAGCTTGTCGCCCAGCCCCTCGATCTCCACCGCCCGGCGCTGGGCGTAGTGCAACAGGGCCTGCTTGCGCTGGGCCGGACAGAACAGGCCCCCGGTGCAGCGGTGATCGGCCTCGCCCTCCTCCCGCTCGGCCAGACTGCCGCAGACCGGACAATGGGTGGGCATGGAAAACACCGCGCTGGCGCTCTTGCGTCGATCGATCAGGACGCTCACCACCTCGGGGATCACATCACCGGCCCGACGCACCACAACCGTATCGCCCACCCGTACATCCTTGCGCCGCGCCTCGTCCTCGTTGTGCAGCGTGGCATTGGTGACGGTCACGCCACCGACAAAAACTGGCGCTAGCTTAGCCACCGGAGTTAGTTTGCCGGTTCTGCCGACCTGAACATCAATGCCCAGCACCTCGGTCAGCTGTTCCTGCGCCGGATACTTGTGGGCCACCGCCCAACGCGGCTCCCGGGTCACAAAGCCCAATTGCTGCTGCAGATCGAGGCGGTTGACCTTATAAACCACGCCATCGATATCGAAAGGCAGCGCATCGCGCTGCGTGCCGATCTGTCGATAGAAGGCCAGAAGCTCTTGGGCGCCAAGCGCCAGGCGGGTCTGCTCAGCCACCGGCAAGCCCCAGGAACGCAATAGCTCTAGCCATTGCAGATGCGTTTGCGGCAGGTGGGCCTGCGCCGATGCCTGTACCGCACCGATGCCATAGGCAAGAAAACTCAACGGTCGCTGTGCCGCGATTGCCGGATCGAGCTGCCGCACCGCCCCGGCTGCCGCGTTGCGAGGGTTGACGAAGGTTTTCTCGCCACGCGCGCCCTGCGCGATTTTCAGACGCTGCCGCTCATTGAGCGCCTCGAAATCGTCCCGCCGCATATAAACCTCGCCACGCACCTCCAACACCGGCCAGGAGCATGCCCCTTCGATGCGCAGAGGAATCTGACCGATGGTGCGAATGTTTTGCGTGACATCTTCGCCAAGCTCACCGTCGCCGCGTGTGGCAGCCTGCACCAGGGTGCCGGCTTCGTAACGCAAGTTGATGGCCAGACCATCGAACTTGAGCTCGGCAACATACTCGACCGGCGCCTCCCCCCAGCCCAGCTCCCGCCGCACCCGGGCATCAAAAGCCAGCGCACCCTCAGCGGTGGTATCGGTCTCGGTGCGAATGCTGAGCATAGGCACCGCATGACGCACGCTGGCAAACTCGCTCAGGGGCGGGCCACCCACCCGTTGCGTGGGAGAGTCTGGCACCCGCAGCGACGCAAAGCGCTGCTCGAGGGCCTGCAACTCGGCGAACATCTGGTCATAGGTGGCGTCCGGAATCTCCGGCGCATCGAGAACATAGTAGCGATGCGCGTGATGATGCAATTGCTGGCGCAGCGCATGCGCCCGCTCGGAGGCCTGGGCCAGATCGGAAGGCGAGGAATTCATCGCAAGAACTCGTCAGGAGCGGGGTTGACGGCCGCAGGCTCGCGCTGCGCCCGACCGGCTCAGGAAAAAAGCCGCCGGCACAGGGCCGAACCGGCCGGCAGGTCGCGCAGCTCAAGCGCGTCATAAAGATTTTGCAGGTCGGCGTTGATGGACTCCATGACCTGCGCGTCGATACGGTTACCGTGGTCATCAATGATCACGCCGTCCATACTTTTGGCCAGGCTCAATGCCACTTCGCACAGGCGCTCAAAGGGTCGATCCCCCCGTGCAACCTGCGGGACATCGACCCAGAGCGTAATCTCGCGCAGCGCAGCTCGCTCGGGCGCATCGGCCAAAGCGGCCTGCGAATCAAAGGACAAACCGAGCAGGGGCGGCTGTCCATCGACCAGCGCCGGCAGGACCAGCCGTCCCGGAATGACCCCTGGGACAAAGCCCAGACGCGCCGCATGCTGCTGCACATAGCCCGGGCTCCAGGCAGCCTCGCGCGCCCGCAGGGTAAAACTCAGCTGCGCATCGTGCTGACCCGCGAACTGATCCAGCTCGCGGGCCCGGGCCACTTCCTCGAGCATGTCCGGAAACTGCGGCTCACCGCCGACCGCATCGGCAAAATGCCCCGTCTTGGTGACAAATTCCGAGAACTCGATCTGATTCATGGGACCGATGCGATTGGCCATCTGTATCCCTGCTTGGAAGGCGCTGTAGCGCTGCCCGGCGACCAGCGCTTCCCACGAGCCGGTCTCGGCGCTCAGGCCTTCGACCGTGAAAGGCTTGGTGCCCACGCGGCGGGTGGCGGGCAAGCCTGCCAACGCCGCCTCGCCCGAGACCACTCCCTCAATGGCAATCGGCGCGATGACATCAATCAAGGGGTCGAGCTCGGCTTCCCGTCGAGGCATGGGCAGGCTGCCAAACTCCTCTTGGGTCGATACATCGGCCCGCATGACGGGCTCGGTACGGTCAAACAAGGGATCGCCCGTCAACTCTGGCCGCTGACCGCCCTGCGACCCCGGATCAAGCGTCTCATCCGCCTGTTTGGGCAAGCTCTTGCGGGAGGTCCAGGCGCCATGCGCCACCACGGCGGCCAATACAAGCGCCCCCAGAACCGCCAACGCAATATGCAGGGTGTTCATGAGCTCACCGGCTCGGCCAACTGGGCGGCCGACTCCATATCGACGGCAACGATGCGCGAGACCCCCTGCTCCTGCATGGTCACGCCAATCAACTGCTGGGCCATTTCCATCGCGATCTTGTTGTGCGAGATAAAGAGGAATTGGGTGTCGCTGGACATGCTGGTCACCAGACGACTGTAGCGCTCGGTGTTGGAATCGTCCAGTGGAGCATCGACCTCGTCGAGTAGACAAAACGGGGCCGGATTGAGCTGAAAAATCGCAAAAACCAGGGCGATAGCCGTCAAGGCTTTCTCACCGCCGGAGAGCAGGTGAATCGTCTGGTTTTTCTTGCCGGGCGGCTGTGCCATGACCTGCACACCGGCATCGAGGATCTCGTCGCCGGTCATGATCAAGCGCGCGGTGCCTCCCCCAAAGAGCTGGGGGAACATCTTGCCAAAATGCAGGTTGACGGTCTCGAAGGTCGACGACAGCAGCTCCCGCGTCTCCATGTCGATTTTTCGAATCGCATCCTCAAGGGTATTCATGGCCTCGGTCAGATCCTGCGATTGCGCGTCCAGGAACCCCTTGCGCTCCCGCGCCGCATCGAGCTCTTCCAGCGCCGCCAGATTAACGGCTCCCAAGCCCTGGATCTCGCGTTGCAGCCGGTCGATCTCGGCCTGCAAACCCGCGAGTTTGACACCGGAGTGCTCGATCGAGGCCTCGAGAGCCTGCAAATCGGCTTGCGCATCGAGCAACAACTGCTCGTATTGCTCGAAGCCCAGGCGGGCAGCTTGCTGCCTGAGTTGCAGGTCGGTGATCCTCTGACGCATCGGGTCAAGCTCGCGCTCGATCTGCAAACGCCGTTCGTCGCAGGCTCTGAGCTTGGTGGTCAGGTCGTCGTAGTGGCTGCGCCGCACCCCCAGATCGGCCTCGCGCTCGAGACGAACCGCCAGGGCCGCCTGCAAGCCCGATTGCGCAGCGGCATCAGAAAGGCGTGCCAATTCCTCGTTGGCGCGTTCTTGTTCCTGCGCGATCTGGACCAGTTGTCCATCGGCCGTCTGCAACCCACGCCGCAATTCCTCGGCGCGCAACTGCAAGGTCCGCAGACCGAACTGCGCTTCTTGCGCCTGACGCTCCAGTGCGCGTTGCTGCTCTCGCCCCCGATCGAGTCCGTCTTGGGCCAGCAGGGTGCGTTCGTCGAGCTGCGCTTGACGCTCCTGGCTGTCTGCCAATTGCATGTCAAGCTCTTCAAAGCGCGCCTGATCGGCCAGCCTTCGCTCCTGCAACTGCTCGAGTTGTTGGTCGATCTCCAGCAGATCGGCATCGAATTGCTCGCTGCGCTGCCGAGTCTGCTCAGCCAGCTGCTGCAAGCGCAGCACCTCCACTTCCAGGGTGTGCAACTGACTCTGGCCTGCGGCTGCGTCACGCTGCAAGGACTGCAATCGCTGCGAAGCAGCGGCATAGTCTGCCTCAGCCCGTACCAGCGCAGAACGCGATTGCTCGACGATCAGGGCCTGGGCCCGCTGCTGCTTGTCCAGATTGTCGATTTCCTGGGCCCGCGCCAGCAGACCCGACTGCTCGGAATCGGCGGCATAAAAGGTCACCGCATGCCGCCCCACCGCATGGCCAGCGGCCACATACAGCACCTGACCGGGCTGCAACTGCCCACGCAGGCTGAGGGCCTGCTCCAGGCTGTCCGCAGCAAACGCCCCCTGCAGCCAATCGGCCAGAAGCCAGGACAGGGCTGCATCGGGTTGCCGGATCAGCTCGGCCAGAGGCCGCAGGCCCGGCGCGGCCTTGGCCTGGGGCGCTTGAGCGGGAGGGCTGAAAAAAGCCAGCTTGGCCGGCGGACCGTCGTGCCCCTGGGCACCTGCAAAACCTCGCACCATGTCCAGGCGGCTGACCTCCAGCGCGCCCAGTCGCTCACGCAAGGCCGCTTCGATGGCCGACTCCCAGCCCGGCTCGACATGCAGGCGGTTCCACAGGCCCTGCAAGCCCTCCAGCCCGTGCCGGGCCAACCAGGGGGCCAGGCGACCATCGGTCTTGACCTTCTCTTGCAGCGCCCGCAAGGCCTGCAGACGCGCCGATAAATCGCTCAGTCGCGCCGATTCCTGATTGACCGTCTGCTGTTGCTGCCGGCGTTCCTCATCAAGTTCGGGTGCGCGCTGCGAGAGTTCGACGAGTTGCGCTTGCAGGGTATCCTGCGCCGCAGCCATTTCGATCACCTGCTGCCGGACCTGGCCCAAGCGGGCTTCGTCGGGGGCGTCCAACGCCCGCTTGTCATTGTCCAGTCGCTCGCGCCGGTTGAGCAAGCCGCGCCCGGCCTCCTCGGTGCTTCGCTGCTCGGCCGCCAAAACCTGTATCTGTTGCTGCACCTGCGAGACCAACTGGCGCTGGGCAGTCGAAGCCGCCTGGGCCTGCCGCAGGGCCTCCTCAAGCTCAGGCATCTGACCGCCCTGCTCTTCGAGCTGAGCCTGCACCAGCGCCGCTTGCTCCTGGGCCTGGCCACTGCCCGCCTCGAGATCGAGCAATTGCGCCGTATCGCCCTGCTTGCGGCTGGTCCATTCCTGCGCCTGCTCGGCCAATTGACTCAAGCGCTGCTGTGCACGCTGTCGGCCCTCGACCACATAACGGATTTCTGCTTCGAGCCTGGCCACCTCAGCACCGGCCTCATAAAGCCGACCCTGGGCTTGGTTGACCTGATCGCCCGCCTCGTAGTGGCTCTGCCTTAGGGTCTCAAGCTCGGCCTCGATCCGGCGCAGATCAGCCAGCCGGCCCTCCAGGGAGTTGACGGCCTGATCGTATTGCCCCTGCAGCCGCAATTGCTCGTCCTGACTGTCGGCCCGCTTGATGAACCAGAGCTGCTGCTGCTTGAGCACCCCCTGAGCCTGCAGGTCCTTGTAGCGCACCGCCACTTCAGCCTGTCGCTCCAGTCGCTCGAGCTGTCCGCCGAGCTCACGCAAGATGTCCTCGACCCGGGTGAGATTTTCCCGGGTGTCCTGCAAGCGGTTGGCAGTCTCGCGCCGCCGTTCCTTGTACTTGGAAACTCCGGCAGCCTCCTCGAGGAACAGACGCAGCTCCTCGGGCTTGGACTCAATGATGCGGCTGATGGTGCCCTGACCAATGATGGCGTAGGCGCGTGGGCCCAGCCCGGTGCCAAGGAAGACATCCTGCACATCGCGACGCCGCACCGGCTGATTGTTGATGTAGTAGCTTGAGGTGCCATCACGGCTGAGCACCCGCTTGACCGCGATCTCAGCAAACTGCGCCCACTGCCCGCCGGCCCTGTGATCAGCGTTGTCGAAAATCAACTCCACGCTGGCCCGGTTTGCCGGCTTACGGCTGGTGGTGCCATTGAAAATCACATCCTGCATCGACTCGCCGCGCAATTCACTGGCGCGACTCTCACCGAGTACCCAGCGCACCGCATCGATGATGTTGGATTTGCCGCACCCATTGGGCCCAACCACGCCGACGAGTTGGCCAGGCAACAAAAAATGGGTGGGCTCAGCGAAAGATTTAAAGCCAGAGAGCTTGATCGAATTGAGGCGCACGGGCGGATCGGTTGTGTGTCTTCGGCGCCCTAAGAATAGAGGCCGACATCAAGGAAAGCGGTCCGGGCAAGCCGGGTGTGGCGCGCCTCCAGACCGGGGTCAAGGTCGATTATGGCTCGAGCCGAGGGCGCCCCGACAGCGACCCCAGCACTTCGCAGATAATGCTTTACCACTACATTTTCGACATTCGACATGCAAATTGAACACCACACCGTCCTCAATGCGGTTTCGCGCGCCATCATTTTTTGCGACAGCGATACCGAACAGGCCAAGGACGGCTTGCACGCGCTGGGCGACTATCTGAAGCACTATTTTTTCGCCACGGTTCGCAGGCAAACGCCCCCCAGCCCGCAGGACCTGGAGAGGGTGGGTGAAAGTTTGCGCGAGTTGGAACGCTTCATCGGTAAGAATCAGGAATGAACTGATCGGCTTTAACGGGGGCAGTGCTCGAGCAGACCCAGCAGGCCCTTGCGCAAGATGGCCGGGCGCACCGGCTTGTGCAAAACATCCACCGAGTACTCTTGGGCGCGACTTTCCAACTGCGCCGAAACATCGCCGGTCATGAGCATGGCCGGCAGGTACTCCTTGTAGCGGGCTCGCATGGCTTCGATCAATTGCAGCCCATTGGGCTCGAGATCACCGAGGTGGTAATCACTGATCAGAATATCGATGGCTTGATCGCGGCTGACCACCAGGGCCTCGACCAAATTGCGCGCAGCCAGGACCTTACAACCCCAAGCCGAAAGCGTATTGACCATGCTGCTGAGCAGGAGGTCAACATCGTCGACCACCAGGATCCTCAGACCCGACAGACGGGCTTCATCGTAAAGCGCGGGATCCTCCCCGGGAGGAAAGGAGGCATGGGCTTGTGCCGGTGGCAGATAAATGCAGAAGCAAGAGCCCTCGCCCGGCCGCGATTTCACCGAGAGACGATGCCCCAACAGCAGGCTGTAGCGCTTGACAATCGATAGCCCCAGGCCCAAGCCCTCTGACCCGGAGTCGAAGGTGTTCAGTCGAACAAACTCCTTGAAGATAGCCTCGAGCTTGTCCTCGCGGATACCGATGCCCGAATCCTCGACCTTGATGCAAACCTGGCCCTCGACGACCTCGGTGCCGATCTGTACCTGGCCGTGCGTGGTGTACTTGATGGCATTGGAGACCAGGTTGGCGATCATGCCGTGCAGCAGCACCGGGTCAGAGCGCACCCACGCGTCCGATGCGGGTACATGCAACGCCAGTCCCTTGCCCTTGGCCGAGCCGGCAAACTCGGCTTCGAGACGCAGAAGAACCTCACCCAGGGCAACTGGCGCCAGGTTGGGGCGGACCAAACCGGCATCGAGCCGGGTCAGGTCCATCAGTGTGGTCAAGGAAGCGCTGAGGGATTGACTCAGTTCATTGAGGTCACGCAGGGCGATCTTGACGCTGGTGAAGGAGGTATCCATCAGGGCACGCTCGGACAGCAAGCCGATCGCGTGCGCCGGTTGACGCAAGTCGTGGCTAACCGTTGCCAGCAGGCGGCTTCGAGCGCTGGCCACCTCCTGGAACTCGATATTCTTGAACTGCAATTCACGCGCTAGATCTGCGTTGCGCCTCGCTATCGAAAAACTGGCCACGATGGATTTGCGCTGGTTGCTGGCATAGATCAGGTGCAAGACCAGCAGAGCCACTATCAAGAGGGCGACACCCTGCGCATACGGGTGCGGCTGTTGCAAAGACAACCAGGCGAAGCTGAAATATGTGGCCGGTGCACACACCAGGGTCTCCGCCCAACGCCCTGCCAAACCGAAGGCAATCGCCCCCACCATAATCAGCACGACCATCGTGGCCACCACCTGCGCATAGGGATCGAGTGTGGGCAACACCCACAAGGCCAAAGCAGCCAGCAGCACTCCGTTGCAACCCTGCACGAAGATAGAAGCGGCCGACCAGAGCGGCACATCGGCGGGGTTGACCTCGCCCTGACGCGGATAGGCCAGGGCAATGGTCCAGCGCAGCACCAGATAAATGCTGAAGATCGTAGACCAGGCCCGCAACACGCCGACCGACTGTGAGCCCGCCTGCATGGTCAAGTAAATGACCATCACCAGGGACACCGGGCTGCTCGCCGTCAAGTTTCGAAAGTTAAGCCTGAGGTACTCCGCAGTGACCTCGGCCGGCTCGTCGCGTTGGGACAATGCGCTCTTAAGCCAGGCGGAAAACTGAGGCACGGGGTAATCTCGCCCTCCGGGGCGCCATGAATAAACAGGCCGCTTCATGCATAGTTACGCTGAGCATGCAGCCTGTAAATGTCGGGGTGAACTCCAAAAATGTCGTCCTTTGGTTGCATGGGGGAACGAAATTACTCAAGGGATAAAGCATATCGCATTATGTGGGTACTTATGTAATCGATAATGGCGGCATGAATCCTTTGCTTGAGCGACTGCAGCCCTACCCCTTTGAGCGCTTGCGACTTTTGCAAGCGGACATCAAACCCAACCCGCAACACACGCCCATCAGTTTGGGGATCGGCGAACCTCGTCATGCGACGCCCGAGTTGATCAAGCACGCGCTGGTCCAAGCCCTCGGCTCGCTGGCCAACTACCCTGCCACGGCGGGAGAGCCAGCCTTGCGCCAATCCATAGCGGCCTGGGTCGAACGCCGTTATCAGGTATCGGTCGATGCTCAGCAGCACATTCTGCCGGTCAACGGCTCGCGCGAGGCCCTTTTTGCGCTGGCGCAGACGGTCATCGACCTCAGCCGTCCAGCCACCGTGGTCGTCCCCAATCCCTTCTACCAAATCTACGAAGGGGCGGCCCTGCTTGCAGGCGCCCAACTGCACTATGCGCCAAGCGAACCCGCGCTCAACTTTGGCATCGACTGGTTCGCTGTGCCGGAAGCGATCTGGGCCCAGACGCAACTGCTGTATGTCTGTTCGCCGGGCAACCCCGCCGGCGCGGTGATGGGGCTGCAGGAATGGAAAACGCTTTTTGAGCTCAGCGACCGCTTCGGCTTTGTTATCGCCTCTGACGAGTGCTACAGCGAAATCTACTTCAGGGATGAAGCGCCGCTGGGCGGCCTTCAGGCGGCCTGGCAACTCGGTCGCAAGGAGTTCCCGCGCCTGGTCAGCCTGACCAGCCTGTCCAAGCGCAGCAATGTGCCGGGACTGCGGTCGGGCTTTGTAGCCGGTGATGCCCAGATCCTGCGCAAGTTTTTGCTCTACCGCACTTATCACGGCGGAGCCATGAGCCCAGTGGTGCAGGCTGCCAGCCGCGCGGCCTGGGATGACGAGGAACATGTCCGTCTGAACCGACAGCTCTATCGCGACAAGTTCGCGCAAGTCACGCCGCTTCTTCAAGAGGTCATGGAGGTGCGCTTGCCGGATGCCGGTTTCTATCTCTGGGCGGCGGTGCCGCCCACCTTCGCCGGCTCGGACACCGAGTTTTCGCGCCAATTGCTGGCTCAATACAATGTAGTGGTGCTGCCTGGCAGCTACCTGGGCCGCGAGGCGCCAGATTCGCAAGGGCGGGCCTTTAACCCGGGCGCTGGCCGGGTGCGTATGGCCTTGGTGGCCGATGTCCAGGAATGCCTGGAAGCGGCCCGGCGCATCGTGCAATTCATCAAAACCAACTCTCCTTCGACATGAACCAACCCGCACTACAAGCCCTGATCGAGGCCGCCTGGGAAGATCGCAGCAAATTCTCGCCGGCCAACGCTCCCTCAGACATCCGCGATGCGGTGGATGGCGTCATCAGCCAGCTCAACAACGGCAGCCTGCGGGTGGCCTCGCGTCAGACGGTTGGCCAGTGGACCGTTCATCAGTGGATCAAGAAGGCCGTGCTGCTGTCTTTCCGGCTCTACGACAACGATATCATGCGCGCCGGCGACCTGGGTTTTTTCGACAAGGTCAAAACCAAGTTCTCCCACCTGGATGCCGAGCAGATGCGCGCCGCAGGCGTCAGGGTCGTGCCGCCTGCCGTCGCACGACGCGGGAGCTTTATTGCCAAGGGGGCCATACTCATGCCCAGCTATGTCAATATTGGCGCCTGGGTCGGAGAAGGCACCATGGTCGACACCTGGGCCACCGTGGGCAGCTGCGCTCAAGTGGGTAACAATGTCCACCTGTCAGGAGGCGTGGGTCTTGGCGGCGTGCTCGAGCCCCTGCAAGCCAACCCCACCATCATCGAGGACAACTGCTTCATCGGGGCGCGATCGGAAGTGGTCGAGGGCGTCATCGTTGAGGAAAATTCAGTGATTTCGATGGGCGTCTACATCGGCCAGAGCACCCCTATTTACGACCGCGAGAACGACACCGTCCTGTATGGGCGTGTGCCGGCCGGGTCGGTAGTGGTCTCGGGCAATCTGCCCAAGGCCGGCGGCAAGTACAGCCTGTACTGCGCCGTCATCGTCAAGCGTGTCGATGCCAAAACCCGGGCCACCACCAGCCTGAACGATTTGCTGCGCGACTGAGCACCTTCATGAATCCGACTTTGGAACTCACCGAGGACCTGATCAGCCGCGCCTCCGTCACGCCGCAGGACGGGGGGTGCCTGGAGCTCCTGGCCTCCCGCTTGCAATCTCTGGGCTTTGGCTGCGAGCGTCTGGACAGTGGGCCCGCGGATTTTCGAGTGAGTAATCTGTGGGCATGGCGGGCCGGTCGCCCCGGCTCGCCCACCCTGGTTTTTGCGGGACATACCGATGTCGTGCCCACGGGACCGCTGGAGCAATGGCGTAGCGCCCCCTTCGTGCCCAGCCACCACCAGGGTAAGCTTTACGGCCGCGGCGCCGCCGACATGAAAACCTCGCTGGCCGCGATGGTGGTGGCCTGCGAGGAATTTCTGGCCGCCCGGCCCGATCCCGATTTGTCCCTTGCCTTCCTGCTCACCAGCGACGAGGAAGGTCCGTCCCGCGATGGCACGGTGATTGTGGTTCGCGAGTTGCAAGCGCGCGGGCAGCAGCTCGACTATTGCATCGTCGGCGAGCCCACCAGTGTCGAGCGCCTGGGCGACATGATCAAAAACGGGCGGCGGGGTACGCTCAGTGCCCGACTACGCGTCAGGGGCGTGCAGGGGCATATTGCCTACCCCCACCTGGCCCGCAACCCCATTCATGGATTTGCACCGGCCCTGGCTGAGCTCGCGGCCACCGAATGGGATCAGGGCAATGCCCATTTCCCACCGACCAGTTGGCAAGTCTCCAATATACATGCCGGGACCGGAGCGACCAATGTCATTCCGGGGGAACTGCTGGTGGATTTCAATTTCCGCTTCTCGACCGAGTCCAGCGCTGAGACGCTCAAGCAGCGGGTGGTCGAGATTTTGCAACGCCACCGCGTGGACCACGAGCTGAGCTGGACCTTGGGCGGGGAGCCCTTTCTCACTCCGGCCGGCGCCCTGGTGCAGGCCATGCGCGATTCAATTGCCGAGCACACCGGCGTGCAGACTGAACTGTCGACCACTGGCGGAACCAGCGACGGCCGCTTCATTGCACGCATCTGCGAGCAGGTCGTTGAGTTCGGACCGATCAATGCCAGCATTCACAAGATCGACGAGCATGTCGCTGTCGCCGACGTCGAGCCCTTGAAGAACATCTATCGCGGCGTTCTTGAGCGCTTGGACCGGCCATGAGCGATCAGCGCTTGTTGCCGCTGATCGAAGCGGTGGCGGCGCAGTTGCAGGCCGCGGGCATCAGTCAGAGCAACGGCCTCGGGCAAGGCACTCAAACGACTTTTGACGAGGCCGCCTGGTTGGTTTTGTGGTCACTCGACATGGCCTTGGACAGCGACCTCGATCGGATCGGCCAGCGTCCGGTCAGCAGGCCCGAGCTTTCGCGTGTGCAGGCGCTGGTCGACCGCCGTATCACTGAGCGCCTGCCCACTGCCTATCTGACCGGGCAGGCCTGGTTGTGCGGTGTCCCGTTTGTCGTGGACAAGCGGGCCATCATCCCGCGCTCCTTCATCGCCGAGCTGATGGTCGACGCCACCCTGGACCTTTGGCTGGGTGACCACACACGGCGGGCGCTCGATCTGTGCACCGGCAACGGCAGTCTGGCGATCATCGCCGCCCTCTCCTATCCCGAGTTGCAGATCGATGCCTGCGACATCTGCCCGGACGCGCTGGCCGTGGCACGACTGAATCTGCAAATGCACGAGTTAGAAGCGCGCGTCCAGCTGATCCAATCCGATGGCTTGAGGGACTGCCCCGGCCCCTATGACCTGATCGTCTGCAACCCGCCCTATGTGAACGCGGCGAGCATGGCCCGCCTGCCGCCCGAATTCCGGGCCGAGCCAGTACTGGCTCTGGCCGGTGGTGAGGACGGAATGGAGTTTATTGCGCGTGTGCTGCAACAGGTAGGCCGCCACATGAGCGAGAAGTCCGTACTGCTTTTGGAAGTCGGGCACGAGCGGGCGAATTTCGAAAAGGCCTTCCCGCAATTGAGCCCGGTGTGGCTGGAGACCCGTGCGGGCAGCGATCAGGTCTTGTTGCTGGAGCGCGATCAACTGCTCGCCACAGATCCCCTGCCCGCCCGATGATCAGCCTCAGGCACATTGTCTTGCGCCGGGGCAGCAAGGTCTTGCTCGATGGTGCCAGCGCAAGCATCAACCCGGGAGAAAAGATAGGCCTGGTCGGGCGTAACGGGGCCGGCAAAACCAGCATGTTCGCCCTGTTGGCGGGACTGCTGCAGGAAGATGGCGGCCAATTGAACCTGCCGAGCCATTGGCAATTGGCGCAAGTGTCCCAGGACATGCCCGAGACCGATCAAAGCGCCAGCGACTTTGTGGTCGCCGGTGACCAAAGGTTGATGCAGGCCCGGGCCGATCTGCAAGAGGCCCAGGATGACGCCGACGGCGAACGCATAGCCCAGGCCTTCGTGCGCCTGCACGATGCGGGTGATTCCGACGCCAAGGCGCGGGCGCAGGCGCTGATTCTCGGACTGGGCTTTGGCGTGGCCGAACTGGAGCAGCCGGTCAACAGCTTTTCGGGCGGCTGGCGCATGCGGCTACAACTGGCTCGGGCCCTGATGTGCCCCTCCGACCTGCTTCTGCTCGACGAGCCCACCAATCACCTCGATCTCGACGCTCTGGTCTGGCTCGAAAGCTGGCTGCAGCGCTACAACGGCACCTTGATCGTGATCAGCCATGACCGGGAGTTTTTGGATGCAGTCACCCGCAGCACTTTGCACATCGAGCAGGGGCTGCTTTTCCGCTACGCCGGCAATTACAGCCAGTTCGAGTCTCAGCGCGCTGAAAAAATGGCCCTGCAAGCGGCGGCCTATGCGCGCCAGCAGGATCGGATCGCCCACCTGCAGAAATTCATCGACCGCTTCAAGGCCAAGGCCACCAAGGCCAAGCAGGCCCAAAGCCGCGTCAAGGCGCTCGAGCGCATGGACAAGATCGCACCCTTGCTGGCAGAGGCCGACTTCAATTTCAGCTTCAGGGTGCCGGCAAGTCTGCCCAATCCCATGCTCAGCCTGCAGGATGTCAGTGTCGGCTACCCCGATGCAGATCAGGTCAAGCGCATCATCGTGCAGAACATACGGCAGTCGGTGTTGTCCGGTCAGCGTATTGGCATCCTCGGCGCCAACGGGCAGGGTAAATCCACCTTGGTCAAGACCATCGCGGGCACGCTGGCGCCGCGCGGTGGCCGTGTGATCGAAGGCAAGGGGCTGCGCATCGGCTACTTTGCCCAGCAGGAGCTCGATGTGCTCAGGCTGGAGGACTCCCCTTTGCAGCACATGACCCGGCTGGCGCGCGAAGGCGCCGAACCGGGAGCACCCCAGGCCCGCGAGCAGGAATTGCGCAACTTCCTGGGTCAGTTCAATTTCAGCGGCGACATGGTGATGCAGGCAGTCGGTAGCATGAGCGGGGGCGAGAAAGCCAGACTGGTGCTGGCCATGCTGGTCTGGCAGCGACCCAACCTGCTGGTACTCGACGAACCCACCAATCACCTCGACCTGGCCACACGGCAGGCGCTATCACTGGCCCTTAACGAATTCGAGGGCAGTCTGATGCTCGTCAGCCACGACCGGGCGTTGCTGCGGACAGTGTGCGACGAATTTTGGCTGGTGGCCGCAGGCGCACTGCGCGTGTTTGACGGCGACCTTGAAGACTATCAGCGCTATCTGCTCGAAGAAGCCCGGCGTCAGCGCGAGCAGGCGCGCAAACCCGGCGAGAGCGCCTCGGGCGCAGGGGACAGGCGCAAGCAGGCCAAGCAAGCGCTGCAACAGCAGCAAGCAGCGCTGCGGCCGCTCAGGAAAGAGCTGCAGCAGGTCGAGGAACGGCTGGCTGCGGCTCAGACCGAGCAACAGGAGCTGGAGCGCGAGCTAAGCGGCACGACCGTCCCCCAGGACCTCGCCAGCATCGGGAAAAAGCTCAAAAGCCTTCAACAGGAAATCGAAGGCCTGGAAGAGCGCTGGCTGGAACTGGGCCAAGCCATCGAGCAGGTCTAGCCGGCCGCGCCAGCCCTGAACACCGCATCCACCGAAGCCTTTAGCGCGAAGGCAGATATCGCGCCGGATCCACCGGTTTGCCTTGCCGGCGGATCTCGAAGTGCAACTTGACCTGCTCCGCATCGGTGTTGCCCATCTCGGCGATCTTTTGCCCTTGTTTGACCTGCTGGTCTTCCTTGACCAACAGGCTGCGATTGTGGGCATAGGCAGTCAAGTAGGTGTTGTTGTGCTTGAGGATGATGAGGTTGCCATAGCCGCGCAAGCCAGCTCCGGCGTAAACCACCCGGCCATCGGCTGCAGCCAGCACTGGGTCGCCCGCTTTCCCGGCGATGTCTACGCCCTTGTTTTTGACTTCATCGAAGGCCCCAACCGTCTGACCCTGAGCGGGCCAGATCCAGACCAATTCGTCGCCTGAGGGCGCCGAAGGGCTGGCCGGCGCCGCAGCCGGCGCACTGGCGGGCGGCTGCGCCGGTGACTTGGCCAAGGGCGGCAACGGCTGGCCCACCGGGGGTGCGCTGGCCAGCGGCCGGGGGGGGGCTGCCCCGAGTTCGCCGGGCGGAGGCTGCACACGCAGTACCTCCCCAACTTCGATCTGATTGGGGTTGTCGATCTGATTCCAGCGTGC
>Ga0194115_10002166_pt1 | contig 23716 bp, 30 predicted proteins | sample TA2MahsurfametaG_3_FD_148656 | JGI IMG/M metagenome (GOLD analysis project Ga0194115, IMG submission 148656) | Freshwater microbial communities from Lake Tanganyika, Tanzania - TA2015002 Mahale S4 surface | ecosystem: Environmental > Aquatic > Freshwater > Lake | place: Tanzania: Lake... | reverse complement strand
TTTTCAAAAATATCTAGAAGCCTATGCTCGTGCTCTTACATCTAGAGACGCAGAAAAATATGTAGATGGCGAAGACGAAGTCATTGACTTTGAAACCATCATCAACGAAGTTGCACTGCTACGTAACCGGTGGCTAGGAGTGATGAAAGGCCTAGAAACCAAGCAATGGCAAATGGGTCACATTGTGAGATTGCGTACAGCCGGCATGGAAGATATCACGGTATAACTTTTTCAAGCAGAAACACCGATCCATAAATATTCCGCTGAGATTTATGGAGACACAATGAAAATAGTTTTAGTAACCGGTGGATTTGATCCTGTTCATTCTGGACACATTGCCTGTTTCAAAGCAGCTCGCGCGTTAGGCGATCGCCTAATTGTGGGACTAAACTCCGACGAATGGTTGGCTCGTAAAAAAGGTCGCGCATTTATGCCATGGAATGAACGACTTTGTGTGATCAACAATCTTGCCATGGTAGACGAAGTTTATACTTTTGATGATGCAGATGGATCTGCCAGAGCTTTCATTAGACAGGTTCGCGCACATTACCCCCAAGCTGATCTGATCTTTGCCAATGGCGGTGATCGCACTGCCGACAACATACCAGAAATGGACGTAAACGATCCTCGTTGTGAATTTGTATTTGGCATAGGTGGCAAAGAGAAAAAAAATTCTAGCTCATGGATTTTAGAAGAATGGAAATCTCCTAAAACTCAACGAGCATGGGGATACTATAGAGTGCTGCATGTAGTTGGTGCCAACACCAAACTCAAAGAACTTACAGTGATGCCCAAAACTTGCCTAAGCATGCAAAGACATGACAAACGTGCAGAATTTTGGTTTGTGGCCGAAGGAGAAGCCACAGTGTACACTCTAGATGCCAGCACTGATAGAGATCTACGTGATCAAATGACTGTGCACAGTTCTTGCTGGATTGACCGTAACGAGTGGCATCAGCTGTGCAATGAAACTGATCAACCGTTGCGACTGATAGAAATACAGTTCGGCGATAGCTGTGTGGAAGAAGATATAGAACGACAATGAAAGAGATCATCCCAGTATTCATAGGCTATGATCCACGTGAAGCAGTGGCTTATCATGTGTGTGTAAACAGTATCATAAGACATGCATCTCGACCAGTAAGCATTGTACCAGTTGCATTGAATTTGTTTTCTGAATATGTAGAAACACACAACGACGGTAGCAATCATTTTATCTACACACGTTTTTTAGTACCGTGGCTCATGGGCTGGTCTGGGCATGCAATTTTTATTGATGGCGATATGATTGTGAGAGGCGATATCGCTGAATTATGGAATTTGCGATCATTTGACACTGATGTGCAGGTGGTTAAGCACGATTATCAAACTCGTAGTCAAGTAAAATATCTTGGGAGCCCCAATGAAAACTATCCAAGAAAAAATTGGAGTTCAGTTATACTTTGGAACTGCAACAGTTATCCTAACAGAATTCTCCGACCTGATTATGTAATGAAAGCTACTGGTGCTGAACTGCATAGATTTACATGGTGCAAAGACGAACGCATCGGAGAATTACCACGAGAATGGAATTGGTTGCCCGATGAGTATGGTCCCAATGCCAATGCCAAACTGTTGCATTACACGTTGGGTACTCCTTGCTTTCATGAATTTGCAGACACGCCAATGGCCACTGAGTGGCATCGAGAGCGAATGTACACTGAATACTGCCAACAACAGCATTCTCAATGAATAACGACATAGAACTGGATGATTATGCAGCGCCTGCTCAGCATGTGCTGGATATGGCACCACACGAATTGAAACAAATTTTTGCCGACATCATGAAGTACCGAGTTGACCCAACGGGAAGTTATTATGGTGTTACTTTACAAAATCTAATATCTGCTCTAGAGATTTTGCCGAATACCAACGCAGTGGCCATTGGCAGCGATCCAGAGGATTTCAAATACCAGGAGAAAGGTCATATGTATGATCCTATACTGCAGAGTTTTATTATGGGTTCGGGTGGTCATATCAGTACATGGGCGCGAGAACAACAGTCCATGACCCCAGTGGTACTTCGAGGTATTACCAAGCGCAAAGAAATAGCAGTGTGTCGTGCCTTGGGCCGAGATTTTTATTATATCGACACTGGTTACTTTGGTAATGTTAGAAAAAAACTCTATCATAGAATCACTAAAAATGATGTTCAGAACCTTGCTCCCATCAGAGACAGACCCAGCGATCGCCTAGATCATTGCAATTTAGAATTTACAAAGTGTCGACCTACCGGCAGTAGAATTTTGCTTGCGCCTCCCAGTCAAAAATTACTGAATCTATACGAAATCAATCTTGAAGATTGGATGGCAGCAACCATGGCTGACATCAGAAGATATACCGACAGAGAAATTGTAGTTAGACTCAAGCAAAGCCGGAGCATTCGACAGACCACAGACACAATTCAAATGGCTTTGCAACAAGATATATGGTGTTTGATCACTTACAGCAGCATTGCTGCCGGCGAATCTTTGTTGTGCGGAGTGCCTGCCATTACCTTGGGGCCAAATGCCGCCAGTTGGCTGTGTAGTCATAGTGTAAGCGAAATTGAAAATCCTCGGGTGCCCACGTTGGACGAAGTTCATGCATGGGCACGGCATCTTGCATATTGTCAATTCACTGAAGCTGAAATGCGAGATGGTACAGCTTGGCGAATCCTCAATGATCTATGATGTAGTTGTTTACATTAGTTCAGTGGCCAATGCTGTAAAACATCCTCGCAAGGTTGCTTGTTTGGAAAGTTTTGCACAAGGTTGCAAGCTATTGGGTCTATCGGTCGCAGTCGAAAGAAAAAATCAAGTATTGCCTGCCAAATTGGCAGTGATATTAGGATGGGCCACAGCGCAATCTCAAGGCGGTACTAATGTTGCCCTTCGCAAGCAAATAATTTTGAATCAACGCACCGCCAGCATGCACACCATGTGCATTGATGCCAGCTGCTTCAAATATTTGGACAACCACAGCAAATATTTAAGATACAGCATAGGGGGTCCTTTCTATGACCAAGCAAACTACGCCAATGCCAACAGCAACGACGAACGTTGGAAAATGATCAGCAATGATCTTTCGATAAGTTTACAACCTGCTAAAATCAACAAAGATGGACATATTGTAATCTGCATGCAAAGAGATGGGGGATTTGCAATGAAAAATCTAAATCCCATGCAATGGCTAAATGAAAAAATTCAACAGCTTCGTAATCTCACACGTAAACAAATTTTGATACGACCTCATCCAGGCGCGTATCTACCACAACAGTTTGAATCATACCAACGTCTCAAAAAAGTCTCAGTGGTCAACCCCAATAAAACCAACTTGACTGACAATTTGGCCGGCGCTCACAGTGCTGTGTTTTTCAACAGTTCGGCCAGTGTGGCCGCGGTGTGTGCAGGCATTCCAATTTTCGTAGATGATCAGAGTTGCGTGAGTTGGCATGTGGCCAATCATGATTTGTCTGTGATTGATTGTCCACGTGTTTTTGATCGCACACAATGGATCTATGATTTGGCTGCATGCCACTGGACTGATCATGACGCTGAATCAGGCAAAATTTACCAAAAATTTGCACCTTTTCTTTGACTACCAACCTAGGATCCAATCGTCTTTGATTTGATCTAATTTACGCATACCCCATGACTGCAACAATTCTACTGCAGCATGTTGACCGTAATGTTTACTATAGGTTTGATGCGGTTTTTGTTCTACTACCACTATGGGCCTGCAATTGCAAATGGTGTCACGACCGCCTTGCAAGATTCTGTATTCAAAGCCTTCACAATCAATTTTGACATAGTCTACTCCTTTTAGTTGTAAACTGTCTAGCGTCACCACAGTGACTTCACCTTGGCCCATGCTGTTGGGATCTAAATGACTGTGCCCGGTATTGCCTGGTGTTACAATCATAGACGCTTGGCAATTTCTATCACCTAACGCCAGTGCTTGAATTTCAATGTTGGTCGCAGGTACATTTTTTTCCAAACAATGTCTAAAAATTTCTACTGGTTCAAATGCAATGACCTTGTGGAAATTTGCCGCCAGTTGTCTGCTCCAAAGGCCTACATTGGCCCCAATGTCTAATGCTAATTGACGGCGTGCGCATAGGTCTATGCTGCGCTGGCGCACGGGTTGTTGATATTCTGCTGGTCTGCCATTATCTACACTTTTTTTCAACATTTGGGGAAAGTGTGTGTCTAGCTCTGGAAACCACCAGCCATAATGTTCACGCATTGAACTGTTCCTTGAGTATACGAGCTGCAGTTCCGTCTTGCAGTTCGTGATTGTGAAACTGGCCATAGGCCAAATGACAAGCCCAGGCATAGATTTGATCTGTGTCGGGCCACCATGGTTGATCTATGTTGGCCAAGTCAGTGTTGGCCACAGGTATAGCTGCATTGACAGGAGCCAATGCAAACGCAGGAACTCCGGAGAGAACACTCTCTGTGGCTGCTATTGAATTGAAAGTAACCACTGCATGCACATCATGCAAGCTGTTTTGAAAATCATTGGCCAATCTGGTCTGCCGATTGGGATCACGCGACCTGATCACAATAGGACGATCGGTATAACGGCCAATGACTTCGATGGTGTTGGCTATCCACTGATCAAGATCAATGCCATAAAAAATGCAAGGTTTAGCATCAGGTGCTGCTAGCATGATTTTGCTGCCATAGGATCGTTGTGGCATTGATATACCATGGCGTTGCCATCGATCAGCGGGCCTTGCTGTCACTGTGCTGTGTTGCAAATTATTTAGAACCACACGATGCCACTGTTTCCATCCTTGAGGATTGTATGAACTGGGACGATTTCCAAAGTATCCTGAATCCATATACCAAAATGGTCGATGGTCTTGCCAGCACTGTTTGATTATCTTGTGCTTCATGATACCTCGCAATACCAAGGGTCGTTGATCAGATTGATATTGCCAAGTTTCTAACGCGGTTGGAGTTGAGCCGCAACCGCGAGCAAACATTTCAATGTATTGATCTTGATTCTTTTTACTGAGAAATATCCAATTCATTGCCAGTATGCTTCAGTTCTTGGTACCAGGAGATCACTGGCTGGACTGCGTCCATAATTTTTCCGGTTGCCTTTGAGATGGTCTAACCAAGCGCCCCAAGCAGAATTTATCAAAGGGTGCCCTTCTCCTGTTATGAGTCCTTGACTCCAATCAAGTTCTTTTATCTTGATCTGCTGTCTAACTGCATCGAAAACAAAACTGTCATGCCATTCATCCAATGTGAAAATGCCTTGCTCTGCAAAGTCGTACATCCACTGAAATTTTTCCAAGAATTTATGCAATGCAGGTGATTGTAAATTCATTGCATAAAGGCCGCATTCGCTGAATTTGCCTCGACGGCCCAAGTAGCAAAGATCAATATTCAAAGGACAAAAAGCTGCAATGTCTGTAGAAGTGATGGTGCTATGGCATATCATATCCGCATCCATCCATATCAGCCAATTGCACTGTGCATTTTTGGCGCAATCAAAAATGGCATAGACCTTGTGCGCAAATCTTACTGCGTCCCATTTGAAACCTTTGCCAGAATCTTTGCGTCGTGATCTAACTGGATCTTGACTGACATCTCCATTGGCTTTGGGAACATGTCGCCAACGTCTTTTGAAATCACTGAGACTTTGCACTGCGTCAAGGTCTCGAACAATCAAGTTGACTGCAGTTATGTCTACACTGCAACCTTCAACATAAGTGACCAAATCAACGTTTTGCGGCCAGTGTTGTAAAAAACCATTGATCATGCGTCGACCGTACTTCTCATAGCCTTGTGCATTGAAAGTGGTAACTACATTGAATTTCATTGTGATACTTATGATCAAAAACGTAGCATATTTTCCTTCGCAATGTGCCAAAAATTCTTCACCGGTCATGGACGCTGTGTTAGATGTTTTTCAAGGTGCGGGCATTCAGACCAAAGAAAATCAATGGGATTGTGATGCTGCAGTTATATGGAGCGTGCTATGGCATGGGCGTATGCGGCCAAACCAAGCTGTGTATGAACACTACATGAACCAACGCAAGCCGGTGATTGTGTTAGAAATTGGTGCGTTGTATCGCGGAATCACATGGAAAGTTGCTGTAAACAATATCACCGCTAACGGTTATTACGGCCATCAAGAAAATTTGGACATGGACCGGCCCAGAAAGTTGGGTGTTAGTTTGGCTACTCAATTTGCGCTCAAGCCTCACATTGTAGTTGCTCTTCAGCATGGCCGCAGTCAACAGGTTGCAAACGTAGATCTTGCCCAGTGGTTAGCTGAACAAGTCCAAACTCTACGTGGTCATACTGATAGGCCCATTATAATTAGGCCACATCCAAGATTTACCATGCCATTGCCGCCATTGCCGTCAAACATCGTGGTGCAAACACCTAGACCGGTGGCCAACACTTACGACACATTTGATATGCATTTTGACTGCCATGCTGTGGTAAACTACAACAGCGGGCCAGGAATACAAGCAGCCATTGCAGGTGTTAGGCCTGTGGTTGATAAAAGCAGTTTGGCCTGGCCAGTGTCGGTGTCGTTTGCCGATATCGAAAAACCCTATGCAATTGACAGACACCAATGGTTTGTAGAACTGTGCCACACTGAATACACCTTACCAGAACTGAGACAAGGCCTATGGCTAAAAAGAATAGAATCCGCACTGACGTAGATTGCGCCTGCGTGATTCATGATCGTAAGTATGATTGGACCTATGTAGAAAGATTGTACAACATGGTCACTAGACATTTGTCAGTGCCAGTGAAATTTCATGTATATACTGAACATCATAGATCTGTACCGCCACACATGATCAAACACTGCTTGGAAGATTGGCCAGGGGTGTCGGGGCCAAGAAAAAGTTGGTGGTACAAATTGCATTTGTTCAATCCAGAACATTTCCAAGGACCATTGTTGTACTTTGATCTTGATTGTGTGATTATACGCAGTATAGACTGGATACTAAACTTATCTACAGAAAAATTTTGGAGTATTAGAGATTTTAAGTATCTTCAAAGCGATAGTTTGAATTGTGTGAATAGCTCAGTGATGTGGTGGGATACTGCAAATTTTGCGCATGTTTGGCAAGCCTTCAACGCCAAAGGTGTCAATGCCACAGTCAAGCAATATCAAGGCGATCAAGATTTTTTACATGCTACCATACCAGTAAATGATCGTAGATATTTTGAAGACGCGCGTTTTCAAAGTTATAGATGGCAAGTGGCCGATGGCGGTTGGAATTTTAAAACACGCCGTGCGCTACAACCACAATCGGGCAGTCAAATCAGTGCTCACTGTTCGGTCATTGTGTTTCATGGGTCTCCCAAACCTCACGAAGTACGTGATCCCAAGATTGTAGAACTTTGGCGCTAGCATGTTATGTTATAACATTGAGTGTGTTATAACATAACAGTGGCAAACTGCTACAAACGCCCAGTTGACCGATAATTCGATATTTGCTACACTAGAGGCATAGTAGCAAACAGGAGCCAGCAGTGAGCGATTGGATCAAAGATGGTGAATGTATCATTGGCACTTACATGGGCCAATCAGTGTCTGGTGTGGTGGTGGAAAGCCGGGTCAAATACGGTGGCGCAGTGCAATATACCGTTGATCTTGACAGCCCTATCCAGCTTCGGTGGCGCAGCGAGCCCACTGTGCGAGTGTTGCTTAATAGCAACGAACTGGCGGCTTGACCAATAAATCGCTGTTTGCTATAATAACAACATACTGGAACTGCAACTCAACAAGGAGCCAACCATGAGTGCAATTCGCGTTGTCAACGGTAACTACCGTGGCAATCAAGTTCAAAACACAGTGTTTGAACTGGTGTCTGGTTTCCAGTCCGGTGCCAAAGGCAACTACGTGACTGTGAAAAACAACGGAGCTTTCCCCCGTTGCCCTGAGACTATTCGAATCCGTGTTGACAATATCTCTGACATTGAATACACAGCAGGAGAACCTGTGCCCAACCGTACTGTGAAATTTGTAAAACCTGCAGAGCCTGTAGAAACTGATGACCAAGCCATGGATCGTATTCGTGAGCGTTTTGAGATTCTCACTGAGATGACCAAGGCCTGCGTCAGCGGCGACATCCGGGCTATGATTGTTTCGGGTCCCCCCGGTGTAGGCAAGAGCTATGGTGTTGAAAGCGAAGTTGAAAAAGCCTGTTTGTTTGACAAACTTGCAGGCAAAAAACTGCGCGCCGAAGTAGTCAAAGGTAGTGCTACTCCTATTGGACTGTACCAAACCCTGTACAAGTATTCGGATCCGAACTGCGTGGTTGTGTTTGACGACTGCGACAGCATTCTTCTGGACGATGTGTCATTGAATTTGCTCAAAGGTGCACTGGACTCAGGCAAGAAACGCAAAATTTCTTGGCTGGCTGAATCCAGCACTCTGCGTCGTGAAGGCATTCCTGACCAGTTTGACTTCAAGGGCTCTGTGATCTTTATTACCAATCTCAAATTTGATGGCATGAAGAGTCAGAAACTGCGTGACCATTTGGACGCACTGCAGAGCCGTTGTCACTATCTTGACCTTACCTTGGATAGCATGCGTGACAAACTGTTGCGTATCCGTCAGATTGCTCGTGATGGTGTATTGTTCGCTGAGTATGATTTTGATCAAGAAACTCAAGACATGATCATTGACTTTATGAATACCAACAAAGACCGTCTGCGCGAAGTCAGTCTGCGCATGGCGTTGAAGATTGCTGACCTTCGCAAGATGAGTGCCAACTGGCGGCGACTTGCCGAAACTACTTGCATGAAAACTTCAATCTAAGGTGACAATGATGATTTCCCAACACACCCAAGCTGCTCTAGATAGATATGTACAAGAAAAAATTTTACCGGGCGGATTTTTGATGGCAGTATTGACCAACGATTTGTTTGGCGCGGTATCCAGAGCCGACAGTGACAATTTGGCTGCGTTGCCCGACATTTGTCGTTATATCTACAATGAATTGCCTTCGGGCTGTTGGGGCAGTCGAGATATTGTGTATCAATATATAGAAGATCGTTTTTATCAGACCTTGGCTCAAAGCAAAGGGCAACAATGAAAGTGGGTTTGAGTTTCAGTCGCTGTGTGCGAGACATTGTAGAAGGGCGCGTCAGCCTAGATGATGTGTTGGTTGTGATCGCCCGTACTGATATTGATCCAAACGACGATGCACAATGGTCATCGGTGTGGGCAGCCTATGCTGAGGGTAACTACGCCAGGACTGCAATGGAATGGGCTGGCACAAAACACACTGAGCAACAGTATCGCTCTGTGAGCATAGACCTATGGAACCAAGGCAAACTACATCAGCCACGCAAGTTTGGTGCGCATTCTCGACGTCTGCCTTATTATTGGCTTGAAGCAGTGCTGCCTGATGCCGAGCTCGAACGTTACCCAGCAGTGCGTGACGCATGGCAGCAGTTTCAGTCTATTGCAGCATTGACCAACGTCAAGCTCAACTCTGATATTGGCTAGGTTTTCCTAGAGAATCAAAACGGTTGGCTCCGTCTCTAGGCTTTCAACAGGCACTTCGGTGCCTGTTTTTTTGACTGCGGTTTGCAAAAAGTATATACTGTCGCAATGCAGAAATTCATGCTGGTGACCTTGGGCCCAGCAGACCCAATCACACTAAAATTTAGACTACGGTCGTCGCCTGTGGCCGGACTCTGGCTTGAACGCATGCAGCATCGACACAGTTGGCCTTTGGATCATCCTGATCGATTCTATGGGTTTGGCACTCCAGCTGAAGAACAGCAACGTGCAACCAATCAAATTCAGCACTGTATTGCGGTGGTCAATGCATGGGATCCTATCATTGATAGACCATTTGAATACACTCAAGATTGTCTCAATTATCTGCACAGCGTATTTGAAAACTATCATGGCTTGTTAGACCAACAAACTTCACAATACTGGCAAAGTGCACCTGACTCGGTGCGCAAGGCACTGGCAGAATTGAACTTGGCTGTGCACAGGTGCGAAAGCGTCACTGCTGACAATCGTCCCAGATTTGTTTGTACATGGTTTGGCATGCCCAAGATTTATCAACTGGATGCAGAATTACAAAAAACTTACGGCAGTTGTGAAATCAAGTTTGGCACTGTGTATCTAAACTATTGTGAAATAGGTAAAACAGTTGAAGATCTAGCGCATGACAACGATAAGTACATCAGTGACCATGCATTTCGGCCCTTTGGTTTTTACAGCGCCGATTTCAATGTGCAGTTTTATAACAGAGATCTGCGCGAAATATACGAATTGGTACAGGGTTACATTGATCAACATCAAGACTTTTTTGTTGCACATAACATCACAAGTGTGTATAATATCAAAGCTCAGCCACTGAGATTTCCTGTTGCCGATTTAGATTATCACGGTGATACACAACAGCTGGTTTGGCAAATAGCACAGCGACAGTATGTCAGCAATGTAGAAATTATTGAATGAAACAAGCAACCATTGTAATCAAGGACGAAGTAAACATCAAGATCGAAGGCCTTGATCTTGACATGCGTCGTCGTCTGGTCAATCAATTCAAATACGACGTTCCTTATGCTAGATATCTGCCGGCGGTGAGACTGGGACGCTGGGACGGTAAGGTCAGCTACTTCCAGTTGGGTGGGTCTACTTATACCAATCTCTTACCTGAAATCTTGCCGACGTTGGAGCGATACAATTGGGATGTTGAAGTAGACGATCAGCGCGACTACTCAGTGACATTTGACTTTGCCGCTGTCACTGAGAATCGCTGGAGTGCCAAGACTTGGCCTCATGGCCATCCTGCAGCCGGGGAGCCTATCCAGTTGCGTGATTACCAGGTAGACATTGTCAACAACTTCTTGACCAACCCACAGTGCATTCAGGAAGTGGCCACAGGCGCAGGCAAAACCATTATCACTGCTACACTGAGTGCTGCTGTAGAACCTCATGGGCGTAGCATTGTGATTGTGCCTAACAAAAGTCTTGTGACACAGACTGAACGAGACTATGGCAACGTAGGGCTAGATGTAGGTGTGTACTTTGGTGACCGTAAAGAATTAGGGCATCAACACACCATCTGCACCTGGCAAAGTCTAAATGTGCTGCTAAAAAATTCTAAAAATGGCACAGCAGAAACTACCATACAAGACTTTGTTGAAGGGGTGGTGTGCGTGATAGTAGACGAAGTGCACATGGCCAAAGCCGATGCCCTCAAGACCTTGCTCACAGGTGTGATGTCGCAAGTGCCAATTCGTTGGGGACTTACAGGCACCATACCCAAAGAAAAATTTGAAAGTCAGGCCTTACTGGTCAGTCTGGGTCCAGTGATAGGCCGGCTGTCGGCCAATGAACTGCAACAGCAAGGGGTGTTGGCCAATTGTCATGTAAATATTATTCAACTACAAGATCACGTAGAGTACAAGAACTATCAAACTGAACTCAAATACTTGTTGGAAGAATCCGGGCGTCTAGACACCATGTCTGACTTGATTCGTCAAGTAAATGAAACTGGCAATACCTTGGTGTTGGTAGATCGTATCACAGCGGGCCAAGCATTGGTTGAACGGCTGGGAGATCGTGCTGTGTTTGTGTCGGGCTCAACCAAGGCCAAAGATAGACAGGAAGAATATGATGAAGTGGCAGAATCTAGTGACAAGATTATTGTGGCGACTTATGGTGTGGCCGCTGTGGGTATTAATATTCCTAGGATTTTTAATTTGGTTCTTGTGGAGCCCGGAAAAAGCTTTGTTAGGGTTATACAATCAATTGGACGCGGTATCCGAAAAGCTGAAGACAAGGACTTCGTACAAATCTGGGACATAACGTCTACCTGTAAATTTGCTCGACGACATTTAACCAAGCGCAAAGCCTACTATCGCGAAGCCAATTACCCTTTTACACAAGAGAAACTAGAATGGATGAAAATAAAATAACCATTGCAGTGTGTGGTGATAGCTTTTGCGCAGCATCAACCTCTGATCTTCAACTTACTGGCACTGGTCGTCGCGCTCATTTCGCGCATGTGCTGGAAGATCGTTATCATTATCAAGTTTTACATTTGGCTCACGGCGGGTTTAGCAATGTAGCTACATGGTTTCAAATACGTCATGCCATTGAGAAAAAAGTCAATGTGGTAGTGTACAATTCTACTTGGTCGCATAGAGTGGTGTTGCATCTTCATGATCGATTTCATATTGACAGCGGGATAGGTAATTTTTATTACTACGATCCACATTGTCAAAGTACCCACACACCCGGTGTAGGCGATAGTGATTCAGCATTGCTGAGCACCACACCTTTGAACATGACTCACAGTCCGTTTTTTTCAGTGACTAGACAACAAAAACACGCTGTTGATCTTTATCTCAAACATTTGCATTGTGAATGGCTGCAAAAAGAAATGGATCAATGGATGTTTGAATATTGGCATGATCGAGTAGAAAAATCCGGTGCTTTGGCCGTGAATTTCAAGCAGCACAACATAGGTAAATGTGCTTATGATTTCAGTGCAGCCAACCCCACTTACGACACTCCGTTTCACACCGACCGTGCCACACAAGAACAGATTGCGGCCAATATTCACAATTACATAGTCGACAAACTACCACAGATATGCTAAAATACCGCAATGCGTATACTTACTTTAGATAATTGCTGTTATGACCTAGATCATCTGCCCGAAGAAATTGATGATATGCGTTTTGCTATTTTAGATAATTCTAATCCAGCAGATCCTGACTATCATTTTATACCATTGATTTTTTTGGAAAGTTTTAGTTCTCCTGCTCTGGTGCTGCGAATAGGGCAACACACCATTCGCATGCCCATGGAATGGCAAGTGTTGATTGGAGAACCTGACGTGGGTGATTTAGAGTTGCTACCTTTGACTTCGATCAATGATCGAGGATTTCGAGTGTTTGAGTTCAATCCGTTGACTAGCTTTAGGCCCAGTTTTCCGGACATTGAAATATTGGATGTGTATCACGAAGTGTCATGGTACACTCCCAAACTCAAAAATGGACAGTTGTTGGCAGTGCCCTTGGGCGACAGTGAATGCCCCGATTGTGTGTACTTTGTAAAAGATATCAGTCGCAACTGTGAGATTGTGGACTACAACAAGGCATGGTAATGTTGGCACCCGAGATTCTGCAGCAGAACAAATGCAACTTTTTGCATGAAAATTTTTTAGATTTATGCAATAGCAACACTGTGCTCGAAGTAGGCTGTTTCAAAGGCGAAATTACTCAATACATTGTCAAACACCGGCCCAGGCACTTGATTTTAATGGAGGCCGCTGCTATATCCGCGAAACAAGTAGCACGTCTGTTCCCCCAAGCCACCGTGATCCATGGCGACATGCACAGAGACATGCACAAGGTTGGATTGGTTGATGTGGCCATTGTGTTAGGGGTGATTTATCATAGCCCTGCGCCATTGCTGATACTTGAAGAGATCGTAAACCATTGTGATCCGCAGCATATTGTCATTGATAACATGTCTCCAATATTTCAATGGCGATACGAACAATGCAATCAGCCCGGTATGAGAAACACAACAACACAAGGAAAAAGTTGTAACATTGTTATCAGCATTGACAATGAAATAATGATCAAGGCTTTTGATAATCTTGGATACAAACTGGTCAAGCAACTTGCATATCCGCCTGACGCTAGCGCCCCAGGGTTACCAATTTTTCATTTTACAAAGATAGGCTAAAATACAATCAACACAATATCGTCGGGAAAGTTCTCAAAGATAATGAAACATATTTGTTAGTTTTTATACAATCAAGTTTATTTTATGGTGTGATAAAAAATGAAATACAGTGAACCAGAGATGTTTGAAATTCTTAGGCGTCTTGCTAGAATCTATCTTGAAAGTTATCCTGCCGACAGTGAACAGGTCCAGAGATTTTTGAGATGGGCGCATCACCAATATGGTTATGTTGATGGGCAGCCTAAAACCTAATGCCACTTATGTCTATGAGCGTGTGGGCGGTTCAATTTTTGCACGTGAATTAGGACACACAGAACGTAAATTGATTGGTTACATAACTGGCACCGATCCCGACATGGAAATTTACCGCAGCCACGTCAATGATGTGTTGCGTATGTGTGAAACAGATCCGGCCATGAGAAGTTTGCTGGACCAGTTGTTTGTGTTGTATAATCTCAAGAAAAATCATGTCTGACAAGCTCAACATTGGCAATGAGATGCGAGAATTTGATCGCAAAAATCGTGCATTCTATGACTCTCTAACCGAAGAAGAACAGCGAAAGTTCTCTCCTTATCTCATGATTCGCTGGGGATCCGCTGTGACTGGTTCTCGTGAATTGCAAGAATTTTACGTTATTGCTGCCAACGAACGTCTCAACAAACATTTTTTCAACATCAACGCTGCACGACATAAAAAATTGCAATGGTTGATGGCCACAACTGTCAGCCCGGATCTTGGCACACAACGTCATATTTGGATTGCACCTAAAAAACGTGAATCAGGCGCCAGTGCCAAACGTCGACAATTGGGAGAAATTTTCCCGCACTATCGTGACGACGAATTGGATGTAATGATGACAGTGGTGGATCAACGTGAAATAGACGCTTGGTTCAAGCAGGCCGGGCAAGACAAAAAATGACCTTTGAATGCGGGTATTGTAAAAAAACATTTGCCCGAGAAACCAGTCTAGGTGTACATGTCTGTGAACCCAAACGCCGACGTCAGCAACAACACGATCGTGGCGTGCAGTTGGGATTTCAGGCCTACATCAAGTTCTACGAACAAGCACAGGGTACCGCCCGACTCAAAACACACGATGATTTTTGTGATTCGTCTTACTATCGAGCATTTGTAAAGTTTGGAAACTACTGTGTGAGTGTGCGGGCCATCAATCCCGCACAGTTCATGACATGGTTGCTGCGCAACAACAAAAGAATTGATCGCTGGGCATCTGATCAACTCTACACTGAATACCTCATTGAATACTTACCATTGGAACACATCAACGATGCACTGGCTCGTTTTCTTGAACTCAGTGTAGACTGGCAACAACAAACTGGGCACCCTGCACATGACATGTTGAGATTTGGCAACCACAATGCATTGTGCTATGACATAACCTGCGGCCGCATATCAGCCTGGGCTGTATATAACTGTGATTCGGGTCAGCAATTTCTCAGTGCTATTTCACAAGAACAATTGGCCATGATTTGGCCTTATGTTGATTCAGATCGTTGGCAACGACGTTTTGCAGACTATTCTGCAGATCAAGCTTTTGTGGCCAATGCATTGGCTCAGGCAGGTTTTTGATGACAATGATATTTGCACTGCTGCTTTTATTGCAGATCAAGCATTGGTTGATTGATTTTGTTTACCAAACTGATCGAGAAATACAGCACAAAGGTCTATACGGCGATTACCGTGGTATAATGCACAGCGTCAAACATGGTGTTGGCACAGCATTGGTATTGATAATGTGCATGGTTGACGTTGAATGGGTCTATGTAATTGGGCTAGTGGATTTTGTTCTGCATTATCACATCGATTGGATCAAAATGCACTGGGGTAATCAAGACATACAGGATCCCCGATTCTGGAATCACCTTGGTTTGGATCAAATGGCACACCAATTGTGTTACATTGGTTATGTGTTGGCACTGATTCTATGAGTGCAGATATTGATATTGATGTGCCCAACAGAGATCAATTGCTTGCACTGATTTCGCACATACCTGCCAAACAGATCAATGGTAGACGTCATAATTCTGGCATCTATGTCACAGACATTCCCAGTGATCCAGTAGCTGGTTGTGCTGCTATAGACTATGAAACAGCTGAACAACGTGGTTATTTCAAGATTGACTTGCTGAACATGAGTGTGTACAGTCTAGTTCGCGATCCTGAACACTATATGGAAATGTTGGGTGAATCTCCGCCATGGCAACGACTGTGGAAAGACTCTGCATGGGCCAGTCAGTTGGTTCACATAGGTAATTACACAGACCTGCTCAAAGACATGAAACCCGATTCTATCACGAGAATGGCCGCATTCATTTCTACCATTAGGCCAGGCAAAGCACATCTTCAACGACGTCCATGGGCAGAAGTTTTTGAATCTGTATGGGACGGTGATAGCAGTCGTGGTTACACGTTCAAAAAATCACATGCTGTGAGTTATGCAGCATTGGTAGCATTGCATATGAACTTGTTGAACAATCTATAATATGTTGAAGTTTTGTCAGTTAGTGTTTCATGTTGATAATTTTTTTCGCAGATATCAATCTTGGGTGCAGTATCAAAATCTTGTGGGCACACATGAACCTGCTGCCAAAGTATCCGGATTCGACAATGATGCTATTCGGGTGTACAGACCTTGGGAAGCAGATAGGATCGAATTAGACCAACGTACAGTGGTTGCACTTGATCTCAAGGAAGGCTTGAGAGAAATTGCCATGGCCAATCAACGTCTGCCAAAAAACAAGCATTACATTATTTTTTGCGGTTCTTATCCAGGAATCAGGCAAGTCAACATTGAACTTGATCATACTTTGATTTTCCATGAATTTCTGTTGGCATCAATGATTGAATTGCACATGAGTCCGCAATCTCCATTTTTTTACACCAACAGATTGTATAATTTTGGTGAGCAAAAAGCCATGCAATTTGTACACTTTGCTAATGTACCAAGAAGCCATAGAGTTGTGTTTGCTCAATGGCTCAGTGAATTGCCGGATAAAAATTGGATTTTTAGGTTAGATGGTAAAGATTATGGGGTAGAGGCCAACAAACTGGACGATGTAGACTACACCGTTACCAGTGCTGGCCTGTCTCAATGGTTTGAGCAATCTGCTAAACATATCACTAACCCGCATCTGCATATTATGGGCAGGATTCCGGTAAGAATGATGAGTCAAGCACGATACAACTTAGTGCTGGAAAGTGATTTTGAAATGGAAACACTTTCTACCACAGAAAAAACTCTTAGACCACTGTTGTTAGGTATGCCATTTGTGTTGGCGTCAGGAGCTGGACATCTCACAAGATTACAGCACTTTGGGTTTAGGACCTATCATGAACTGTGGGACGAAAGTTATGATCGAGAACCAAATCATGATAAAAGACTGAGAAAAATTTTTGAATTGGTTCAACAGCTTTATAAATTTGATTGGAACTCACACCAAACGCAGTTGTTGGAAATTGGCAGACACAACCAGGCAAATTTTTTACAGTTAGGCTGGCATTTTGATCAAGAATTTAGAAACTTTGAAGCAGCCTTGCTGCAGAGTCCTGCTGCTAGTCTAATCTACGAACCAAAGTAATTGACTTTCGTTTGGATTTTTTTTTCATAATGTCCAATAGACTGCAAGCCGGACCGTGCAAAATTTCTAGATCTTTGTTGGAAAATGTGCGTAGAGTATGGCGAAATTTTTCCCAGTCACTGCGCAAAAAAATGTTGATAGGGATCGAGCGATTGCTTTCCCACCACCAAGTGGCCGCTAGGTCTAAAAATTCAACTTTATCGGATTGGGTAAGCACCGCTCCAAAATCATAAATTGTTGTTACGGTTTCGTCACGATTTTGCACTACGCCCACGTATTCCTCGCTGGCGTACACACACAAGGTGATAAACGGATATTTGTCGGTCAGTTTTTTGAAAATTTCGTTACCCATAAATAGTAGTTCGAGGATGTCATGTATTCAACCACCGTTTACTTATATCAACAGATTGCCAAAGTGTTGTTAGTTGACACCAGCGGTGGCTATTTTACAGCGAGGTACGACCCTGTGTATGCAAAATCCCTAACAATCAACAAAGGCGTGGACAATGTTCTGCTGTTTGAGTTTATCAACCAAGAAGAAAAACCAGTGAACATCACAGGATCTAGCTTTGTTTTTAGACTGTTGAACCAAGCTGGCAATGAACTGATCTTGGAAAAGTCCATGGATATTCTCAGTGCCAGTCTAGGCAGAGTCAAAGTGGTACTCAACAGCGCAGACACCATTGATGTCACAGCGCAACCTGCCAGTTACAGTATTCAACGCACTGCTGGCAGTTATATACAAGCAGCCTATGTGGATGCCAATTCTCAAGCTAGAGCAGACTGCAACATCGTAGACTCAGTGTTGCCCATTTTCGTGCCCAGCGGAGAACTTACCATACCCACCATTTATGGCAAAGCTCCACAAGTGCAGCCTGGCCCTACCAATTGGCCGGATTGGGCGTTGACTCCTCAGCCGGTCAATACCACTCAGCTCACAGAATTTTACAGCAGTTTTATTCCGACCAACGACCAACGGCTTACCACTATAAAGATGGATTTAGATGTGTTCACTGGTACCATCAAAGTTCAAGCAGCCGAAAACTACGAAAGTATTTGGTACGATGTCACTGACAGCACAACCTATTTGGCTCACACTGGCACAGTGTATATCAATGTGGAAGGGTATCATCCTTTGCTTCGTGTGGCTATGAACAATGCCAAAGGTTATGGAGCCCAGGCCACTGCCACGGTTACACCATTGGGCGTGGTAGAAAGCATAGCAGTCACCAATGCGGGTCAAGGCTATATTGCAGTGCCTAAAATCCAAATTTTAGGAGATGGCGCTGGTGCCGAAGCTGAGTGCGAAAGCGTTGGCGGTGATGGTACTATTGGTCCTATTGTGGTCACTGCAGGTGGATCGGGATATTGGCCTGTGCAGTATCAAGGCACACAACAGGCAACCGTTTTGATCAGCACCGGATATGTGCGTAACCTCCAATATCGTTGACGCAGCCTAAACAATAGGGTACAATAACAAGATGCTTGACATCTTGACTTACTTGCCAGCCAAAAGAAAACAGACTCCTTCAGGCTGGATCAGTTTCAACTGCCCTCTATGCGACGATCGACGCAGCCGCGGTGGTATCAAAATGTCAGACCAAGGCTGGAGTTATCACTGTTTTAATTGCACTGTCAAAGCCAGTTTTGTGTTAGGCCGATCGATAGGCCATCGAGCTCGCACACTGTTGACCAGTCTTCACGTGCCGCAAGAGCAGATTGATTTGTTGAATCTCGAAAGTCTCAAACATCGTTCAGTGTACGGATTATTGAGCGACCGTGGCAAAGTTTTTGATCAACTCAGCGATATCAAATTCAAAGAAGAAGATGATTTCCCAGCCGGCAGTGAATTGATTACCTCGCAGCATGTTGAACAATGGAATTACCTTCGCGATCGTGGAGTGCCTTGCGATTTCCCTGCCATGACTGCGATTCGCAATGCTGGAGGACCCTGGACTCGATCGCATGTTCTTATTCCATTTACCTATGATGGCTGTGTGGTAGGTTGGTCAGCAAGAATGACTGATAATCGCAAACCCAAATACATCAGTCATTCGCAACCGGGTTATGTGTTTGGTATAGATCTGCAACAGTCAACATGGCAGCATGTGTTGATCATGGAAGGTATTTTTGATGCACTCAGCACTGGCGGAGTAGCGGTCATGCATAACACCATTAGCGACCCACAGGCCAGACTGATTCGCAATCTTGGGCGTGAAATCACAGTGGTTCCTGATCAAGATCGAGCTGGTTTGGAATTGGTAGATCGAGCCGTGGAATTGGGTTGGGCGGTGAGCATACCTGAATGGGAAGATTGTAAAGACCCCAATGATGCTGTACGAAAATACGGAAAACTTGCAACTTTACTAACTATAATGCAGGCCCGGGAAACCAGCCGTGTGAAAATTGAACTGAGGAAAAAGCAACTTGCTAAAAAACTACGGGGTTGATGTTCAGCGACTTTTTCTTGAAATGATGTTAGAAGATGCTCAGAGTTATGTGCGTGTTCAAAACATTTACAACTCTGCCAACTTTGATCGCAGCTTGCGACCGGCAGCTGAGTTTATTCGCGAACATTCAGACAAGTTTAGCACACTGCCGGATCGTACACAGATCGCTGCGGCCACAGGCATCAAACTGGAGCCAGTGCCTGACTTGAATGAAGGGCACTACGAATGGTTCATGACGGAGTTTGAAGCATTTACCAAGCGTCAAGAACTAGAGCGAGCTATTCTCAAATCAGCAGACTTGCTGGAAAAAGGCGAGTTTGAACCTGTGGAAAAGCTGATCAAAGACGCTGTGCAGATATCACTGACTAAGGATCTTGGCACAGACTTCTGGCTTGATCCCGAAGGCATGTTTTCACGTTATTTTGATGCAGGCGGACAAGTAAGTACCGGATGGCCACAAATGGATCGGCTGCTGTATGGCGGATTCTCACGAGGCGAACTGAATATTTTTGCAGGTGGGTCAGGATCTGGTAAAAGCCTTGTGATGATGAACATTGCGTTGAACTGGGTGCAACAGGGCTTGCATGGTGTGTACATTACACTGGAACTGAGCGAAGAGCTTACAGGACTGCGTACAGCAGCTATGTTGACCAATATGTCAACCAAAGAGATTCGCCGAGACAAAGAAACAGCAGCACTCAAAGTTCGGTTGATCGGTAAAAAAGCCGGCAGCTATCAGGTCAAGGCCTTGCCGGCACAATCAAACATCAATGACATTCGTGCGTTCTTGAAAGAATATCAGATCAAGACCGGTCATCGAGTAGACTTCATGATGGTGGACTATTTGGACTTGCTGATGCCTGTGAGTGCCAAGGTATCGCCCAACGATCTTTTTGTCAAAGACAAGTATGTTTCAGAAGAACTTCGTAACCTGGCCAAAGAGCTGGGTATACTAATGGTAACTGCATCGCAGTTAAACAGATCCGCTGTGGAAGAAATTGAATTTGATCACTCGCATATATCGGGTGGCATTTCCAAGATCAACACAGCAGATAATGTGTTTGGTATTTTTACCAGTCGTGCCATGAAGGAACGCGGAAAGTATCAAATACAATGTATGAAGAGTCGCTCATCCACGGGCGTTGGACAAAAAATTGACCTGGAGTACAACATTGAAACCATGCGCATTACTGATCTCGCCGAAGACGAACAATATCAAGAGTTCCGCAAACGAGCTCCATCTATCTATGAATCAATCAAGGCCAAAAGCCAAATTACTCCAGGCGAAGCCACTGCTACCGAACCAGACGAGCCAGGTAAAATCACTGCCGACGTTCAAAGTACCAAACTAAAACAATTGTTGGGCAAAATCAAAACATCATGAATTATGACGTTTATTGTTCCATGATTCATGGGGGATTGCAGCTTGACGTCAAAAACAAAAATACTGTTTTTCTGAAACACTGTTGTTTGAGACACGATAGATTTGTCATTGATTTTGACAATGCATGGAACAACAAACAGTTAGAGCCATTGCGAAACACCAATCTCAATAATATTTGGGATCCGGGTTGTGCCAGCTGCAAAAGTTTGGAAAAATCAGGGTTGCCCAGTTTTCGACAAGGCATGAATCAAGGGCTAGGGATAACTGGGAAAAAAGATCTAAATGGGCCAGCTCGTTTAGATCTTATGTTTGATAACAGTTGTAATTTGGCCTGTAGAACTTGCGGACCTGGATCCAGTACTTATTGGCAGCATCACTTGAAAGCCAATGGGCAGTGGGTCGAGCCTTTGCGAACCACACACAATCAAGATACCTTGCTGTCATTGCTGGCTACTATGAATCTCAGCAACCTTAGGCAGGTTGTTTTTTGTGGCGGGGAAACATTGTTGGGCAATCACCATTGGGATGTTGCACAATGGCTAGCACTAAATGTGCCCAATGCCAAAGAGCAATTGACTTTGTGTTTTCAGACCAATGGTACACAATCTATAGACCAAAAACATTTTGAAATCATTGATCGCTGTCATTTGGTAAAATTACATGTCAGTATTGATGCCACAGAACAGCAGTTTGAATACCTGCGTTGGCCGGCTTTGTGGATGCAGGTTCAACAGAATTTATATGACCTCAGAGATACACTGCCCAGTAATGTTATGTTCTTGGTCGAGCAGACAGTTAGTATTTTCAACGTGGTTTACCTAGACGAACTGGATAGATGGTGTAGAAAAAATTTTTCCGTGAATCGCGAAGGCGATCCAATTGATTGTACACGACACCTGGCCATGGGCATTTATAGTTTGAAAAATGCCAGTCAGCAATTGATCAATACATTGGAAAATAGTCCATATCGCAATCTGGTTCCTAATAATTGGAAAGAACATGCGCAGTCCATAACATCAATGTTAGGTCAGATCAAAAATTCGATCAGTTTAGAAATCAAAGTTTTGAAAAAACATTTCCTGCCACTTTTATGGCATTTAAAGAATTTTGGTAATTTGCAATCCTTGAAAATAATGATGGATTGAAATGTTTTTCCTTGTGTCTTGAGACTTTATTTCGTCTTTGAATCATAATGATTCAAATCCGTAAAATGGTAACACACAAAAAGTTTTACTGTTCATAGTAGTCTTTCATGTCTATTACCTCAATATTTTTACGATCTACCTGCAAAAACTGTGACCCGTCTCTGCTGAGACGTCGGCCCTGTCCCACAATCACTGAACCGTTGAAATACTTTACTGGACGATCCACAATGATGTCCACATACTCGCCTTCGCCCACCCCCAAGGTAATGAAGTGAATGTACTGTTTGCGGTCTCGTCGGAACACTCGTGAGTTGGCCACTATGCCTGCAAACTGATAGTATTCAGAGTAGAGACCCTGCACACCCATGCCAGGCAAGAAACCTGGCGAGTTCCAAGCGCCATGTTCTCGAAAACTGGCCACTGGATCTTCTGTGATCCAGTTGGCAAAACCCAGTTCACGCAGGTCCCAGCCGGCTCGTTTGGCTTCGTTGCGATAGACCCAGCGAGCATACGAACCTTGACAGTGCATCAGAGCTGCTCGCCAAAACTCTCTAGGATTGTGGGCCTTCTGAAAGGCCAGAGCCCAGATCAGCCTGCCAAGGTTTACTGCATGAGCACGACACAGCCCAAAGCCTGATAAGTTCAGCATTTCCCGGTAGATGTCATCTTTCATTGGATGGTCGCCTAGTCGGTTCATGAACTCCATGACCTTTTCTTCGTTCTTTTTGGCAAATGCACGACGATACATGTCAGCTTCGTAGGCGTTTACACCAATCAGTTTCATGATGCGTTCTATGGCATCATCTTCGCATACAATAGCACGTTCTTTGACACCATCGGCAGTCCAGTCACGGAACCATGCTGCCTTGCGTCGACCTTCCATGGCCACAGGGCGTACTAGGGCAGTGGCAAACACACAGTCGGCCACAGAAGTGGGCCGGATGGCTCTAAACAGTCGCCGCATGGCCGGGCTTTCACCCTGTGTCACACCCAACACATCGCCGCGAGCCAGAAGGTCTGCTGTGGCATCATCTTCGGTGGGATATTCGTGTATCATACAAGTAGAGTCAATTTCCATCAGCTGACTCAGGCCACGGTTGGCCAAGATATCTACTTTGAGGTGCTCAAGGTCTTCCACTTCGTTTTTGTCCAGGAGAATGAGATTGTCTTCACGGAATAGGCTCCGGGGCAACTGTCGATCAAACACTATGACGCCACCGCAGTGTTTTGATAAGCAGCGTGTTTTTCCCATGAGCTTTTTCTCTATGCGGCGTGCTTCAGTTTCATCCACGCCTAGCTTTTTGTAGTCTATGTCCTTGGGCAGTCGACCCTTTGCACCCAATCTACGTGCTGCTTCTCTACGTGCAGACTTTTCTTTGTACAGCACATAGTTGGAT
>Ga0194115_10002165_pt1 | contig 23728 bp, 30 predicted proteins | sample TA2MahsurfametaG_3_FD_148656 | JGI IMG/M metagenome (GOLD analysis project Ga0194115, IMG submission 148656) | Freshwater microbial communities from Lake Tanganyika, Tanzania - TA2015002 Mahale S4 surface | ecosystem: Environmental > Aquatic > Freshwater > Lake | place: Tanzania: Lake... | reverse complement strand
CGCTTGTAAGAACCAAACAAGAACCGTCTATTTTAGGATAGTCTATCGATCTAATATCAAGTTCTTTTGTTTTGGAATTAATTTCATTCATTTTTTCTATGTTAATGAATGATTTAGCATAGTTCTCGTTGTCAAATTGATTAGGATCATCTACAAATTTAACATTTTCATAATCAACGTGTTCGGTTACTCTCCACGAATCGTCCCACATTTTTCGTTCTGCAAATGACAGAATATAACGATAAAGGTTGTTTTGTGATGTATGTTCATACAATCCCTCCAATATTTGAAATGCTTGTTTAGGAAAGAAGCTATCAGTTTCACCCCACATTAACAAATCGACCTTTTTACAATAGTTGTAATTAAAATCTCTTCTGTAATCAGCTATGTTGTAAATGTCATGATCGTTTGTTTTATAATAATAGTTTATATTATTACACCCTATTGAAGTTAAACGACCTACACCATTTTTAAACTTATTGAGTATAGTTTGTTTGTCTATTTTGGATAGATCGATTCTTTCAAGGTATTCAGACAGATTAAAACATATGTCAATGTATATATTATGTTTATTTTCTACTTGTTCTAATAAATTAATTAAACCGTCTATAAAGTCTTGATACATCTCGACTTCATAAAACATTACATGTGTACCTATAGCATACTTGTATTTTAAAATCATAACATGGTAGATGTAGAATGCATCAATTGTAATTTATTAGTTAGTCCGGAAAAGTTATACACATTTCCTAACTTAACGAATCTATAATTATCTAATGCTTCTTTTCTCTGTATATCTATCATGTTATAGGTATAAGGTAATTTTTTATATTCACAATCAAAGAAAAAATTTAAACCTACAAAATTGTGTTGTAAATTTTGACATATAGTTTTAAAAATATTTTCGTGTGTTTTGTTTACTATAAAAAAACCAAAATCAAAAAATCTAGAATAGTCTACTGATTTATTTTGGAATACAGTTTGTTGGTAATTTTCTATTTGTGTTAGTAGATAACCAAAATCACTATCCCATTCCGCAAAAGTAAGTTTACCGTCTGTATGGTTAAATAAATTTGGTGTAGATAGATTTATTAAAGTAGAATCGCTTACTAAACAAATCTGATCAAATTCTATCTGATTTTCTTTTAAAACATCGAATATATAAAATATTTGTTTATAACGTTCTACTGTAGAATTTACAATATCAGTAAGATAAATCAAAGGTAAGTTATATTTGTCACAGTATTTTTTCCAATTAGAAAGACTGACCTCATTTTGATCGGAGCCTGATTGATATAAAATTACAATATTATTCATAATTATGTTTTACGAGATTCCACGTTTGTTTCATCAATTTAGTACGGGTTTGTCCTCTATCAGGAAATCCCGAAAATATCCAAGTATACATGTATTTAACAAATAATGGTAGATCGCCGTTAGAATGTAATAAATTCCGTCTCCATAAATGATTTCCTCCGTATGATATAGGAAACGGTTTGGTTTCGATATTATTGGTTTGTAACATGTAATTTAATACCGGCTGATCACGACCTCGTTTTATTAATGAATCTTCGTAGTTAAGTATAGTTTCGTGATTGTCATAATAAAACTGAGTGAGTTTTTCAAACAAGTGTTTGTGATTTTTATTAAACAATACAAAACCTGCTAAATAATGTTTACTATAATCAAAATCGTAGTTATTAAATAAAGGTTTATATCCCTCTATACTTTCGTACGCCCACTTCAAATTTTCATTTCCAATAAGACCACACCATTTATTTTCACTATGATCAAAGAAATTAGGAGCATTCCATTTTACCATTATAGATGCATCTACAGCAAGTATTTGATCAAAGTCACCAACCTTTTTTTCTACAAATTCAAATATATCCAACCATCGTTGCCAATTGATTTTATACTTTAATTGGTCTTCATAGGTGGTTACGTCGTAGTGTACGAATATAACATCGTTTTTCTTACACCAATATTCCCAAGATTTTTTACTGTATTCCATCCACGAAAAATCATCGTATCGATATTTTTCTTTTACAGCTTCGCTTCCCTTTACTCCACACCAAAACAAAACATTTTTCATTCGTATTATTTTATTTAGTCATTTCGTCGTATATCCACGCATATGTTTTTTCCAATCCTTTTTCTAAACTTATAGATGGTTCCCATTTAAAAACGTTTTTTATTAAAGTATTATCAGAATTACGACCATTTACACCTTTTGGTGCATTTAGTTTGTATTCTCTATCAAGTTTAATTCCGGCGATGTTTTCGACGATATCAACCAATTGATTTATCGAAACTTTTTGTGAACTGCCGATATTCATTGGTTCACAAAAATCGCTATTGGTTAACATCAAAGTACCTTTGATACAGTCGTCAATATACATGAATGATCTCGTTTGATTACCATCCCCCCAGATTTCAATTTTGTGATTGCCGTTTAATTTTGCTTCAATTACTTTTCTACAAATTGCGGCGGGAGCCTTTTCTCTTCCTCCACACCAAGTGCCATTTGGACCGTAAACATTATGATATCTTCCTATTCTCGTTTTAATATTAAAATCTTCTCTAAAATGACGACACATTCTTTCGCTAAATAATTTTTCCCATCCATATCCATCTTCAGCTAACGCCGGATAAGCATCTTCTTCTTTTAAACTAGTTATACTTGGGTCTTTTTGTTTATCTCCATTATATACACAAGCAGACGAGGCGAAAAAAAATCTTTCAACATCATATTCTTTAGCTGCCAATAATAAATTTGTGTTGATTAATACACTTAACATACACAACGCTTTATTATGTTCAATAAACCCCATACCACCCATATCAGCGGCTAGATTAAATACAGTTTTAATATTTTTGGAAACGGAAAAACAATTTTCTTCTTTTTGTAAATCTAAAGAAAAATTTTCAACATCATCAAATTTTTGATACCATTCTGAAAATGGTTTTTTATCAACGGCTCTTATTTGACAGTTTGAATTTAATTTTAAATATTTAACTAAATTTCCGCCTATAAATCCTCCGGCTCCTGTAACTAATATTGAATCATTCATATTAAATAAGTATTTATTTGTTAATATAACTTATAAAGTAATTATAATCAAAAATATAATCTTTTATATCATATTCAGTTGAACACATAACTACGATATAATCGTTTCCTGTTAAGAATTTTTGATAATCCCAAACTAAATTTTTAATTAGAACAAACTCACCTTCAGATAATATTGTTTCATATTTTGTTTTACCGTCATCCAATCCAACTAAAATTTTACCAAAAATACATATCAAAAATTGTTGTGTATTAAAGTGTGCATGATTTCCTCTTACATTGTTTTTTGGTACATTAGATACTGTAAACAGTCTTTTAGGTTCAAATGGTAAATTTTTAAATTCAAATGGTATTAAATTACCGCCTCGTTCGTCTGTAAATATTTTTATTTTATTGTTCACAATAAGATTGTATTGTCTCTACGATATAAATCAAGTCTTGATTTGATAATTTTTCATGAAATGGTATGCTAACTGTTTTATTAGATAAAAATTTGGATTTACTACAATTGTGAATTTCATTTGTATAAATCACGTTTTCATGTTGTGATTCATAATGAATTCCACAAACTATTTTTTTAGATTTCATGTATGATAAAAATGACTTATTATCATTAACAAGTATTCTATAAAGGTGATCACTGGTATTTTTTAAATTAAAATTTTTATTATAAAAATTTCTTATTTCTTTTAATTTTGATTTTTTTTCTTCTAATTTTTTGAAATTTTCATTAGCAATATATGCTTGAACACTGTTTAAGTACATTTTATAACCAGGAAATTTAATCTTTCTTTCCCAATTATTTTCACTAAAAGTCATACCGTTCATCACAGCTTCTTTTAACCATTCTATTTTTTTATAGTCATTTGAAACAATCATTCCGCCATCTATACCACCAACTGGTTTTGTTGGATAAAAACTAAAAAACATAATATCACTATCATTTGCTTCATTTTTAAATTGATTTTCATCTACACGTTGTGCTGAATCTATTATCTTATAATCTCCAAAATTGTGCAAAATGTAAGAACTTCCTACCCAATCTACATCATCAATAAACTTTATATTATTACCAGACGTTATTAAAGCATTTAATACTACAGGTGGAATCATACTTGGTACATTTACCGTGATATTTTTATTTAAAAATAAAAGATATATAGCATTCGTTGCACTATTTATAGAACACGCATATTTAGCACCAACATAATTTGCAAATGATTGTTCAAAATCATTTATAATTTTATCATGTAGATGATTTTTAAATGTTGATGTATCTATTATGTAATCGTTTATATTAAAAAGATTAATCATTTATTTGTAACTTTTTTATTAAAACCTAGTGAGTAATACACTTTCTTTTTTTTCTAAATTCAAAGATATTTTTAATTTAACATCATAATTAAAATTTTTGGCACAGTTTTGAAATTCTTTAAAATTAATATATGAATTAGTACTTTTAAGATTTGCATATGAACTATATTCTCTAGTAAAAGTATCTGTATCCGTAAAGTCTTGTCTGTGAATAATAATGTATTTATTGTTATAAACAAATAATTTTTCCAAAAAATTTATAGGATTGGAAAGTTCGGATAGAAAACTATTCATAACTATCATATCATATTCTTTAATTTCAACAGGAATTTGTTCACTATTAGCGTTAAAATAGACATAGTTTAAATCTGGATTTTTTAATTTAGATACATTATTTATAATATTAGACAAATCTAAACCTAAATACTTTTTATTATTATATATTCTACCTAAATCTGCAACACCACATCCTATATCTACTATACTATTAATAGGTTCACAATAACTGATTAATTTACTTAATTCTAAAAAGTGAGATGTTTTTTCTAAAGGAGTTTTATTCGATCTAGATATCATTGCATCGAATAATTTATTTGAATATTCGTTCCACATATATTTATTCTTCGTATAAATTTTTAATTTGTTCTACCGAAGCATTCCAATTGTCCATTACACCTAAATCTTTGTAGATATATCTATCTTCATTAACAACTAAATTAACATCAGTTCTGATACTATTTGGATGCCAAAATCCGTACATGGGGAAATATATTTTTTCTGCATTAGACATCCAACCGGACCACCACGATAATGTACTTAGAGATAAAACTAGCTTTTTACTATTTAACATAAAAAAATAATCCTCAATTGGAGACTGGCTTATTATTTCCGATTTGTATTTTTCACTGAGTTTTTTAACCATTATATCGGATGTAAATTCTGTAACAATATATAATTTATTAAATGATTCCGATTCAATAATATTTTTATAATAATAAAAGGGAACCGGTGGATGGTTACAATTTGGATTCTTATTATATATATCTCCTCCTCTAACGTGTAATACCAAATCTTCAGCCGTTGGAATTCTATAAGAGTTATTGATCTCTAACCATTTTTTTATTTTATTTTTAGAATTAAAGTAGTAAGTAATATTGTGAAAATATCCTTTCAATATTATTTTTCTACTTTCTTTATTATTTAAAATTTTATTAATATCAATATTATGCATTAATAATGTCTGAATAGGGTATGAAAAATTTTGACCATCCAATTCTATACAGTTAGTAAAGTTATCTAATTTTCCAACTAATTTATAGTTTAATTTTTCTGCGATAATTCTTCCAAGACAATATTGAAATATATTGTTTCCTAATCGTCCTTTATATTTAATATTTATCATTTTATATTAATTTAGATAGTTCTATAAACCAATTGTTGTCTTTAATAGTTTCACATTTGTTATTTTTAAGACGGGTTTCAATTCTATTGAAAATTTCTTTATCTTCGTATTTTTTTAAAATCTGTAATCCGTTTATAAAATGATCTAATATATTTTCGGAAACATTAAATAAATCAAAGAATTCTTTTTTAATAAAAAATATGTTTTGTGTATAACATATTAACTTATAATTTTTAGACTCCGCTAATTTATTAAAAACAAATAAAGATTCTTGAATGTGGTTTTTACCATAACCATAATATGTTTGATCCAACGGATTTCTATATGGATTACATTCTATAACAAATAATGTTGGTAAAAATTTATTTATTGAACTAAATATTTCATAATCTAGTCCATCAATATCAATAGAAATAAGATCTATTTTTTTGTTAAACTGTTTATATAAAATATTATCTATCGTGTCTTCGCCGGATTGACTAACATATTTTTTAATACACGTAACATTATTATTTGAACTATAATTTTGTTGTAGTTTATGAAAACACTCACTATTGTATTCAATGAAACACCCATTCCATCCTTTGTCAATTAAGTTTTTAGTATTGGACAACAATATTCCATCGTTGGCACCAAATTCTACACAATTTCCTTTATCTACATTCAATCTTTTAAAAATTTGATCGATAATACCATCCTCTCCTCTCTGAGAATTAATATTTTTATAATAAAGTGTTAAATCTTCCATAAATTTCTTTTTTAATAAAGTTGAATCTTTTTCTACATCTTCAAGTAGTTTTTTAACTGTTCATCAAATTTGTTTTTTAAAAAAGTCATATTTTTTTCTATAGATTCTGGATGTAAATTGTTAAAAACAGACGTTTTACATTCTCCTCTATAACTTGGCTTAAATTCGTGTACACCGTTATATGTTTTTTCAATTTCATTTCTTTTTTGTTTATCGACTACCCAAGGGAGATATACATTGTTAAAATAGTTATCAATACAGTTGTCTTTACTGATACATTCTTTATAATAGTTTATTTTACGATATACTTGATCCGGAAAAACATACGAATAATGATACATTTGAAAGCCAATATCATTATACAACGTATCACTATCTATATGATTTTTACGTATATCAATTGGATATTTTATTGTAGGGGGTCTATGCTTTAACCAAACAGAGCCGGGTGTAACCTTAAATACTCTTTTAAAATTATCTTTTTTCAATTCAAATCCGGTTAGATAATTTTCAAATCCGCCATAAAATGTACAACTTCTTACTCCTAAACTAGTAGGCTTTTTACGATCTAAATAGTCAATTATGTTATTTAAATCCGACGTTTTATAAATTTCATCACTATCCAGATTCCATAAATAATCTGTGTCTGGTTTTAAAAACTTAATATATGCATTACATTGTTCATCTTTTTCTTTAAATTGACTATGTATTATTTTAATTTTATTATCTGGGTCAGGAAAATTATCTAAAATACTATTTGTATTGTCAGTTGACGTTGTACGACCTTTATCTTGCCAATACTTGACCGGACCTTCTGCTATCAGAATTTGATGTGCAAATGGATAAATTTGTTCTAAACATTCTTTTAAAACATAATCACCTTCAAAAACTATCATTCCAAATGTTATTTTCATTTTAAAACCTTATTTTAAATTTATACATTGTTTCTACACTTTCTATGACTTCTAAATAATCGTGCATTACACTATACTCAACTCTATTAAAATCATGTACAAATACTATAGTATTTTTATTTCCTAGTTTATTACAAATCGATGCACATGAATTTCTAGCACGACCATCGATAAAAATTATATCAAAAACACCATATTCTAATGGAGATTCGATATAAGTTTTAAATTCGTCATACGTGCCACAATGATTTCCTTCTCTATATGGTTTGTTCGGTGGACAATACTTAAGAGTTACGTTTTCACATATACGTGTACGTAAATTATTGTACCATTTTTCTTCGTGTTCAATTGAAACGAGTCTAAGACATAATTTAGAAATTTCAATAGTTGAAGTGCCTGAACCATATTCTAAAACGTTATCCGTTTTTTTTATACACGATAGGAAAAAATCTTGTTCTTTTTTACTAGTAAACATTATATATTATATATAGTTTTATTGTTTTTTAATTCTTGAAAATATTCATCATATAGATGAGAAAACTTAGTTTGTATACAGTACACGTTCCATTCATCTTTTCTACAAATATCATATTTATTTTTTGAATAATTTTCGCCAAAATGTGAGAAATGAAAGAAAACCAATTTTTGTGTTTTGTTTATTACTGTGTTATACACTCGTTTACCGTCCCAGATAATTTCATATTTTTTAATATCACGGACAACCTCACAACACCAAGGAGCTAAGTGACCAACGTCGTCGTCTATTAATTTAATTTTAAGATCTGGATATAAAATTTCAAATAATTCTAAATACTTTTGATCACCACATGTACCGTGTGATTTATAGTATATATTATCTTTATTTATTGTAGAATCTAACCAAAATTTTAAAACTGATTTAACCTGTTCCGATACTTTAAAATATAGAACTCCAACATTATAAAACCCTGCTTTTTTATTAGAATTTTTAGATATATGTTTATGAGCGGATAATCCTATATCATAATTTTTACACGACTCTGATATTAAGTTTATGTTATCTGTAAAATATATGTCCGAATCACAGTATATAAATTCTTCTAAGTTATACTTTGTTGAAAAAAGATTACAAACATAAGGTGAAAGAGCAAAGTGATATAATGAAAATGAGTTGGGACTTTTATTAAATCTAGAAATTAAAGACAAATCTTGGTCTGATAGTGTATTGACATGCAAAGCAATACAATTTTCAATATTTTTAGCTACTTCAAATGTTTTATCATCTAAACATAGGTAATAAAATTTAAAGTTTTTTGTGAATTTAGAAATGGATGAATGAAGAGTCAAACATTTACACAAATAGTTTTGATCGGAGAATGTTACTATATTCATACGTTTTTAATGTAAAAAGCGTCACCCCATAAGTTACCACACCAATCCGTTTCAACTCTTTTAAATTTGTGTAAATTAAGAAATTGATCTAATTTATCTATTTGTGCACAATTTTCATAAACTTCATCCCGGTTAATTTCTGTCAGTATATAATCAATATTTTGTAATGTATTATGAGAACCGTAAAAAACTTCAAGTTCATAGCCTTGAACATCAATATTTATCATATTATATTTAGAATTGTTAAGACCAAGATTATCCAATTTATCAATATATACTTCTTCAACAGTTTCGTGAAACTTTATACCTTTGTGTAATTCTAAATGTTTTTTTGGTTTTAATATTGAAGATGATGCGCCTGCCGAATTTCTACCATATGAAATAAACATTTTTTCTTTACCAGTTTTATTTCCTAGTGCTTTTTGTATCAAGATACAGTCTGGATCTTTTATATTTTCTTTTAATAATCTAAATTCTTCAGAACGAGGTTCGATTAAAACTAAGTTTTTTATACCTAAAGACTTGTATAAATTATATTCTTCTCCTTTATTAGCTCCAATGTGGATTATACCCTTTATATCAAGTTTATATTTTTCTATTAAGTTTTTTAAGTTAAAATTCATAATTATATTCTTATCCATTCTTTAGGTAACAAATCTTCTGAAATTAGATTAGTTTTAAGAACACCATACCATTTTTTTGGACTCACAACTTTTTTATTTTTGTATGTATTTAACCATGCACCCCACCATCCAAACGTACTGTTAGATATGATATTATTTTTACAAAAGCGCATGATGTTCAAACAAATATGATCTGGCTCAGTATCTATATATTTTATTTTACGGTTTAATTTTGATAAGTTTAACTTACACCATTCAATATCATCACTCACCACAATGATTAAATCGGATTTATCAAATAAAGAAAGGGCAGATTCAAAATATGATAAATCTTGAACATAAAATTTGTTTTTTAGTTTCAAGTAATCTCCCCGTCTTACTTGGAGTGATATACAAGATTCATTAAATAACTCTAGATAATTTTTGTTTAAATACGTAAAAGAATTATTATCAATTTCAAATAAATTTAATATTCTATTTCTATCAAAATATTTTTCGGATTGAAAATAACCATTTATACGTAAATTAGGAAAATATGGAATAGGTTTATAATGACTACTTGTTTCTGTAAATTCCTTTTCAATCGTTAAATTTTTAGAATGTTTTAATTTGTGATAAATGTTTTCGTGATATGTAATAGATTTATTACCTTGCATAGGTGTGTGGCATTTATCAAGGTTAAAAAGTGAAATATCGTCGTTTCTAACTGCTAAATCGTGTGCAGCTGCTATTTGAAACATTTGATTTCCTAGACCACCTTGTAAACACGCCGTTATCATTTTATACCAATTTTTTCAAAACAATTATTATACATCCAATCTTCCGCTAAAATATATTCTTGTGCCATATCAAAATTATTTTTGGCATATGGTAATAAACTTTGATAAAGTTCGTCACTTAAGTTATTAACTATATTTTCTATTTCGTTAATATTATTAAAAATAATCATACCACGTGTATCAAAATATTTTCCAATTGAAGGCATACCATAATATATTGGTATCGTGCCACACAAAATTGGATTGATTATTTTCTCCGAAAAGTAAAAGTCTCGTTGTTCATTTTCCATTGCAATATGAAACTTATAGTCTTTGATGCCAATGTCAATTGGTTCTATTTTAACATAACCTCTGCCATATACGTCAATTTTATCTTTAAATCTAGATATAAGTTCATGACGTTTATAGTGATCAGGTACATTTTTTTTACCTGAGACTACAATTGATACATTCTTTGTTTTAACATTTAATTTTCTATTATCATGTAAAATCCATCCGCCTCCGTGTGGAATAAAAATAAAGTTTTCTCCTCTTTCTAACAGTTTTTTCTCATGTGTTAAAACATAATCATACAACTTATTATTATTCAGTATCCATTCATATCTTTCTGGTTGTTTTACATATGGTTCTACTAACCAGGCAATTTTCTTTTTATGACCTGATTTGATATGTGATGAATGTAAAAAACTATCTGTGTAAAAAACTACGTCTTCGTTCGTACCAACATTTCTGTTCCATTTAAAGTTTTTAGAAAAATTGTTAGGGATTGTAGGATTACCACTAAATTTACAATGTGCAAAACAGTTGTCTAAAATTTTGTAGGTTTTCATATTACTTTCTTATTCCAATCTTCATTTATGTTCCATAAAACTTCGCCGCTTGGCCGATTTAATAGATCGCTATGACTTGTTCTTTGTTGAGCCATTCCTGGATATATGCCGTAAACGTTGTATTTTGGTTGTATTTTGGTAGCAAATATATAATCATCATTGAGTCTAGTAGTACTTGAACCATCCCAATGTGCATTATTATTCCAATTAATATCTTTATATATATTAATTATTGCATCATATACTCTGTCTGTAACGGAGTACATATGTGCACATTTTACATAATTGAGTTTTAATAAATTTGAATCAACTTTAACCGCACCTTCTTTTCCAATAATTCTTCCACCAAAATAAAACATATCGTAACAAATGTTTTTATTAGACATTTGTTCTAAAGCTTTATCAAAATAAGACCATACATTATCACAAACCGTCGAAAAATCATCTTCTAAAATTAAGATATTTTTTTCATTCTTGCTTTTTGCCAGTTTTATAACTTCATAATGAGAGCGAGTACAACCAGCAATGCCAGGATTCATATCAAATGCTGAAAATCTTGTAACTTGATTCTCTATATTTAACTTTTTAAATTCGGATTGACATTCCAACCATCTATCGGGTCTTCTATCTAAATTTATACAGTATATGTTATCAAAATAATCGATCATACTTTTTATTCAGTTATAACCCCGTTTAAATTTCTTTAATCGTATTATTCACGGAAACAATCCAAGAAGTGTCATTGAAAATTTCTATGTATGTAGGATTGAAATATTTAGTCACCACATTAAAAACTGTAGGCATATTAAAGTCGTGTCCTGAAATATATCCGTCCCTTTTAATTTTAGGATACCATAATTTTATTTCTTTTTCTACATTCTCAGAAGAATGATCGCTGTCGATATAAACTAAGTCTAAACTATAATTTTCAAAATATACAGATGCATCATTTGAGCTCATTTTCTTTTTTACGACGTTATCATAATTCTTCAACATATTATCAAATTTTTTCTCAGCATCGCTTATTTTATTTATTTCATTGATTTCCCAGTATGGTTGCCACGGATCGACGCAATATAACTTTTCACAATGTAGTGCAAATAATTCAGATGATACACCAGCAAAACTACCTAATTCAACAACTGAATGTGTAGAACTTACATACTTTTTGATTAATTGATAGAGACCGGCGGTTGTATTTGACTGTTTATGTCTAAACTCTAATCTTTTAGTGTTTAAAAGTTCATTGATTCTTTTTTCGTTCATTATGTAGTTACTCCTTTAAGTGTTTTAAAAAAATTATAATAGTATAAAATTGTTTTGTTTGGATCGTATTCTTCTAAGTATTTTTTACGCATATTTTCTACATAAAAACGTTGTAAATTTTTATAATCCGATAAAACATATTCTATTTTTTCATTTAAATCTGAAAAATCGTGTTTACATGGCACATACGTTTCGTATGGAACGTAAATATTAGGCATAGTTTCTATATGAGATACATCGGGTCGTATTAATACAGAACCAAACATACACGATTCTAAATCTCTCGATGGTAATTCGCCGAATCCAAATGGAGAAAGTATAATTTTAGAGTTATACATTTTGGAATAATACTCATCTAAAGAGTATTTAACTCCATTTTCATTTTTAACAGTTTTAAATTTACCATCTAAACTTGCAAACAACTGTTGGCGATGACCGTTATAGTGTACAGATTGCTCTAATCCGTGTTCAATTGTAGTTTTTAAATTTGAAGAAAATAATGCTGAGACATCATACTCTTTATTAACATCATATGTATACCAGACAGGTTTAACGGTTGATAACCAATTTGTGTGGGATAGTAAAATTTTGTCAAAATTATTCAATGAGTTTAATTTATAATCTCCCCTTCCCCAATATGATCTTCCGTTTACATACCCATTTAAATAATCAGATCTGTTTTTATACATACAGATCTTAAACATATTTAATGCGTTCGATTCATTAAAAATTTCGTATGATCCGATTAATGTAGCTGCATCTTGTCCGTCAAATAAAAAATAAGGTTCTTTTACAGTTTTTAAAAATTCTATTCCCATGGAAACGGAATCTTTTAATGATACTTTTTTATTTAAAAAACTAGCTTGACCAACAAATGCAAAATCTGCTTTTCCTTCGACAACAAATTCTATACCTATATCTTTAAATAAATTTTGTACAAATAATAAAGGTCGAAACGTTGTTTCGTTTCTGTGTTTATCTAATTCATATAGTTTTATTTTAATCATTTTGTTTTTCTATACAAATGACGCCTTCATAATCGTATAAGGGTTTTACAAAGGTAGCATCAGTTTCGTGTCCTATTTTTTTAACTATTTCTATTTTATCACAACTTATTAAATCATCCACGGCTTTTTTAATATCGGGAAATGCACCATAATCATCAAATATAAAATATTTTTTACCATCCGATTTAAATTTTAAGGATCGTAATGTATCTTCAATTACAGCATCATATGTGTGTTGTGCATCAATGAAAAATACGTCAGCGTAATCAACGGGTAATACTGTATTATAGACATCTTGTGCGTAATAACGTACATTTAGTCTGTCAGAATTAAATTTTTGAGCAGCTTCTACACTATCTAAATTAAATCCTATCACTTCTTTGAATAGATAACTGAGCACTCTGGTGGAATATCCTATATTACTTCCGATTTCTACACATATTTTGTCTTTAAATTCAATTTTATTAAAATAATCAAAAAAATCACGTTTAAATTTGTGGCTAGTTGTAGTTCTATGTTCAAATTTATCCGGTATTATAGTTAATAATTCGTCGATTGTCATAAATTTAAAGAAATGAATTCTTCTACTGTAACCAAATTGAGTAATTTTTTACGGTTCTTTTCTAGATATGCATAATCTATAGTTTCATTCTTGGTTTCAAATAACTCTTGTGTTCCATATTTTATTACACCACATCCCCAATCAATATCTACTACATACATAGATAAGTCATTTCTCTCAGTCCTTAGTTTGGTCCACGATTTCCAACAATCACCATTCCATTGTCGTTGACCTTTCGGTCTTGGTACTTGTTGGTGTAGCTCAGATGGTGGATTCATGTCATGACAAACTATAAAGCCATTTTTGTTTAAGAACTTTAAACTGTTTGTTATATCTCTATAAACCTGTTCATTTACATGTAATCCGTCTACAAAAATGATATCAAAGTTTTTTTTATTTTTTGAGAAAAAAGAATCCGATGTTTCTTTGTGTGTGACACAATTACTTGATGAAACAGGATCGACGCCTACTTTAGATGAACATTTTATTTTTTTATGATTCGTACCATCACAAATTCCTATTTCCAGATATGATTTTGCTTGTGATTTTTCAATCAGATAATTAATTAATTTGTCTCTACTTGTCATATTATCTTACATGGTAACCCCGATTTTCATCCTCGGTGAATAGTTTATTATAATTTAAATTGGTTTGTCTTTGTTTTTCAATTGTTTTTTTATGAACCAACGCAAAATCTTTTTGAGGAGGAATAAATGAAAACGATTTAAAACCTTCAACTTTTTCATGTAATCTTCTTAAATAACGTATATGAGATTGATTCTTATATAGTCTCGACTGATAGTCAGGAAAGTTAATCATGCCGTCGTGAAATCTCCATCCCCACATTTTGATATCATCTTCAGTTACACCTTCAAAATAGTTACATCTTGGTACCCATATAATTTCATTACTATCATTGGCATCTAATATAGCATCGATATTTTCTAACATACCGGCAGTTGGATATTCATCGGCATCTACTTGGAATATCCATTTACCTTTACATTGTTCTATACCAAAGTTTTTATGTGCACCATAATTCTTGTCAAGCCTGTGTTGGAAAAATTGTACATTATTTTTATATTTTTCAATAATTTGTAATGTATCGATATTATCCGAGTAATCATCAATCAATACTATTTCATGATTATCACCTTTATATTTAACCAAAAGTGATAACAAATAGTCTAAACACTCTGTTTCATTGTGAGATGTTACCAAATAAGATAAAGTCATATTATAAGATTTTTAGTTTTGGTAAACTTATTTTAGCAGATGTCGGTTGTACCGACTCAGTTGTATTTACATTAATCTTTTTTAGTTTTGGTAATACAAACTTATTTTCTACAGCAAATTCAGGTACATACTTATCTAAGATTGACCATAGTTTTTTATCCATAGCGGTCATACTAAACTTTTCAGCATTTTCTTTTCTAAGATTCTCTGCTTTTTTCAATACATTTTCATTATAATGATTAAACATAGTTTTCATACGTTCTTCGGCTAAGCTGTATGAAACCTTAAACCACTTACTTTCTTTCAAAATCCAATCGTTTGCAGATTTTTTATCAACTTGTACAAGATTTCCTGGCAAATATGTACTGTATGTTGGATTTAAGTAATCTAAATGACCACTCCATTCAGACACTAGCAATGGTTTACCACTTAATGTTGATAACAACAATGGATGACCAAAACCTTCGCCATGAGTAAAACTGATATGACATTTAACTTTTCGATGATTGAACAGACCATTCATTTCTTCATCGGTCAATTCTCCGTGTAAAAGATATACATTCGGAAGATTTTCGCCGCCCACTTCTTTTTTGATAAGAGCGATTTTCTTTGTCATTTCATATCTATCTGTAACTGAAAAGTTTGTACCACTTGTTTTAATAATTAAACATGGTCTATTATTCAAATTAGCAGTTTTAAAAGCATTTAAAAATGTTTTTACAAGATTACCGATATCTTTACGATCATTATATAAACCTTCGTGAGTCCATTGACCTACAAATAAAAATACAAACTTTTCTTCTATTCCTGCGAGAGCATCATTTACTGTTTGAGGAATAATGTCGGTTTTAAAATACTTTGTTGTATCGGCCCCCCAAAAACAGACTTCGATAGGTTTTTTATTTTCAATATCTTGTTTACGGCCGTCTGGAAATTGTTTAGTCATTTTAGTTTCATTAAACACCTTCTTAACATGGTTTGATAATCCGATGTTTAAATCCATTCTATTTAACCCCTCTAACCATTCTCCTGAACAAATAGTAGTTTCAATACCGGCTGTCATACCAATATTATATTTACCAACTTTTTGAAATTCGTTTGGTATAGTAATTTGAATATATAGATCAGGTTGTTTATCAAGATTTCCTTGCAATATTTTAGACGCAAGCACTTGGTCCTCGATATCTAATTGGTCAATATGTCTTTTTGTTTGACAGTTACCCCACCGCGTTGGTACTATTTTTACCTCAAATTTATCATAACGAATAATACTTTTACCAACTGTATTTGCCCAATCTCCGTATCCACTTCTAGTAAAGAATGGAGCTTGTATTAAACATAAAGGTTTACTCATATTATTTAAATTGTTGATCTCTTTCTTTTATAAATTGACTATATTTTTTTGTTGGAGTCGGAACGCCTCCTAGATTGTTATATAAAGTTTCCATAGTAACCATTTGTTTAGCAGCTACTTCTGCTTTTTCTCCTTTTTTGATGTCGGTGCTTCCAAATCCACCTTCTCCTCTGTTTGTAGAATCCAATTCGTTTACCAAAACAAATTCGATATTTTCTACTTTTGTTGCTTTAAGTTGACAGATTTTATCGCCTTTTTTATAGATTTTATTTTCATTAACATTACCTACAATTTGATTTGCAATAATAATAAAATCTTCTGGTTGAAAAATGTACTTGAAACGAAGCATTACTTCACCACGATAGTCAGCGTCAATTAATCCAATACAGTTGGCTAATACTAGATTGTATTTACTAACACTACTACGAGGAAACGCTAGAATGTCATAGTCTAACACATTAACTCCTATGCCTGTCCATGAAATCTTTTCTTTTTGAACCGCCAATTTTAGATTAGTCTTATATTGAATGTAATCAATACTTTTATAACTGCCCAGATCATTTGTCACGCCAACTATTTCAGGATTACTTGTAGCAATTACATCATAACCTGTGGCACGTTCGCTGCCTTTTGTAGGTAGATTTTTAATCTCCTCAAATGTCTCGTTTTTAAGTATTTGAATTTTCATAAAGGATTTGATTTGTAATCTTCAATAACAGCTTTAATTTCCGATTCTATTTCTCTGATTTTTTCTTTGTAACCGGCATTAATATCTTTTTGATCTAGCTTTATTTTGATAAGTTGTTGTGTTAGTTCAAATACTTTAGATTCCGCTTCTGATTTCGTTAGTTTAATCATATTTTAAATCCGTTTTTTTCTAGTTTAGTTCTTACTGTTTGAATATCAACTTTATGTATTTCAAATCCTACTGTTTTTTTAGGTTGGAACTCAATATCATAATCCTCTGATTTGTATAAACCAAATGTTTTTTGTGGTACAAAATTTTCAATCGTAAAATCCATACCTTTAATAAACTGATCACACATATTTTTTGCATTGATACCACCTTCGTTGATAGACCAACGTCTACCTTCTTGACCACACAATTCTCGGTCTTCGTTTGACATCAGATACCAATACATCAACGCATCCGCTATATCACTATAATTTGTAAAATCGTCTAATATATAAGGTGTTGGTGGACTGCCTTGCATATTAGAAACTTTTGGAAATAATGGATATGACCATTTTCCGTGTTTTTTATACTTACCAGATATATTTGTACCGAACTCAAGATTAAAACTATATGAATTACCATCATCATCGGTTAAACCTAATTGATCTTGCAATCCGCCTGTAACAGTGGCTACGACAGGAGTGCCACACATTATACTTTCTGCAATGCTTAATCCGAATCCTTCGTTTGAACTACAATTAACAGTAACATCTGCCATGTTATAGTACGCAATCATTTCTTCGGGCGTAGACCGTTTATCGTTCAATACTACTTTATAGTCGGGACATATAGCTTTAACAGTTGCTACGAGGTCGGTACCAGCATCACAAACTTTATCGGTATGCATAAACAATAAGCATTTGTTAGCCTGTTCTTTTGTTAATGAATCACAGAAACTTCTAAATGCTAATATAAGATTTGCTGGATGTTTACGATGTGCATTACGACTATTAAAAAGTATAACAAAGTTATATTCTTTGTCTTGAAATACTTCTTTTTTAATCTTTACTAGATTTTTATCGTTTTTATCTAACGGTTTAAATTCGTCGTGATTAATACCGTGAGGAACATAATGTAATAGATGTTTTCCTTTTACTGACATAATTAAACTTCCTTTTTGTTGTCTACGAATATACAGTTTTCTTCACCCAATATTTGTTTATTAATGTTAAATGTTTGTTTGCTAATACTAAACAAAGCATCACAACTTTGATAAAATGGTTTGTTCCACATAGGATATGGAAGATCATCCCAAATATTTAGATATGTTAACGGAATTTTAGTACGTATTTGATGTTCAATTGCGTATAACCATCCCCAAAATCTAGGATCTGTAAAATGCAAAATTGCATCAGGTTTTTCTACAGATAGTATTTGAAATAAAATATCAGCATCACCGTAACCGTCTACTGGATAAAGTTTTAAATAACAATCTTTGGTGTTATGGAGTTTGTTAGCCGCTTCACACATATCTATGATATTACCCTTATCTGGATGTTTAACAGCACCTGCGATTTGTATCCAATTATAATATTTGATAGTTCCTAATACTAATTCTCTACTCATAGTAGCAACACCGCTATGCATTCTCAAATCATCGGATAATAATAAAATTTTCTTTTTCATAAATTATTGATTGTCTGGTAATTGAAACGGTTGATTATAACTTAATTTTTGAACTACACTTTCGCTTATTTCAGTTTGAAAGTTTTTGTCTGTAAGATACTTTTCTAAACATTTGTTTACAAAATCTTGAAAAGAAATTTTTGCTCTTACGTTTAGTTCCTTGAATTGTGAATATAATTCATTATCTAATTTAACTGTTGTAACAAATTGGTCCATAACATATATAAGTATACAGATATGTATAAATATATATTTATATTTTAAAAACGTTATTTAGATGCTTTACCGTCACACGCTTTTTTGTAATGAACACAATACTTACAGTGCTTTTTAGCATTACCAGGTATTTTAATAAATTCCGCAGATTCGTTGTAAGAACCGTCATCTTTAAATCCGTGTTCTAAAAAACCTATAAAGTTATTGATACTTTCTTTGATTGCAATAGCACCACTTGCTGGTTTAAATATTTGAATACGACTTTGAGGAAAATTAACATTTTCATATAACTTGCGTTTTACAATGAAAAATTCAACCTCAATAGCATCTAAAGGAACGTTAAACTTTTTACTATATACACTCTTGTAAAGATGTAATTGTGCGTATTTGCTTTCATCTTCCTTCATGTAACTATTCCAACCATTACTAGATGTTTTAAAGTCAATAATACGATAATATTCTTTATTATTTTCTTTCAATACAATGTCGATAAAACCTACAAAATCAACGTTGTTCTTAAGATTTATTTCAAGTGGAATTTCAATACCAACTAATTCATATTCTTTTGAGGGAAAATACTTTAGTCTGTTTGCACTTTTTGTGAAGGCAGAAATAATGTCTTGACCATCAAAACAAAAGTCGGTGAACTCTTCTTCAGAAAGATCTTCGGGTTTTATCTTTTTTACTTCTTCATTGAACTTTTCCAAGAACATTTTGTTCAAATCTAATGATTCGGCTTCTTGTACACTTTGCTTATACATTACTGTTAAAAACGTCTGAAATACATGGTGAATTGCAGTGCCGAACGTGGTATTGATATTATCTTCACGTACTTTTAGATTTTTGATATAATCTAAATACCATTTATGAGGACATTTAAGATAAGTTGAATATTGACTGAAACTAACTCTATTCCTTTTTATTTCTTGTAATTCCATCGTTATATAATACCGTATAATTGAAGACTGTCAAACATAAAGAACTATTTATTAATATGAAAAAATTATTATATTTATTCTTAGTTTTAATTACAACCCACGCCAATGATTTGTTTTTGTATGATTTTGTAGGATATGTCGAATTAAATGAAGTTATCAATAACAAAATGAATAGTCTTGAAATTGTTGCTGGTAAAACATTTACTCTCAAAAATAATCTTAGTTTAACTACCATTACAAATGCTACTGTAACATATACATTCCCTCATAGAATTGCTTTTGCTCAAAAAGACTCTACTGGAGTTTATTTTACAAGCGATGATATTAAGTATGTTAATAGTTTCAAACTACCGGAAGTAATTAAGATACAAGAATCGTTGTTTGCTCCATCGGTAAATGGTGAAGTTTATGTAATCAGCGAAAATGATAAGCAAAATATAATCAGTACATCTATGGCTAATATATTGTTTAACAAAGCCAAGTTGTTTATCAAATCAGCGGATAAATATACACATGTATACATACAGGAAGGTAAATGTACTGTACAAGATAGTAAATCTTCTAAAAAGAAAAAAGAATTAAAAGACGGAGATTATTTAGTAGTAACACCACAAATTTATATTAGTGCAAAAGATGCAAGAGTAAGTACAGGCAATTCGTTTAGTGTAAAAGAAATTGAAGATGAAGAAAAAAACTTTCATAAACAAGAATTAGATTATCTTCAAAAAAAACTTGACAATAGTTTGTTTGTTAATTACAATAATGATATATTTGGTATAAAAATTAAATGACACTAGAACAATTAAAAAGTCTTAATGATGATGAGACGGCTATGTTATGGGGTATAATTAATTTGGTAAATCCAGTTATTATACAAGGCGTACAGATGGAACCCGAGTTATTTCCATCAATAAATCGTAAAAAGCTGATGGATAGAGTTTTACAATGTAAAAAGTTTTTAAAACAAGAACATCATGAAATTTTTGATGGACTCGTAAATAAGTTAAAGGTATCATAGAAAAATGTATCAAAATATATTCGTTTCGAAAAAAGATAATGTTGTTCATCTTTGGGATGATAAACGTGGATATGTAAAATTTCCATACAAACCCTATGCGTATCGTAAACGTCAGGGTGGAATGTATCGTAGTATGTATGGAGATGAATTAGAAAAAGTATATAGTTTCAGTACCAAAGATCCTAGCATATTTGAAAGTGACGTACCAGCTGAAACTAGAATACTAATTGATGCATATGAAGATAGTGATGAACCATCCGAAGGGCACAGAGTGGCTTTTTTCGATATTGAAGTAAGTTCAGAAGGCGGCTTTCCTAAAGTAGATGAAGCTGATAAAGAAATTACAGCTATTGCTATCTATGATAGTACTACAGAAAAATATACGGCCTTTATTTTGGACAAAGATCGTCATTTACAAGATTATAAAAAAGATAATGTAGAAGTACGTAGTCTTGATAACGAAGAATCACTTTTAATGCACTTTCTTACAAAGTGGGAAGAAATTCAACCAACAATTGCAACTGGCTGGAACATTGATGAATTTGATACTCCATATTTATATCGTCGTATTTCAAAAATTATTGGTAAGACTAACGCTAGAAGACTTTCTCCAATTAATATTTGTTATGAAAATGATTGGAGTGGAAAAATTGTTGTAGCCGGTGTTTCATTTATTGATTACATGGTTTTGTATAAAAAATGGAATATCAAGATGGAAGCCAGTTACTCTTTAGGAGCAATTGGTAAAAAAATCGTTGGTATGGAAAAGATAAGTTATAAAGGTAGTCTCGATGATTTGTTTAAATCTGATCTAAACAAATATATTGAATATAACTTAAACGACGTAAAGATAGTTGTAGCTCTAGAAAAGAAATTACAGTTTATTGAGCAAGCAAGAGCTATCTGTCATAAAGGTCACGTGCCTTATGATTGCTTTACAATGAGTTCACGATTCATTGAAGGTGCTATTCTCATGTATCTACGTCGTAAAGGTCAAGTAGCTAAGAATAAACCATTAGATGGAAGAGATGAGTATGAAAAACGAATGGAAGACGGAGAAGAAGGATTTGAAGGTGCTTATGTTAAACCGCCTATACCAGGTCGTTACGATTGGGTGTTTGATTTGGATCTTACATCAATGTATCCGAATATCATCATCAGTCTTAACATCAGTCCTGAAACTAAAGTAGCTATGGCCGAAAATTGGGATATTGAAAAGTTTTTCAAAGGTGAAATGGATAAAGTATTTGTTGGATCTACGACATATACAAAAACAGAATTTGAAAGTTTATTAAAGAGTACTAATTATAGTATAGCTAGTAATGGAGTTATGTATAAACAAGATAAACAAGGTGTTATTCCTGAGATTCTTGTAAAATGGTTCGATGAACGTAAAGACCTTCGTAAACTAGCTAAAAAACACGCAGATGCTAAAGAATGGGAAAAATATGAATTTTATGATCAACGTCAAAAAGTACAAAAGGTACTTCTCAATTCAATTTATGGTGTATTGGGGTTACCAATTTTTAGATTTTATGACAAGGATAATGCGAGCGCTGTCACTTTGACAGGTCAAGACATTATTAAAACTGCTAACAAAGCAATTAATCAGTATTATAAGAAAACTCTAAATGATACTGAAAATAAAGATTATGTTATCTATGTAGATACCGATTCTTGTTTTGCTAGTGCTTTACCTATCATTGAGAAAACGATGCCTAAAGTGAACATAAAAGATGAAAAGCAAATGACCGAAGCAATACTTAAGGTTTGTGGTGAAGCACAAAAATATGTTAATGATATGTTTAACATTATGGCAGACCGTATGTTTAATTTAAAAAAACATAGATTTGACGCAAAACAAGAAGTTATTGCTAAAACTAGTTTTTGGTTAGCTAAAAAACGATATGCACAGTTTATCATCAACAAAGCTGGTATTGAATGTGACGAACTTGAAGTTAAAGGAATTGACGTTGTACGTACATCATTTCCACTACAGTTTCGTAAATTCATGGAACAATTTTTGCAAGATATTCTACGCAAAGTAGATAAAGAAAAGATTGATGAAAGTATTTTAAATCTTGAAAATAATCTTGAAAAATTCAACGTTATTGAAATCGCAAAAAATACAAGTGTAAAGTTTAAGAGTCAAGATAATACCAAAGACTATAATCCGAAAACACGAAGTTCATTTAAATATGTACTTGGTACACCTGCGCAAGCTAAAGCTGCTTTGTTTTATAACGATTTACTTGAAAAGTATAATCTTACACAGCAAGTGCCTAAGATTCTTCATGGTCAAAAAATTAAGTGGGTATATTTGAAACAAAACGAATATGGTGCCGATGGTATTGCTATGAAAGCGGATGGTACAGATCCAGAACAAATTATACAATTTATTGAACGTTATGTTGATAGAAATGCAATGTATGAACAAGAACTGAAAAGTAAACTTGTTGATTTCTATAACGTTTTGAATTGGATGTATCCATCTCAAAATGATCAAAATCTGAATAATTTCTTTGGATTTTAATATGGGATTTACGTTTAATACTAAAAAATCAAATCATTTTTTAATTGTAACATTATGTAAAAATGCAGAGAAATTTATAGAAAAATGTATTGAATCTACAAAAACTCAAACCTATAAAAAATTTTTACATGTTATTATAGACGATAACAGTTCTGATAATACCGTGTCAATTGTTAAGTGTT
>Ga0194115_10002164_pt1 | contig 23731 bp, 13 predicted proteins | sample TA2MahsurfametaG_3_FD_148656 | JGI IMG/M metagenome (GOLD analysis project Ga0194115, IMG submission 148656) | Freshwater microbial communities from Lake Tanganyika, Tanzania - TA2015002 Mahale S4 surface | ecosystem: Environmental > Aquatic > Freshwater > Lake | place: Tanzania: Lake... | reverse complement strand
GAAGTACTACGGGCAGGCTGAGCACTGGGGCCAGAAATCCGGCTTGATTGGCTTTGGAAGCGATGGCGCCAATGAGGGTAAAAATGCTGCTGATACCGGCAATAACCAAAATGAGGTTGAGGAAGTAGGCCGAGGGGTGCTGAATGGGGAATCCCATGAAGAAACCGAATAGCATGAGGTTTGCCAGGGTGAGCATCACCATGGACACCCAACCGTAGATTATTTTAGACCACAGAATGGATTGGGGTGCCGCGAGTTGATTGAAATAGATCCAACGCGCGCGGGTTACGCCGAGGAAATTCTTCGATATTGCTTGGAGGGTACAAAATATTAGGATGACCCAATAAAGGCTGTTCCAAATTTTGGCGGTGATTTGGGGTTGTGATAAAAATGCGAGCAGGGTCATCGTGGCCATTTGCAGGATGGCGGAGGCCAATACTGCCGGTTTTTTTAGGTCGAGCTGAAATTCCGCCCTCACCAAAACGGCCATATGTTTGATGCTATTTAACACAATTCTAGGGTGCGAAGTTAAATCAAAAGGGCCGTGGAAATTCAAAAGTTGGGGTTGGAAGGGTGTAAATCACAATGGAGACTGCGATATTTGCACATCGTCTATGTTTAACAAGATATTGATAGCCAACCGCGGGGAAATTGCCATCCGCGTTATGCGAACCTGTCGGGAGATGGGCATTGCCACCGTGGCCATTTACAGCGAGGCGGATGCGCAGGCGTTGCATGTTCGGTATGCGGACGAGGCGTATTGTGTGGGAGGTCCGGCCAGTGCAGACAGTTATTTGCGTATGGATCGCATCATTGATTTGTGCAAGCAAACGGGTGCGGAGGCGGTACATCCAGGCTATGGATTTTTGAGTGAGAATGCCCATTTTGCTCGGGCGGTGAAGGAGAATGGCATTGTGTTGATTGGTCCGAGCGCCGAATCGATGGAGGTGATGGGTAGTAAGATTGCCTCGAAACAAGCGGTGAAAGCATTTGGTGTGCCATTGGTACCTGGCATTGATGAGGCGATCAAGAATCCGGAGGATGCTTTGCAGGTGGCCATAGAGGTAGGGTTTCCGGTGTTGGTGAAGGCCAGTGCGGGTGGTGGTGGAAAGGGTATGCGGGTGGTTGAGAAGAAGGAAGATTTTTTGGGTGCGTTGCAGATGGCGCAGAACGAGGCGCGCAGTGCGTTTGGTGACGACAGCGTTTTCATTGAAAAATACGTGGGCAGTCCGCGCCACATTGAGATACAGTTGATGGCCGATAACTATGGCAATGCGTGTTATTTGTTTGAGCGGGAATGCAGCATACAACGTCGGCACCAGAAGTTGGTGGAGGAGGCGCCGAGTGCGGTATTGACCCCTGAAATTCGCCGAGCCATGGGCGAGGCCGCGGTGAATGTGGCCAAGGCCTGTAACTATTCCGGGGCGGGTACTGTTGAGTTTTTGTTGAGCGATAACCGGGCGTTTTATTTTTTGGAGATGAATACCCGATTGCAGGTAGAGCATCCTGTGACGGAGTTGATTACGGGCATTGATTTGGTGCGAGAGCAGATATTGGTGGCAGCAGGGGAGCGATTGAGTTTTGCGCAGGAGGATTTGAAGATTCACGGACATGCCATTGAGTTGCGGATTTGTGCGGAAGACCCCATGAATCAGTTTTTGCCCAATGTAGGAAAGGTGGAAACTTACAAGGTGCCTCAGGGTTCGGGGATTCGGGTGGATGATTGCATGGAAAGTGGGATGGAGATTCCGATTTACTACGACAACATGTTGGCGAAATTGATTGTGTGGGCGCCGAGCAGAACCGAGGCGATTGCCAGGATGCGCAGGGCGATAGCCGAGTATGTGATAACGGGTATAGAGACTACGCTGATGTTTGGTGATTTTGTGATGACGCATGCGGCTTTTATTTCGGGTGAGTTTGATACACATTTTATTCAGCAATATTTCACTGAGGACCAAATGGCGGCGGAGCCGCTGGAAGCGGCGGAGGCGGATTTGTTGTCGATGGCGGCATTGCACTTTTTTCAACAGGCGGCAGGTAACAATCAGGCCGAGGCGTTGACCGAAACTTCAGTGGGTAGCAACGATTGGTATCGCAACCGAAAAAATTACGGGTAATGTCTCATACCATTCTGCTGATCGATGATTTTCATTCCGCCTTGCAGGAGGGATTGGTTTCGGCAGGATTTACAGTGATTGATTGTAGGGATTGTAGCGCGAATTTGGAGACCATCGTGGATTTGATGCAGCAGCATCAGCCTCAGGGATTGATGGTGAGAAGTAAGCGGTTCATCGGCGCAGAAATATTGGGCTGTACCCCAAGTTTGCAGTGGGTTGGAAGAGGTGGTGCGGGGATGGACAACATCGATGAAGATGCTGCAAAGCAGCTGAATATTTACTGTTTTAATGCAGGCGAGGCGAATTCTGATGCGGTTGGAGAACAAACGGTGGCGATGTTGCTGGCGATGTTTACCCGCTTGGTGAAATCGCACGGTGAAATCCAACAGGGAATTTGGGACAGAGAGGGCAATCGGGGATTGGAATTGAAGGGCAAGACGGTAGGTATTTTGGGATACGGAAACACGGGTTCGGCGGTAGCCAGAAAATTGCACGGTTTTGGGGTGAGGGTGATTGCGCACGACAAATATCGAACGGGATTTGGGGACGCATCGGTGGAGGAGGTTGGCGAGGCGGAATTGCTCGCAGAAAGCGATGTTTTGAGCTTTCATGTGCCGCTCACCGGGGAGACCAAAAATTGGTTGACCGAAGCGCGGCTAGGGCAGATGAAACAGACCTTTTGGTTGCTGAATTTGTCGCGCGGGGGCGTCTTGGATTTGTCGTTGGTCTTGCGCGAATTAAAGGGTGGTAGAATGGCCGGATTTGCCGCGGATGTGCTGGCGGTTGAGCCCCCATTTTCGGGCGATGCAGAGTTTATGGACATTTTCAATGGACTTTTGAAAAATAATCGTGTGATTTTGAGTCCCCATGTAGGTGGGTGGACGGTAGAGAGTTACCGCAAGATTTCTGAGGTATTACTCGATAAAGTGTTGAATTTCTACGATATACCCAGCGCGTAAATTTTGCTTTTTTAAATTTCCTTTTTGTGGCTGACACAATTAGGACAAAAGTTTCAGTGTTGTAAACTTGATAAATCCTTGTTTTTTCGGTAAACTTGCCAAATTATCGTTATTTGTGATAAGTACCGATTTAAGTAAGAAAAAGACCTATGAAGTATATGCTACGTAAGATTATGGCACTCGCTGTGGTGGTTTTGACCATCGGGGTGGTATCAGCGCAAACCAACTTCGCCGACGTTCGTGTGAAGGCCAAAGACCAAGATGGCCGAAATTTGAGCGGTGTGAAAATTGTGATGTTGTTGAACAACATTGAAGTTGCTTCAGACACCACAGATTCTGACGGTAACGTGGGATTTCCTACGTTGTCGCCGGGTAAATATGGCGTGAGGGCGACCAAAGAGGGATACCCCGATCAGCAGATCGAAAATCTTCAGTTGCAGGCAGGACCTAACCCGGATGAAGAGATTATTTTCTTGAAATCTGGCTCAGGCACAATGGGCCCTGCGATCATCAAGGTTAAGGGTAAGCGTGCACCGGTGGATTTTTTGAAATCCGAATCGGTGATTGACGGTGCCAAAATTGTTGGATCAGGTCAGCGTGGAACGGGTTTGTTGGAAAGTACAAATGCCGCAATTCTGACTACTCCCCAAGGTATTTCGGTTCGTGGAACACGTGCTGATGGTAACGGAAACTTTATCGATGGCCAGCGTGTTATTGGTGGAGGTGGATTGCCAACCTTGGGCACAGAGCAAATCTCTGCCAACGTGGGTGGTATTCCTGCAATGTATGGGGATTTGACAGGCGGTGTATTTTCTTCTACATCAAAATCAGCCACAGACCGTGTAGTTACTGCGGTGGAGGGTATTACTTCAACAGGCTTAGATCCTTTTGGATATAACACAGTAGAAGGTTTCATTTCTGGACCAATCTGGGTGAAGGAAGAAAAAGATCCATCTACAGGTAAAACCAAGCGCAACGTGAAGTTGGGCTACATGATGAATGCCAACTTGGGCTATGCCAAAGATCCTAACCCAACCCGTACGGGTGTTTATGTGGTCAATGAAAGCAAATTGGCAGAAATTGAGAACAATCCCTTGGTATTTACTCCGAACGGATTCGTGCACAGCGCGAGCTACTTGCGCACGGAAGAGTTTGATTTGTTGAAAGCACGTCCAAACAGTGCCAACGGTAACGGAAACTTCATTGGTAAGTTGGAATGGCGTCCAAATCAATACGTGAGTGTAACGGGTTATGCGAGTTATTTCTATTCTTCAGGTCTGGCAGCGAGCAATTCTGTGATGAATTACAAGAACAACGCTAGGGGTGATAACCAAACGTTCCGTACGTATTTGTTGTTTACACAGAACTTCAAAACCAACAAAGAGAGTTCCATCAAGAACGCATTCTATTCTGTTCGTGCAGAATACCAAAATACATATGCATTGACAAGAGATGCACGTCATTTGGACAATATTTTTGACTACGGTTATATCGGTAAGTTTCAATCATATCCAACGGCCGTATTCCAATATGCCAACTATGATCCTTCACAGAACCCCAACAAGGAGCCCAAAATTGTGCGTGACCAATTTGGTAATTATGTACAGTTGAGAAACTACTGGGAGCAAGTGGGTTATGCGGATTCATTGATGACGTTCGCAGCCAGTGATAAAAACCCACTGCGTGCAAAGTATACTGAGAACATTTACGATTATTACGACAGTCGTGGTTTCAAGATTCAGAATATGAATACCTTGTTGATCAACCAAGGGTTGGTGAACGGAATGAACCCCAACGGCGTATACTCATTGCATGGAACTCCAGGTGGTATCACTGCGGGTTACAGCAAGTCTAACACAGAACGCTATGGCGTATTTGCGGTAGGTCAGATGTCTGTACAGCCAAAAACAGTGAACGGTCGTGAAAGAACCAAGCACGATTTGCAGGCAGGTTTTTACTACGAACAGCAAATCAGCCGTGGTTATGGATTAGGTGCCAACGGTTTGTGGATTTTGATGCGTCAACAAATGAACAAGCACATCTTGGAATTGGATGTGTCTAACCCTATTTTGAGTTACGACGCCAACGGTCAATTTACGGATACCGTTCGTTACAATCGATTGATTAACTACGGAGAACAGTCGCACTTCGACCGTGCTTTCCGTGATAAATTGATTGCCAAAGGAGAGAAAGACGTTTATGGAAATACCATTGATGAGCGTTCTTTCGTAGACATTAACTCTTACGATCCAGGCATGTTCGATTTGAACATGTTCAACGCCGATGAGTTGTTGAACAATGGTAACGGCTTTGTGAGCTACTTTGGTTACGACCATTTGGGCAACAAAGTCAATGGCAAGCCCAGCATCGAACAGTTCTTGAACAATAAAGATCAACGCACAATTGGTGCCTTCCAGCCCGTGTACATTGCGGCTTGGTTGCAGGATCAATTCCGTTTCAAAGATCTCGTATTCCGTTTGGGTATGCGTATGGAGCGATATGATGCCAACCAGTTGGTATTGAAAGATCCGTATACATTGTATCCGATCAAAACGGCTGCAGAGGTAACTGAAATTAACGGATTGGCAATTTCTCACCCAGGAAATATCGGTGAAGATTACAGAGTCTATGTTAATGATATTCAGGCGCCAACAAAAATCATCGGTTACCGCAATGGCGATCGTTGGTTCAACGCTGATGGTTCTGAATTGAAGAGTGCAGAATTCTTGGCCAACCAAACCAGCAACGGAAGAATTGCACCTTACTTGGTGAATCCCAATAAGTTGGAATTGACCAAAGACGCTTTGGAAGATTTCACACCTGTATTGAACGTATTACCCCGTGTATGGTTCTCTTTCCCATTGGAACCAGAAAGAAAATCGTTCTATGTGAGCTATGATGTATTGGCGCAACGTCCGAACGCTGGTGCTTCTTTCTTGTCAATTGACGAGTTGTATTATTTGAAGAACCGCCAAGGGTCTACCATTTCAAACGGTAGCTTGCAGCCCCGTATCAAAACGGATTATGAAGTGGGATACAAGCAAATTTTCGGTGTGAAAAAGGACCGTGGTTTGGAAATAGCCGCTTCTTACAGCGAAAACAGAAAAGACTTCGGTTTGTATCAAATCAGCCAAGGTTACCCTGTAACCTACACCACTTACCGTAACATCGATTTCTCTACCATCACAGGTTTCCGTGGTACATTCTCTATGAATGATATTGGTGGTGTTGGTGGTATCCCCGGACCATTCTCGTTTGTTGCCAGTTACATGTTGCAATTTGCCGATGGTACTGGATCAAACATTAGTTCTCAGGCGGCTTTGATTGCTTCGAATCAACCCAACTTGCGGAACGTGATTCCTTTGGGTGAATTGGATATCCGTCACAACATCAAATTGATGGCCACCTGGGCTTATGGTGGTGGTATTGACCCTAAGACCAAAAAGAACTTGTACTTAGGTCCCAAAATCAATGGAAAAGAGATTTTCAAATACGCGAGCTTTAACATTATCTCAAATTCATACAGCGGTACGCCATACACTCCAACAGTTCGTCCTGTACAGGTGGGTGCTGTGGATCGTGCTCAAATCAAAGGAGTTCCCTATGGCGCTCGATTGCCTTGGCAGCAAACCTTTGACATCAACATCACCAAAGGGGTTCGTTTCAACCGTGAAGACAATGGAAAGCCATTGATAATGAGTGTGTTCTTCTGGGTTCAGAACGTGTTGAATGCGCGCAATGTGAATTCGGTTTATCCATTTACTGGTCAAGCGATGGATGATGGATTTATCAATTCTCCCCAAGGTCAATTGTTGGCTAAGAACCAGATTGATGCTCAGAGTTACATTGACCTGTATAAAATTATGTTGGCTTCTCAAACAGGCATGTTGGGTGCACCCAGAACCGTGCGTGTAGGTGTTCGTATCAACTTCAACTAAAAAGAAAAGAAAGAATTTATGAAACGATTAGGAATATTTTTACTCTCTGCGTTGTTGGTTTCAATGGCGGTTGCCCGTCCTATTGTGAACTTGAATGGCCGAGGAAATGCTCCCCGTGTAGATCGTAGAGCGGGTCAGTTCGCCAATACGTGTGAACCTGCTTCACAGAGTGCGGATTTGGATGTGAACAACGTTCGAACCAAGCTGTTGAACGGTGGTGACATGTGGTGGGATTTGAACAACCCGAAATATGAAATTCCCAAAATTAACGATCCAAATGCCGTTCGGAAACATGCGATGTTTGCGGGTGCGATTTGGATTGGTGGTCGTGATAATGGGGGTAGTTTGAAGTTGGCAGCGATGACTTATCGTCAAAAAGGTTCTGACTTTTGGCCAGGTCCATTGGACACAACTACAGCAGGTACCGACCCGGTGCGTTGTAAAGCGTACGACAAAATGTGGAAGGTAACCCGTGACGAGCTGGAAGATTTTGAAAGCAGCAAATATTTGAATCAAAGCACAGGCATTCGCGATTGGCCTGCGGGTCGTCAGCGTGCCATCCTTTTTGGCAATGAAGCGAAATATTTGGCTCCATACAAAGAAGTGACTCCTGATGGTGTATATGACCCTTTTGCTGGGGAGCACCCTGTTTTGGATGACCGTCGCCCTTCGATTGACAATGGTGTAGACAAGCAGCCTGATATGTTTATCTGGTGGGTTTACAATGACAAGGGTAATATTCACAGTGAAACCCAAGGTCAACCCATTGGTATTGAAATTCAAACAACGGGTTTTGCGTTTGCCACCAACGATGAGGTGAACAACATGACTTTCTACAGCTCAAAGATTATTAACCGTGGATTTACAACATTGAACGATTGTTACATGGGACAGTGGGTAGATGCCGATTTGGGTAACTATGCCGATGACTATGTGGGTTGTGACGTAGGCCGTTCATTGGGATACTGTTACAATGGTGACGATGATGATGAAGGGGTTTTGGGTTATGGATTGAATCCTCCTACTGTGGGTGTGGACTATTTTGAAGGTCCCACTGATTCAGCAGGCAATCAATTGGGTTTGAGTCACTATATGTACTACAACAACGACAACGACCCAGTTCGTGGTAACCCTGGTGAGGCCATTGAGTATTACAATTTGTTGCAAGGTAAGTGGTTAGGTGGTCAGAATGTAACGTATGGCGGAACAGGATTTGGTGGTTCTAAGCCAGCCAAGTATATGTTCCCTGGAGACACAGATCCTTCATATTCTTTGGAGACATGGACAGAAAAAATTGCCGGTAATAAACCCGGCGACCGTCGTTTCTTGCAATCCACAGGTCCATTCACATTGCGTCCAGGACAGGTTCAAAGAATCACGGTGGGTGTAGTTTGGGCTCGTACAACCAGTGGTGGTGCTGCAGGTTCGTTGAATTTGTTGAAGATTGCTTCAGACAAAGCACAGACTTTGTTCAATAACAACTTCAAAATTTTGGATGGTCCAAACGCACCTGATATTGAGATTCAAGAGATGGAGCAAGAGTTGGTAATGAAGTTTTTGAATACCAACAGCAATAAAGTTGAGAACTACACTGAGAAGTATAAGGATGCCAATAACAAGGAGCGTACTTATAAGTTCGAAGGTTACATGGTGTATCAGTTGAAAGATGCGACTGTGAACACGGGTGATTTGGATAATATCGACAAAGCGAGATTGTTGTTCCAGTGTGATATGAAGAATAACCGTGGTATGATCGTTAACAAGGTGTACGATCCCAAATTGGCGGCTTTGTTGCCAGTGGTAAAAGTGGAGGGTGCTGACCAAGGAGTTCAACATACGTGGAGCATCAAGAATGACTTGTTTGCAACTACATCGAATACTCAATTGGTCGACTTCAAACCCGTATATTACATGGTGTTATCATATGCGATTTTGGCGGATGATTCATTGCAGGTTGACCCAAATCAGTTCTTGGCAGGTCGTAGAAATATCAAGACGTACAAAGCCATTCCACACAAGGTGGAGCCAGAACAATTCGGTACAGAATTACAATCAAGCTATGGCAGTGGTCCAGTATTGACCCGTTTGGCCGGTCGCGGTAATGGTGGAAACGTATTGGAATTCACCAAAGAAACCGTAGATGAAATATTGAAGAACGGTTTTGCCAAGGAAGCTACTTATGTGGCGGGTTCTGGTCCTGTTAAAATCAAAGTGGTGGATCCTATCAAAGTGCCAAATGCAAAGTTTGAATTTGTATTGCGCGAGAACAAGGCATCTTTGGCCTCTGGTTTGAAAGATTCAATCACCAAAAATACTGGCTGGTATATGGTGAAGAAGGGTGCTACTGATTTGGAGAATGACACCATCTTCAGCGATACAATTATCGGTGTTGGTTTTGAGTCGGTTCAAGGTCGTCGCGGTAAGAACAACAAGACAACAGAAACCTTGGCTGATTGGGGCTTTAGTGTGGAAGTTGAGCAGGTTTTCAACCCGGGTGAAAATGCCACAGCCGATCCCAGTAACGGTATGTTAAGTTGGAATGTGACATGGGAAAACAACGGTAAACAATGGTTAACCGCAGTTGCGGATAACGATGCACAAAATACCGCAAACTCTGGTGCCTTGTGGCAAAACTGGATTCGCGCTGGTAGCAACGGTAGGGGTGGAACGTTTGATCCTTTGATTCACGATTTCTTCAACCAAGATGGTACACCGGCTGATCCAGGCCAAGCTTTCGAACGTATTTGGAATGGAAGAATCGCGCCATATGGTTTGGTAGCTCGCGAGAAATTAACCGCACAAGGCAGAAATACTTATGGATTTGCGTGGTGGGGTAATTCTTCAGGGTTGCAGAACCCGTTGAGTGAATTGGCCAGTGTGAGAATTGTAATTACTAAGGATAAAAACCTCTGGACCCGTTGTCCGGTGTTGGAGATGTCTGATGATGAATTGAAAAATTCAAACGACGGACAAATGGAGAAATTCAACATGCGTTACGCCCCTTCTGTTGATAAGGATGGTAATCCAATTTCAGGTTCTATGGGCTTGAGTTGGTTCCCAGGCTATGCCATCAACTTGGAAACCGGCGAGCGTTTGGCTATGGCTTTCTCAGAGGATAGTTATTTGGGTGGAGAGAACGGAAAAGACATGATTTGGAATCCTACCGATAAGGTATACAACGACAATGGTAACTATCCTGCGATGGGTGGTAAACACTTCGTGTATATTTTTGGAACGGGTGTGAGTGGTATCTCTCGTAACATCAGAGGAGAGCGTTACATGGGTGAGAATGAAGCGAACTTCCAACGTTTCAAAACGGCTTTGTTGCCATCAGCACCCGGTGGAAAAGTTGCCACTTTGGATAAGACGCGTTTGCTTTCTCAGATCATGTGGGTGATGCCAACATACATGGCGGCCGGATACAAAATGGAGAACAAAAATGTGCCTCCAACCGATGTGGCCTTCAACATTAACATCCGTAAGGCTTACACAACCTACGACGCGGGTAATAACATCAACAACAACCGTCCAATATACTCTTTTGATGCAGCGAGCATCGCACCGAAAGTTTCAAATGAGTTCGGAAGAAAGAGCTTGGATTTGGTGAATGTTGTGCCAAACCCTTACCGCGGATACAGTGAGTACGAAAACAGTCCGATCGATTCAAGGGTGAAAATCACCAACTTGCCACCGGAGTGTACCATCACCATTTTTGACATGGCGGGTAACGTGATTCGTCGTGTAAACAAGGCGGACAACAATACTTACTACGAGTGGGATTTGAAAAATGGAAGTAACGTGCCTATTGCCTCTGGATTGTACTTGATTCACGTTAAGACAAAAGATTTGGGTGAGAAGGTAGTTCGTTGGTACGGTATCATGCATGCCATTGATTTGGATACTTATTAATAAAAAAGAAGATGAATCGCAGACAAAAAAATATATTTTTGGCCGGATTGATGACCATCGGTGTGGTGGCCACTGCTGTCGCTGGTAACCCCGAGCGTCAAGGTCAGGCTGGATCAGCGCAGTTGACCATTAACGGCTGGGCGCGTTCTAGCGGTATGGGATGGGCTTACGGTGGTAAAGTGAGCGGTACAGAGGCCATGTACATGAACGTGGCTGGTTTGGACCGTATCAAGAACACAACCGAAATGAGTTTCTCTCGCACAGAGTGGTTGATGGGTTCAGGTATTGCTATCAACAATGCGGGTTTTGCCCAAAAAGTGGGTGAAAGCGGAACCTTTGGTATCCATGTGATGCAATATGCAATCAAGCCCATTGATATCACCACGGAACAAAATCCATACGGTGGTATTGGTACTTTCCGCGTGAACATGACCAACATCGGTTTGGCTTATTCTAAGAGTTTCAGCAGCAACATTTCGGCTGGGATCATGGCAAAAATGGTGTCTGAGGGTATTCCTGATGCGCAGGCTTCGGGCATCGCATTGGATGCAGGTGTACAATACGTGACAACCTTACGTCCAGTACGTGGTGGTGTTAAGAAAGACGATTTCCGATTTGGTATTAGCATGAAAAACATCGGTCCGGATATGCAACATTCCGGGGATGGTTTGAGCTATAAGGCGATTTTGGACAACGGTACTTTCAGCAAAACCGTTCAGGTGAAAGTGGACAACATCAAGTTGCCTGCGTTGTTAAACATTGCGGCATCGTATGATGTTAAGTTGGATTCTGATCCAAATCAGTACGACAACAAACTTACCTTGGGCTTTGGTTTTACCAACTTTGCGTTCAGTGCCAACCAATTGACTTTGGCTGCAGAATACAGTTACAAAGAATTTTTGTCGCTCCGCGCTGGCTTTGCCTACCAAGAGGGAATCTTGAACGAGGAAACCCGTCCGTCTGCCTTCACTGGCCCGATGGCTGGTTTGAGCTATGACTGGAAGATGGGTGAAGACGGCAATACGGTGAGCTTGGATTACTCTTACAGAGCCACCAATCCTTTCAGCGGTGTACATTCATTTGGTATTCGCATCGGATTGGGTGCTGCTGAATAATTAAAACGATTTTATATATTTGTATTATGTGCATCAGTGTAAAACGCTGGTGCACATTTTTTCTTAAAACACATCAACCATGAGCGATATTCAATATTTATCGAAAGAAGGATTAGAGAAAATGAAGCAGGAATTGCACTTCATGAAGCATGAAGAGCGTCCGCGCATCACCCAGGCCATCGCGGAAGCGCGCGACAAAGGTGATTTGAGTGAGAATGCGGAATACGATGCCGCGAAAGAAGCTCAAGGAATTTTAGAATCGAAAATCAACCAGTTGGAACACATGATTGCCAATGCAAGGGTGTTAGACAGTTCCATGTTGGATACCAGTAAGGTGAGCATCATGTGCAACGTAAAGGTGAAAAACCACAATGTTGGCAAGGAGGCTGTTTACCGTTTGGTGGCTGAGAGTGAAGCGAATTTGAAAGAGAATAAAATTTCCATTAAGAGTGCCATTGCCCAAGGATTGATGGGTAAAGCGGTGGGTGATGTGGTAAGCATCAATGTCCCTGCAGGTGTGGTGAAACTGGAGATTTTGGACATCAGCATTTAAACATTTATGGCATCGATCTTTTCAAAAATTGTTGCTGGTGAGATTCCCTGTCACAAAGTTTGTGAGGACGACCATCATTTGGCATTTTTGGATATCATGCCATTGGTGCATGGACACGTTTTGGTGATTCCAAAGCGGGAGGTCGATTATATTTTTGATTTGGAGCCCGCGGAATTGGCCGCTTTGTGGCAGTTTGCACAACGCGTGTCGCACGCGGTTCGGAAGTCTGTGACGTGCAAACGCATTGGTACGGCGGTGATTGGTTTGGAGGTGCCACATGCGCACATTCATTTGGTGCCGATGCAAACGGTGGGCGACATCAACTTTACCAAGGAAAAATTACACCCCAGTTCGGAAGAATTGATGTCGATGGCGGCATTGATTCAATCGCATTTGTGAGTAGGTTTGTAATCCATGAAGCCCGAGTTGTTTCATATCGGCGGGATTACCCTATACAGTTACGGATTGTTCATTCTGTTGGGGATAGTTGCGGCGTTTTTGCACTTGTATTTCAACCGGGTTCGGTTGGGTATGGACGTGGATTCAATCAGTGAATTGATTTTGTGGTGTGGTGCGGGGGTATTTGTGGGGGGCAAATTGTTTTTTTTCTTCGAGGACCCAGTAAAATATTGGAACAACATGGGACATTTTATGTCGCACCTGGGCGATGGCTTTGTGTTTTACGGGTCGTTCTTGGTAACGTTGCCGGTATTGTATTGGTGGTTTAGACAGCGGGGTTGGGATTTTTGGGATCGGATGGATGATGTGGGGATTGCGGGTGCTTGGGTGCATGCTCTTGGGAAAATTGGCTGTTTGATGGCGGGATGTTGCCATGGGCTGGTTTGCAAACCGGGGGAATGGGGGATTGTATTTAGGGATTCTAAGTCGCACGCCGAGCCGTTAGGCGAGGCGTTATATCCGGTTCAACTGTGGGACTCCGCCATTATTTTGTTGAGCATTGCCATCATGTATTGGCTTCAGCGTCGAGGGAAATCGTTTTCCGGGCAGGTATTTTTGCTTTATGCACTGGTGTATGGCATCGGCCGATACATCACAGAAGGATATCGCGGTGATGGTGAACGTGGTTTTGTTTTTGGTGGCTTGTTTTCCCATAGCCAATTCATCGCCATTTTGGTGGTGGTTGGGTCGATGTTGTTGTACGGATATTTGAAAAAACGGGGGTTAAGGAATACGCTATGAGGTTTGCACAGGTAATCGGACAGGAAATCATCAAAGAGCGCATGATTCATGGCGTTCGCGTGGGACGGATACCCCATGCCCAGTTGATTTTGGGCGCTGAGGGAAGCGGGAATTTGGCCTTGGCGCTTGCCTATGTGCAGTACATACTTTGCAACCAACCTTCAGAAACAGACAGTTGCGGCGAGTGCAGCAGTTGTAAAAAAGTGTCGGCCCTGATTCATCCAGATGTTCACTTTAGTTTCCCTTTTCCCAAAAAGGCTGGAGAAATGGAGCAATGCTCGGATGTATACCCTCAATGGCGCACCGCCTTGCAGGAAGATCCTTATTTGAATTACGAGGATTGGATGCAGCAGCTCAATGCGGAAAATAAACAGGGAAATATTCCCACCAAAGAATTGAGAAACATCATCAAGAACATCTCGCTCAAATCCTACGAAGGCAAGATGAAGGTGTGCTTGATTTGGTTGCCAGAATACTTGGGCCAGGAGGGAAATATCCTCCTCAAAAGCTTGGAAGAACCACCGGAACAGACGTTGTTCTTGCTGGTGGGCAGCGATTTGGATGCAATTTTAGGAACCATTCTCTCGCGCACACAATTGGTGAGGGTGGCGCCCATTGACGATGCTTCATTGTCGTTGGCATTGCAAACCCGTGAGAGCATAGCTGCCGATGATGCTCAGCGGTTGGCCAAAGTGGCTCAGGGCAATTATCGGTTGGCACGGGACTTAGGCAAGGAGGCAGGGAATCCCCATTTAGACGCCTGGCGAATTTGGATGACCATTTGCTTCCGTCGAAAAATGGGTGAGGCTTTTCAATGGAGCGATGATACGGCATCGTTGGGACGTGAAGGGGTGAAATCGTTTTTGTTGTATGGGATTCAAGTCTTGCGCACTTGTGCGGTGTTGCCCTATACAGGTTCGGAAGGACTTTGGGAGGGCCCGGAACTCGATTTTGTAAACAAGTTCAATACGTTGCAGTTGGGAGAAGGCGTGATTGGCCAGATGGTCACAGTTTTGGAAAAGGCCTTTTACGGCGTTGAACGAAATGGGAATGCCAAAGTATTGCTCATGGATGCAACCTATGGGTTGATTCAGGCAATCTCGAAAAAAAATTAGGGGGCCAGACAACCTATGGACGATGAATGTCATCTTGGGTTTAAATCTGGGTCATGTTGAAACAGAATGACAAATCTAACGGAGCCAAAGTTACAAGAGTTGTTGCGCGCGTGTTTGGCGGGAGATCGCAAGGCACAGCAGTCGCTGTACCAACAATTTGCTCCAGTGATTTATGCCATTTGTGTTCGATACATGGGCGTAACAGATGAGGCCAAAGATATGCTACAAGAAACCATGGTGAAATTTTTCCAAAAGTCGAATGAGTTCCGTTTCCAGGGATCCTTGGAAGGTTGGGTGAAGCGTATCGCCGTGAATACTTGTTTGGATCAAATCAAAAGAAATAAGGCCAAGTATGCGAGCAGTTTGGATGAGGCCTATGAGTTGGCGGGTGATGTGAATGCCGCGCAACCATTGGAGACCAAAGATTTGTTGCGTTTGGTGTCGTCTCTGCCCGATGGTTATCGCGCTGTGTTTAACATGTATGCGATAGAGGGATTTTCTCATGCTGAGATTGGTGAAGTGTTGGGGATTTCAGAGAATACCAGCAAGTCACAGTTGTTCAAAGCCCGCAAATGGTTGCAGGCGAAAGTGGAAAGAAGCTAATGGGTGAAGATCTGAAACATATCGACGAGCTATTTAAGCAAGGGTTGAGTGACGCTCAGATGTCGCCCCCGCCCGGCGTGTTTGAGCAATGCATGGAGCAGTTGGATGCCTCGGCGCATGCAGGTGCAGGGACAAATTCGAGCACCTGGTGGAATGGTTTGTTGAAATCGCCTTGGGCAATTTTGGGTACGGCGGTTGTGGTGGGTGTTACTGTGTTTTTGGCCTTGGGTGACGGTGAGCAAAAAAACAGTAAGGGTAAATCGGTACAAACCCCTGAAGCGCAAGTTTCACAGGTTGAAGTGGGTGCCGGTTCTATGGCTGAAGATGGTGTAGCCTTGTCAAATAAGGAACATGCTACGGTGGCAGAACAAGCTTTACAATCAAGCGATGTGAGTGGAGATAAGGCGGGTGTAGCGAGCGTATCATCGGGTTCTGGATCTGTGTTAAACCAAGAGAGTCCAACCAATGAAAAGACATCGGCAACGGTGGAGTTGAACAGTGTGGCGCCCAAAAACAATCGGGTGATGGTGGCAGAAAACAAGGTGAAACCCTGTGCAGTGGCTATGGGCTCTTGGCGACCTGTGATCGCGGAAAATGTGGGTGGCTCGGTTTCTTTGGATTTGGTGGGCTCGTTCCACGATATGAAAATTCACTGGGGTGATGGAGAGGTGGGTGGTATAATTGGCCATGGGGATGCGGGGAACAGTCGCTTGAACCATGTTTATTATGTGTTGCAGCGAAAGAACTTCACCCTAAAATTGGTGAACAGACACCGCGAAATTGGCAGTGGATTGGTGTGTGCCGACAGCCAGCGCATCAATGTGGCAGTTTCACCATCGAATGAGGTTTCGGAGGTGTTTGTGCCGGATGTTTTCACTCCCAATGGCGATGGAACAAATGATGTGTTTTTTGTGGAAATGCCTAAGCCGTTGCAATACGATATTACCATATTGGATGCCAAGCAAAGAACCGTTTTCAGAAGTAATGATTATTTGTCGAGGTGGACGGGCATGTGCAGTGAAAGCGAGTGTAAAGAAGATACTTACCGTGTGATATTGGCTTATAAATACAGTGGAGATAGTGAATGGAAATATATCCGAAAACAAATTAAATTAATTCGATAGTTACACCTAATATAAAAAATTTCGATGAGGATTTTAAGGAAAAACATCATGAAAACGTCAATAAATGGGGGTATGGGCTTGGGAAACCGGGTTAAATCTTCTATTTTTGATCGATTACACACAGAAAAAATGCCTAAAATGAAAGGTTTATTGAACATAATGAAGGGTGCGGTGGTTGCGATCGTAGCCACGCTAACGTCCATCGGCGACGCTGCGGCTCAGTGTACGATTCAGTACAATGGGTCTCCTTGCGTTGGTGTGCCAGTAAGTTTCAACGGTTCTAGCACGGGTACTACCCATGATTGGAACTTCAACAACGAAAACACACAGACCGGACTGAAGAACTTGAACTACGCTTTTAAAACGGCGGGAAACAAAGTGGTGACTTACGTTACTACCATCAACGGAACGAAGTGTACTTCTACGTTAAACTTGGTGGTGCGTGAATCTCCCAAGATCAAGTTGAAATTGCAAAACTTGTACGAGCAGTGTTTTGAAAAGAACTTGTTTTGTTTCACCGACAGTACCAAGAGTGGTAACGGCGGTAAAATCACCAAGATCAAATATTTGGTGAGTGACGGACAATTGTTCGAATACACCAATCCTACATTGCCTCAGACTTTCTGTTTCTCAGTGAAGGATGAGCGTGGAGGTTTGTTTGATTTGTACGTGGAGGTTGAAGACGAATATGGCTGTATTGACACCATGAAATTGGTGGCTGCAGTAAAGGTTCGTGAAAAGATTGGAGCACGTTTCACCAGTAACAAGCCGGTGGCTTGTGATAGTGTGACCGCAACGATCAATAACATTTCTCGTATCGATAAGAGTCAAGTAAAGAAAATTACTTGGTATTGGGGCGACGGTTCAACAAGCTCAGATTGGGGACCAACAATCAAAAAGACCTTCCGCGGTCAGGGTACCTATAATTCCAAAGTGGTAATAGAAACCATCGATGGTTGTAAAGATTCATTTACCGTTCAGGCAACAGCCTCAGTATTTAAGTCGAAAGCGACCATATGGGCAAGTAAAGATTCAACTTGTATCAGTGATCCCAAAATTGATTTTGGTGTCGACGAAATTCCCCAAGGGGCTACGGGTTTGTTGTGGAATTTTGGTGACCCAAATACAGGGCCACAAAACTTTGATAACAGAACATGGTCCCCAAGTCACAGTTTCTCAGGTCTCGGACCATTCTTAATTCAGTTGACCTACAGTCACCCAATTTGCGGTAACAAAACCGCTTTCGATACCATCATTATCTTGGGTCCAGCGTCTACCATTGAAGTGGCGTTTAACCGAATCGCGGAATTTGAAGTATTCCAGTGCCCGAAAGATGTGATGGATACCGTTCATTTCAAGAACTTCTCAACTTTCTACCACAACGACTACGACTTCACTGACGATGACAGTACATTCTACAAGTGGAATGGTACTTTGGGGCATACATTCCAAAAGAACGCGAATGGTACTCCCCGACAGATATGGCAGAAGCCCTTGCGCAACGAGAAGAACTCAAACGGAACCAAGTCTGTATACGCGGGCAATGCCTCTCCGGGTGGTGGAAACGATTATCTCAAGCGTGAACGTGTGTGTGCCGTTCGTTTGTGGGATTTCAGTGATACCTACGCGCCGAGGTGTACTACCGATGTTACACGAAATAAAAACGTATTTGTAAACTGTCAGTACTCACACGATACTTTGCCAACCCACTACTATAAATCTTGGGATTTGGTCTTGTTAGATCGTTTCAAGAACGCTCCGATGGAGGATGCGATTTTCATCACTTCCACAGGTTTGTGTAAGAAGATTCAAGTATGGGCATCTGACACCTTATGGATTGTAGAAGATTCAATCTTGTTTATCCCCCGCGATGCAGGAGACTCAGCGACCGCCGCAGATTCCAAATATGTAAATGCCATTAAGCACTATGTTCCATACAAGTGGTTGAAAGGTCCCGGAGAAAGGTTGGTAGAAGACTCAATAACGATTGTTTTGGGTGCAAATGACTCTGCTTATGTGAATGGCACCCTGCACAAAGGTCCGAAATTTGTAAAAGCCAAAGACAAAGACATCGTGAAGTTGGTGAGCAAAACCGATTCAGTGATGTACAACTTCTCTGCTTATACCAAGCGGGATACATTGCCATTGCCTTTGCTAAAAATTCGCTTGGCCAAAGGTGAAAAACCCCGCAAAATCAAAATGTTGTTGATGTCGCAGATGGGCCGATTCAATGGTTTGAACTACGGCACAGATTACATCATTGACTACAAGCGTTACCGCGAGTTGTATTATGCGAGAATTCCCCAGTGTAACAACGTAAGACTGCTGCATAAAGATACTTGTCATCCAATGAAGTGTGAAAGCGAAGCCACCAAACAGTTGGCCATGCTTCACGCGAATGCCGGCGGTGTAGGTTCTGGTTTGTTGAAGGAGTCTATCGAGTGTTTGGGTGCTAAGAACCCCCAATACGGTGTAACCTTCATTTTGAGCGATTTGAAACCTGGATGTACTTTCTCTACGGTTTCTATCAACTTCGATTCAACTTGTAACCCCAATGGATGGGTGGCTTTGAGTGGCTTGAGCCCAGGAAACCGTCCTCCAGGACCTCCATTCCCTGGATACCAAATAGCGGGTAACCCCCCAAGTCGCTATTCTAAGCAATACTCTGCATCGCAAGTTTGTGATCCTAGCGGATGTATTACTGTGGGTATCGTCGTGGGTAACGGTGTACGCAAGCCCGGAACATTCTCTCCTCCAACCCCTGATCGTCCAATTTGTAGCGATACTCAGTGGTACAGAAAGTTTGCTTGTTTCCCCTTGATCGATCCGGCCTTCGAAGTAATTACCCCATTGCCTAATCCAGTGGGAATCAGGAAGATTTGTAAAGGTGATGCAGTTGTTGTCCGTCCGGTAGTTGGAAATAAAACCCGCACAGACGATTTGAAATCATTGCGTTGGTCATTTGAAACTGGAAACGCTTGTCCGAGCTACTCACGTGGATGGCGCCGTTATATCCAAGAAGACTACTTCCGTTACCAAAAGGTACCTGGCAAGAATCCCAATCGTTTGTACAACTACGTGATTCAAACCCGTGGTGGTGAAGACCCTGTACAGGTTCCATGTACTGATATTTGGAACGACGGTCCAACCCGTACCTTTAAAGGTCCTGATACCATCTTGACTGCGGAGATTCGTGCTTGGGAAATTGGTGCAGACGTATCTGCGGCATGGGAAAGGATTAAGGAGCGTGTTGAGGCGCGTGGCTTTGACCCATTCTCATTGACAGGTCCTCAAATTGCCAAAATGATTTGGAACAACAAAGGGGTTATTGGTCAGCCCGCCACCGGTGCATACGGCTGTATTGATACCACTGGTTTCGGTAAGTTGATTCGTTACTACGTAATTCCCAACAAGGACAGTATGACGATTTTGAACTACCGCGATACCACGATTCGTCCTACAGACTTCGAAAAAGTGGGTAACACTACCTACAGCGCCTACAAATTTGTGCCGAAGTGGAATGGTTACCACATCATGAGTTTGGCGATGACTTCTAGCAACGGTAAGTGTGATGATATTGCGGCCTACCCAGTATTGGTTGGTTTCGCGATGGAGTTGGAATTGCCAGACAGTATTGTTTGTCAAGACCAAGCCACTACGTTGAACGCGTTGCCTAAGTATAAAATGTTCCACCCAGATCCGATCAACTTCGGAACATGGGATTACACAGACTACTGGAGAGATCCTGTACGTCAGGCTGAAACGGCCCAAGGTAAGAAGAACCGCGAGCCTTTCACCAAGTGGGATTGGAACAAAGCCGATGACGACAAGAGCAAGCCTGTTACCATCTTCGGTGGTCAGCCATGGGGCGGTACTGGTGTAGGTACACCTGCCTTGCCATGGGTTGACTTGGGTGGTGGTGGAGCCTTGGCTACTTACTACAAAAACGATTCAGGTGTGTACATCTTCCGCAACGTAGCGGGCGACAGTACCGGCTGTATGGATACAATCGCACGCAAATTGTTCATCTCTCGTTTGGATGTGAAATTTGGTTTGAACGTTCAGGTGCCTTCTTGTAACTCGATCATTGAATTCTTTGATAGCAGCTTCTTGCACGATCCATGTTCATGGGCAATGAAGAACTGTAATGGTCCTACACCGATGCAGTGTGATTATATCAAAGAATGGTTCATCGATTGGGGTGATGGGTATAACAACTTGTACAAGCGTGATGCTTCTAACAAGGCGGGATTGCCAGATCGTGTCGCTCACAAATACACCCGCAACGGTTGGTTTAAAGTTCAATACACACTGAAGACCGATCAAGGTTGTGAAGATACCTTCAGCCGTTGGATCAAAATTCCTGGACCTCGTCCAAGATTTGAATTCACCACCAAAGGTGGCAACGAGGTGACCATTTGTGCCGGTGATAGCATTCAATTTACCAACTTAACGGATAGCGCGTCAACATCCGCTGACTGGACCTGGTTCTGGGGTGATGGAAAAATCGATAACCAGAAAAATCAATTCTTGTGGCATAGGTACGTAAATGCGGGTAAATACTATGTGTTCTTGGAGCAGTACGATTCATTGATTTTGCCTCCTAACATTCGCAGATTCTGTCCTGCTACCTTCCCTGATACCCCATCTCAAAAGGCCTTTATCATCACGGTATTGCCAAGAGATACGGTGAGAGGATTTGTATTGAAACCAGCGATTTGTTTGGGTGATAGTAACATCTTCATCGACAATTCAGACACTGTATTCAAGTCTTACAAGTGGAAATTCCACAACTTGAGTACCGGTCAGATCGATACGGTGACAACCTCTAACAAGCGATTGGCTTGGAAATTTACCCAGCAGGGCCAGATAAGGGTGTCGCATTTTGCCGACTACGATCCAAACAGGCCTAGACCTTGGTGTCCGACCGACGTAGCCGACCAAATCTTCTTGGTAGACTCTGTGGTTGCTGATTTCGACATCGATGCTACGAAGACGCCGGATTACACCTTCACCCGCAAAGACGTGAATGGAACACAGTTCCGTTGGGGCTTTAATCACCAGGAGGACATCACTTTGCGTCCTGGATTGCCTTTGATTGTTGACAACAAATCAACCGATAAGATTGTCAGCGCATCGTACAGCGGTACCGATACCTTCTATGTTTGCTTGGAAGTAACCAACGCTACGGGATGTAAAGACACCATCTGTAAGCCTGTATACGTGAACCAGTTCATTTACTTGGCCAATGTATTCACACCAGGAAACAACGATGGCAAGAACGATGTATTCCGTGTGCCGATTGCGGGTCATTCTTTGTTTGAAATCCGCATCTTCAACCGCTACGGTGAGCGCGTGTTCATCAGCAAAGATCCTCAGGTACAGTGGAATGGTCGTGTGAACAACGACGGTCCGGAAGTACCATCAGGAACCTACTTCTACCAGTTGACTTACCAATTCAAGGGTAAGCCAGATGTGAACAAGGTAAATGGTTCGGTGAACGTTATTCGCAAGGAGCCTTAATCTAAATTGAACTTCAAGAGAAAGCCCCGCAGGTTCTGCGGGGCTTTCTTTATTTTTGCGGGTAGAATAATTGGCAAGCTATGAAATCTCAAGCACCTTCAGACACCATAGTAGCCCGGGCCACGGCGGCCGGGGTGGGCGCAATTGCCGTTGTGCGGGTATCGGGCGGTGGGGCTTGGTCGATGACCGATGCATTGTTGAAGAAGCCGGTGGGGGATCAACCCTCACACACAGCGCATTTGCGCACGATGTACGATGCCGACGGGGTGATGGATGAGGCGCTGATTACGTTGTTTCAGGGCAAGCGGAGTTACACGGGGGAAGACACGGTGGAGATTTCGGTTCACGGCAGTGAGTACATCGTATCTCGGGTGCTGAGGGCTTACATGGATCTCGGGGCGCGTTTGGCTGAACCGGGCGAATTTACCCAGCGGGCGTTTTTGAATGGTAAACTCGATTTGGCGCAAGCGGAGGCCGTGGCCGACCTAATCGCCTCTGAGCATCGAATGGCGCACGATTTGGCCTTAAAACAGCTAAAAGGGGGCTTTTCGAAGGACATAGCCACCTTGAGGGATCGGTTGTTGCATTTTACCAGTTTGGTGGAATTGGAATTGGATTTCGCGGAGGAGGATGTAGAGTTTGCGGAGCGGGGCGAGTTGAAGTTGTTGGTAGAGCGGATTCAATCGGAGGTGTTGACTTTGCGGGATTCCTTTGCTTTGGGAAATGTGATCAAGAAGGGGTTGGCATTGGTATTGGCGGGCCGACCGAATGCGGGGAAAAGCACGTTGTTTAATGCGTTGCTGAATGAGGATCGCGCGATTGTGAGTGACATCGCGGGGACCACGCGGGATGCCATAGAGGCGCAGTTGAATTTTGAGGGATTTATGTTGCGTTTGATCGACACCGCGGGGATCAGGGAGGCCACGGATGTGATAGAGCAGGAGGGTATTGCGCGCACATTTTCTCATGTAGAGAAGGCGGGTGCTACCCTGTATTTGTTAGACGTGGGCAGTTGTTCAATGGAGGATGCCCGTCAGGATTTGTTGATGCTGAAGCAAAAGACATCGCGGGTGTGGGTGGTTTGCAACAAGGTGGATTTATTGGGGGATTTGGACCGACAGTCGTGGATGGATATGACCGCGGAGATGGGGTTGGAGGCGCCTTGGTTTGTATCGGCCAGGGATAAGGTTTCGGTGCAGGCGTTGCGGTTCGCTTTGGAAGCCCGTTTTTGGGGGGGATTGTCGGATGTGGGTGACCAAACCGTGGTGACGAATGTACGTCACGCTGAGTCGTTGGATCATTGCGCTGTGGAGATGCAGCAGGTATTAGACGGGATGGCTTCGGGTTTGTCGGGCGATCTGCTGGCCTTCCACTTGCGCGAGGGGATTCGGGCGTTATCGGGAATTACGGGCGAGATCGGGGTTGAAGAGATTCTTGGATCGATCTTCTCGAAGTTTTGTATCGGAAAGTGAAGTTGTCAGAAACTTGTTTACTATACCTTTGTTTTCAACTCTTGAATTTCAGTTTTAGATTTAGTAGTTCTTTCTAATTTAATTTCTTTAAGCCTTAATG
>Ga0194115_10002158_pt1 | contig 23762 bp, 22 predicted proteins | sample TA2MahsurfametaG_3_FD_148656 | JGI IMG/M metagenome (GOLD analysis project Ga0194115, IMG submission 148656) | Freshwater microbial communities from Lake Tanganyika, Tanzania - TA2015002 Mahale S4 surface | ecosystem: Environmental > Aquatic > Freshwater > Lake | place: Tanzania: Lake... | reverse complement strand
GGCCGTGGGAACGATGGTGCTGCGCAATACCAGTTTTGTGAATGTACGTGGACCAAGGGTCACGATGACTCTGCGTAATGCTCCTGCCAAGGATGCGCTGATGGCTTTGGCTCAGATGGGAAGCTACGGCTTTGTGTATGTCGATGAGCAGCCTTCGTTGTCAGCGGCAGCGCCAATTCAGCCTGGGAATCCTTCGGCTACCACTGCGGTATCTACGCCTGGAGCTATAACTTCGCAGCGTAGCGTCAGTATCGCGTTCAACAATGAAAACTATAGCCGTGCTGTCAATGCTGTTCTACTGGCATCTGGTTTGACGGCGAAAGTTGAAGGCAATCTGCTAATCGTTGGTCTTAATGTATCTTCTAAAGGGTTTGGCTCGCGGCTCTCTAAGGTCTACCGACTGAATCAAGTCAGCCCTGAAGCTGCCGCTGATTATCTCGCCAATCTTGGGGCCACGGTCACTAAGACCAATACCATAACAACTGCAGTCACCCAGGGAGTGACCCAGAACAACGCGGTCAGCGGCAGTCCAAGCGCGTCCACGACACAATCAGTTACGCAAACATCTGTTGAATCCTATGGGGCGGCCAGGGGGCCATTGCTTGGATTGGGCGCTACAACGGACAACCGTTTGGGCACGATAACTTTGGTTGGAGATGCTTCGGTTGTAGGTATTGCTGAGCAGTATTTGCGTCAGCTCGACCTGCGACAGCGCCAGGTTGCACTGTCTGTAAAAATCCTTGACGTTAACTTGACCAATGATTTGACCGCCCGAAATAGCTTCGCGGCTCGATGGGGAAACACATTTATTGTTAATGAAAATGGAAACTTAGTTGGATCATTCGGCAACGTAATGCCTCCTGTTGGGCTCAATGCAGCCAACTCGACAGTCAACCCAGTGGCGAACCAGGGGTTTCAATATCCCAATAATTCGTTCAGTGATTTTGTGCAGGCAACAATTGATTCGGCGTCTACGAAAGTCATTGCAAGCCCCACTCTTATTTTACAAGAAAATCCGACCATTCTTCGTGAAGCTTCGGGATCTTCTGGCGGCCAGTCATCTGAAAAGGCTCAGGGTTTGGATGATTATTCAATTGATGCACCAATTGGGCGTCGTCGAGGCAATGAAGGGGTTGTACGGGTCGGGGTTAATGTCCCAACTAGTGTGAGTGCGAATATTGCTGCTGCGGGCGGCCCTACTACCTGCACGATTGATCAGTTCAGTACAGCTGGTTTGGTACTGGGGGCGAGAATTGAAAAGATCGATGACAATGGTTTTGTTACATTTGCGCTTTCTCCCAGTATTTCTGCAGTCGAACGGGAGCTTGCCTCGGGGGGCGGCTGCCCGTCTATCAGCATCTTGCGTATCCGTCGTCTTGATACTGGAGTGCTTCGAGTTCGTGATGGTCAAACTCTCATTTTGACAGGTGTCATTTCAGACTTTGATCGTCAAACTGTGCGTAAGTGGCCGATCTTGGGCGACATGCCATTTATCGGTCAATTTTTCCGAGGTTCTGCGAGTAACCGTGATAAGCGTGAGCTTGTGATTATGGTCACACCCCGTGTTATCAATGATGATCAAGCTGGTGTCTATGGTTACGGCTATGAACCATCGTCTGCGACCAGTCGGCAGTTCATGGGTGAGCGCTCGAATTGAATGAAAGATGAATTAGAGCAGTCGTTGTATGAAGCTCGTATTGAGCTCGAATCGCTGGAACAAGCAGTGATTGACTTGCCCAGGATCATGGAAGAAAAATGTTGTCAGCGTTTATCACAGGTGATGTTGGCTAATCACCAGTTGTCTCTTGAGGCCTATGAGCTTAGATCTCAGATGTCTACGGTGATGCATATTCTGCCAGGATGCGCGAGGGGCATGAGGCTCTTTGGAGGCTGCCTGGACCGACCTGGAAAAGGATTCTTGATAGTCGCCCTGATGATCGTTGCACTACTGACCTCTGCCTCATTGGGCTGGCAGTCGAAGCGCGCGATCATGCCTGCCGAGCTGCCATTGCGATCAGTGCCACAGACTGCCCCCAAGACTGATCTGATCAGAACTGTTTCCCTGCGAGCCAGTGCGCCCAGCTGGGTGGAAGTGCAAGAGCTGGCATCCGGCAAAACAGTGCTTGTTGATGTGATCCGCCCGGGTAATCACAAGACCGTCTCTGTGGGATCAGGCCTGCGCTTGCGCTCAGGACGTCCTGAATTGCTGAGTCTTCAAATTAATGACCGAGAACCTGAGCCTTTCGGTCAACACCATGGTCACGATTGGAGAGAAATCGGGGCTGAGGAGTCAAAAAGGGAGAGGTAGCAAGGCGCGTCGAGCGATCGGAGCTAGGTACATCAGAGCGCTTCTTGTGGCGGGAGCAAGTTGTCTGAAAGCTGCGAGTGCACCGTTTGTAGCATCGATCCCTTTGCCATTGCCTTTGGGGCCAGATTTGGGTAGTTGGAGAAGCTTTTCGCTCGCAATGCTTAATTCGGCTGCAATTTTTTCTTCCCCCGCTTGCTCGTACAAGGTTGATGCATATGACAGGTCGTTGGCGGCTTGTTGAATCTTTCCAAGTTCAATTCTGCAAAGAGCTCTTCCTATCCAACTCACTGCTGCAAGAGGTTGTTTGCGGATTGCGTCGTTAAAAAATTGTTCGGCTTCTGGGTGGCGTCCAGCGTGTGCCGCGCTGACGCCGGCATTGTGAAGCTCTGCGTAATTCAACGCTGTCGATGGCTTGATTCCTAGTGCCTGATCCCAGTGGCTTCGTGCTAAAGCTCCTTTGTCGAGCAGTGCGTCACTTAGATCGGCTTGCCTGAGGTCTGCACCATCGATCAGGGCTCCCTGCAAATTTGCTCCTCGGAGAGACGCCCCCTGCAGACTGCTGAAGCGCAGATCGGCACCGCTCAGGTTGGCGCCATCGAGGCGAGCGCGACTCAGATTGGCGCGTTGCAATAGGGCCTTCCGCAGGTCTGCACCGCGCAGATCAGCGTGTACGAGATCTGCATCCTGAAGCCTGCAGCCAGGGCAGCGACGCTGCTCCATAAGACGCAGTATCTCATTGGGATTGGCAGCCTGTGCCACGCCAACGAAGCTGATCGCAGCGATGATGCTTGCCTTGCTGATCTGCAAGCCGAGCTCGACTGCGGCCCGCTGAATCTTGCCCAACCCGTGCCTCCCCAGGTTCGCCTGTTTATAGCGCGCTTGCCAGGCTCAGGCCCTTCCAGGCCTGCGGCAGCGATCGATCGCCCGCCGCAGCGCCGCTCGCAGCTCGGGGCTGGGTGGCCGGGGATCAAAACGCATCTGCTCATACAGCTGGCAGACCTCAGCCAATGGAATCCTGAGCTCGGGCCTGCTGCATCCAGCCCGCTGGCTGAATTGGGGCAGGGTTTCACCCGGTTGCAGGCAGAGTCCATCCCGTGCGAGGTGGCGCAGCAGGTGATGCAGCTGTCGCTGCATTACATCGCCTCCCTGGCGCTCCCGCAGCAGCGGCAGGACACCGAGTGCCAGGCCCATCGCCATGGCGGCCAGCGCAAGTAGTCCCTGCCAAGGCCCCTCCCCGATGAGGCTGCGCTGGGTCTGACGGTCAAAGCCCATTACCCACAACTGCCAGCGGTAGTCGAGCCCTCGCCATTGACTGGTCAGATTCTTCAGCCAGGTGGGTGGCTGCTGGCCAAGCCGGGCGCGATCGGCCTGGCTGAGGCTGGCGGCCAGCGAACGGCGTACCCGCTCTGGCGCCACCCAGGCGGTGGGGTCTACCCGCACCCAGCCGCGACCGTTGAGCCACACCTCGCTCCAGGCGTGGGCATCGCTGTTGCGCAGTTCCAGGTGGCCCTGCCCGGCCATGGGCTGCTGCCAGCTCCCCCCTTGGTAACCCACCACGACCCGAGCCGGCACCCCGGCTGCCCGCATCAAGGCCGAGAAGCTGGCGGCAAAGTGCTCGCAGAAGCCGGCGCGGGTTTCAAACAGAAACCCATCGAGAGGGTTGATCGAACCAAGTGCCCCTGGCTCGAGGGTGTAGCGAAAGCCCTGCTTGAGATACCAATAACGGGCCAGCAGCACCCGTTCGGAGGGGTTGGCGCTTTGCCTCTTCCAGCTGTTGCCCAGGGCTTTGAGCCTTGGATTGGCTGCTGGGGGTAGTTCAAGGTCGAGAGCACTGGGCGGGATCTGTTGCCATTCCGGCCTGCTGTTGAGCGCATCCAGCTTGTAGAGGTCGCGTTGCTGCAGAGCGGATCGGCCGATCAGGGTGCCTGTGCTGGTGGTTGTCAATGCGGGCGTCAGGGGCTTGCCGCGGCCACTCCATGGCCTTTGTGTAAGGCCATGGGGCTCCACCATCCAGTTTTCCTGCCCCGCCGCTCGTGTGGCTGAGGCGCGCTCGCGCGGCAGTGCAGTGGCCTTGTCTGCCTGGCTCCAACTGGTTCCATCAAAGTGTTGATGCACCAGCACACGCCAGTAGCGCTGCTCGGGCAGGGGCAGCAGGTTTGGCGCGATGCTCAGACGAGCAGCCAGACCATCGTCTTGCACGAGGGAGGCGAGTTCTCCCGGCGCCAGCCTGGTGCTGAGCCCGGTTCGCGCCTGGTTGCTCGGTGTCAGGCCCCACAACGGCTCGAGCCGGGGCAGCAGTACGAAGGCGGCCACCAGCAGCGGTAGAGCCAGGGTCACCAGCTTCATGCTGTGCCCCAGCAGGGCGGCCAGCGGTTGTGCGCGGCTGTGCAGGCTCAGCAGCGACGCCAGCGTCAGCAGGCTCGCTGCAGCCAGCACCAGGCTGGGGCCCAGCGCCTGGGTACTGAGGCCAGCCAGGCCGATGGCTACAAGCAGCAACAGGCTGCAGCGCTGTAACCCTGCCGGCTGGCGCGCCTCCAGCAGCTTCAGACCGCTCAACAGCCAGAGCAGGTTGCAGCTGCTCTGCAGCAGGGCCGTGCGATCACCCAGCGAGGCGTTGATCGCCCAGAGCAGCAGCGATGCTGCCGTCAGTGCGGGCACCACCCCCCGCTGCGGTTGGGCCTGCCGCAGGCCGAGCATGATCAGCAGCGGCATCGCCACAGCCACCCCGCTCTGCAGCTGTCCCAACAGCACCAGCTGCAGCCACAGCAGGGTCAGCGCCGCCAGCTGCAACCGCCGTGAGACCTTCATCGCCGCGGCACGCTCGCCAGAGCTATCAGGCAGCGCTCACGATGCGCTGCCCCCCGATCGGGATGGATGCAGACACCGCCTGGCAGCACCAGGCCCAGCCGTGCGCCGTTGTCAAGGCTGCGTTCAAGCCTTTCACAGACATGCTCCAGCGCCTGCTCCAGTGGGATCCCCGCCACAGGAGCGAGCCAGAGCTCGTTCTCCTGATCGGCGCTGAAGCGTTTGCCGTGCAAACCCTGCCCCTTGGCGGCACTTTTCCAGGCCACCCGTTGCATTCCCTCTTCCGGGCGGAGTTGGGTGAGCTCCTGGAAATCGTCGCTGCCGCTGCCCTGCCTGCGGAGCTGCTGCGCGTGCTGGGCGAAGCCCTGCTCTGGCTGCTGCACCGGCCCCCGCCGCCGTGCGGGTGCGATGGCGAACTGCACAGGAGGTTCCCAGAAGCTCCAGCAGCGAAACAGGCCCAGCGGGGCTGTGGTGCTGATCAGCAGCCGCCCGGGTTGCTGCAACCCTCGCCCCGGCGGTCTCCAGGGCAGCTCGAGCCGGGTGCGCCCCGCCTGCAGATGCACCAGCAGCGCGTTGGCGCCAGATGTGGGCTCCAGCCAGCGGAGACTCAGGCTTGCGCGGGCCCTGCGGCTGTTGCACAGCAGCGGCAGGAGGGCAGGTTCATCGGCGCAGCTGGCATGGGGATCCAGGCTTCTCAGCTCCAGACCTTCCAGGTTGCGGTGGGTCAGAAACAGGCTCAGCAAGATGAGGGCCAGCAGGAGATGGCTCAGCAGTACAGGGCCATTGCTGCGGCTGTTGATGCCCACCACGTAGAGCACGCCGCTGCCGCAGAGCCACAGGCTTCCAAAGCCTGTCGGCAGGATGTAGAGATTGCGGCGCTGCAGCTCCAGAAGGGGGTCTCGGCGACTCAGTCGCCGCTCGATGCGGCGTTGCAGCTGCTTCAGGTGTCGCAGAGGGTCAGCGAACCGCATCGACCTGGGCGAGCAGCGTGGCACTTAGGGGTTCGCGCTGCTGATCGGGCCTGCCGCCGTCGAGCCGGTGCTCAGCCACGGCGGCAAATACGTTCTGCACATGCGTCGGCGTGACAAATGCCGCCCCCGCCAGCAACGCCCAGGCGCGCGCCGCCGCCAGCAGCCCCAGACCCGCCCGTGGTGAGAGGGGTGGATGGCTACCACCAGATTGTCGACTGGCCTCCAGCAGATCCAGCACGTAGGCGATCAGGGCGTCGTTGGCAGGCACTGCGGCGGCGGCGGCCTGGAAATCCAGTAAGTGCCGGGGGCTTAGCAGACCATCGAGGCTGTCGAGCGGGGCACCCTGGCCCGCCAGCATGGCTGCTTCGGCACTCCGGTCGGGGAAGCCGAGTGACAGGCGCATCAGGAAGCGATCGAGCTGCGATTCCGGCAAGGGATAGGTACCGCTTTGATCCAGCCCGTTCTGGCTGGCGATTACCACGAAGGGCTGGGGCAGGGGGTGGGTGTCGCCATCGACGCTCACCTGAGCGCTGGCCATGGCTTCCAGCAGAGCGCTCTGGGTGCGGGGGCTGGCGCGGTTGATCTCATCGGCCAGCAGCACCTGCGTGAATAGTGGCCCCGGTTGAAACCGGAACCGCCCGCTCGCGGGATCCAGCACCTGGATGCCCGTGAGATCGGCCGGCAGCAGATCGCTGGTGAAGTGCACCCGTCTGTAGGCCAGGCCAAAGCAGCGGGCCAGGGCTTCCGCAAGAGTGGTCTTGCCCATGCCGGGCAGGTCTTCGAGTAACAGGTGGCCTCCCGCCACCAGGCAACTCAGAGCCAGCTGAATCTGATCCTGCTTTCCCAGCAGCACGCGATCGAGCGCTGCGAAGGCCGGGGCCAGCTCAGGCAGCATCAGCGCCGCCAGAGGCAGCGCCCCACCCGCGACACATGAGCCGCCAGGTCGTCGGGCAGTTCGCTGCTCAGGGCGAGATCGATCGACCAGGGCAGCAGCAGATCGTCGATCTCGGCCATTAGCTGCAGACGATCGTTGTGGCTCAGCTCGGGCCCATCCAGGCAGAGGTCGATGTCGGAGCCGGGGTGCTCACGCCCCATCGCCCGGGATCCGTACAGCCACACGGCGTTGATGCGTGGGCAGCGGCCCAATCTCTGCAGCAGCCTGGTTGATGCCTCGGCAGGGATGCCGGGGATGACCTCCGTGGTTGTGGATGGTTGGATCACGGTCTGAGTTCTGTTTCGCGTTGCAGCCGCTGTTGCAACCTCTGGTGCAACTGCTGGAAGCACGGCAGGTATCGGGTGGTGATGTTGGTTGCGATGTCGTCGGCGGTGCTGCGGTTGTAGGTGTGACTGGTGAGATTGCGATCCTGGATCATCAGCATCCAGGTCTCGCCATCTTCGATTAGGTCAAGGCGAAAGGCTTCGCGCAGGGTGTCGCGTGAGCCCAGCAAGCTGCTGTTGCCCTGGGCGCGCAACAGATCCCGCAAGGTGTTCCAGGCCAGTTCAAAGGTGTACTCAAAGGCTTTGATCAGCCCTTGTTGTTCCCGCTCGTTGAGCTCAGGCGGTTCAAAGAAGCGCTCAAGCTGCTCAAGCGCTTTGCAGTAGTTGGCGAAGCGTTGCTGCCAGCGGATATCCGCGTCATGGCTGGCTGAAGGCATCGCCCGATGTCAACCTGTTGCAAGAGGCTAGGTTCCCTGGACGCTGTTGGCTCTGGGCATGAATCAGCACGGCGGCAACCTGGCGGCCGCCGCGGCAGCGTTGGGGGTACGGACTGGTCAGCTGCTTGATGCCAGCGCCTCGCTGGCGCCACTCCGGCCCGCCGTAGCTGCTGAGGCCTGGCGTGCCGGCGCAGGTCTCGCCGGGCTGAGGCCCTATCCAGACCGCGCCCATAGCGCCCTGCGGGTGGCCATCGCGGGGGTGCACGGTTTGGATCCGGCCTGGGTGCTGCCGGGTAATGGGGCTGCCGAGTTGTTCACCTGGGCAGCTCGCGATGCGGCGGCCGCCGGGGTGAGCGCTCTGCCGGCGCCAGGGTTTGCCGATTACGGCCGGGCCCTGGACTGCTGGGGTGGCGCCGCTGTCGGCTGGCCCCTGCCCCTGGACTGGGACGGCGCGTTTCCCCAGTCCCTGCCTGCCCCGCCGCCACAGGCACGGGCGCTGTGGATCACCAACCCCCACAACCCCACAGGGCAGCTGTGGAGCCGGGCCTGTATCGAGCCGCTGCTGGTGGGCGGCGCCCTGGTGATCGTGGATGAGGCGTTTCTGCCGCTGGTGCCAGGCGGCGACGCCCAATCGCTGATTCCGTTGCTGGCCGAGCACCCCAACCTGGTGGTGATCCGCAGCCTCACCAAGCTCTATGGGCTGGCCGGCTTGCGGCTCGGCTATGCCCTGGCTGAGCCTGAGCGTCTGGCGCGCTGGGCCTGCTGGCGGGACCCCTGGCCCGTGAATGGCCTGGCGGTGGCCCTGGGGCAGCGGTTGCTGCGCTCGCCGGCCCGCTACCAGCGCCATTGCGCCTGGGTGCAGGCCTGGTGCGCGCGCGAGGGAGCCTGGCTGGCGCAGCGGCTGGCTGCTCTGCGCGGCCCCTGGGGGGCGCTCATGCCGCTGCCCAGCGCCGCCAACTACCTGCTGCTGCGCGGTGAGGGCTCCCTGGTGCCTTTGCGCGAAAGCCTCGAGCAGCAGTACCGCATTGTGCTGCGCGACTGCCGCAGTTTTGACGGTCTCGATGAGCGCTGGCTGCGCATTGGCCTGCAGAGCCGGCGCGGCAACCGGCGTCTTTTGCAAGCCCTCAACAACCTCAGCGAGTCCTCTTGATCAGCCCAGTACCCCCACCAGCACCACCGCAGCCAGGCCCAGGCCAAAGCCGATGGCGCAAAGCCGCAGCTGGCCCTGCAGCCGCCGAGCGGGCGTGGTCACGCTCAGGCGCGGGCGGTTGAAGAGGATCCAACGTCCCAGCTGCAATATTGAGCCGATCTCGCTGGGTGTGTAGAGGGTCTGCAGCTCAAGGCGCCGCTGTGCCAGCGCCGTGAGCGAGAGAAACGGTGCTGCGCTGCGCTTCGGATCAGGCCAGCTCCACCACAGCCAGCGCATCACTGGGCTGCCCCGCCTTGCGTAGGCCTCAAGGTCGTGCCTGGCCAGTTGCCCCAGCAGCCGTGTGATCAGCAGCAGCCACAGCAGCGCCAGCAGCCAGGTGAGGGCAAAGGCTGTGAGCAGCGGGGCCATCGGTTCAGGTTCGTGGGGCCAGATCCTGCAGCAGCCCAGCCAGCTGCTCGGCCGCATCCCGCACGGCCAGCCGTGCCATGCCGGCGCGCATGCCCACAAGCGGATCGGCGGCCGCATCGGCGCCCCGCAGTCGGGGCCCCAGCAGCTGCCAGATCGCCCGGGCCAGGGCTGGCTCGCCGGGTGCGTGCTGCCACACGATCACGGCCCCACCAACGCGCGCAGCGGCGGCCGCATTGGCGTCCTGGTGGCGGTCGGCCGCCGCTGGGTAGGGCACCAGGATGCTGGGCGTGCTGCACACCGCCAGCTCGCTGAGGGCGCCGGCGCCACTGCGGCTGATCGCCAGATCGGCGTGCTGCAGCAGGCCCGCCATCTCCAGGGCATCGGCAAAGGGGCGCTCGACCACGGCCCCGGCGAGTGCGGGCGGCAGCGGTTGGCTGGCCTCGGGGTCGCTGCTGCCGCTCAGCAGCACCACGCGGCAGCCGGCCGCCACCAGCTGCGGCAATAGGGCGCGCACCATGCGGTTGAGACCCAACGCACCCTGGCTGCCGCCCATGGCCAGCAGCAAGGGTCCACGGCCCTGCGGTACCCAGCTCGGCAGGGGCGCGTCGTTCAGTACCTCGGCGCGCACAGGGGTGCCTGTGACGCGGGGCCGGCACTGGGGCAGCCGCTCGGCCGCATCAGCCAGACCCACGGCCACCTGGGTGCAGCAGCGGCCCAATAGCCGCGTCACCCGCCCTGGGATGGCGTTGCTCTCATGCAGCACCACCGAGATGCCGCACCAGCGGGCGGCGGCAATCGCCGGTGCAGCGATGTAGCCGCCGGTGCTGAACACCGCCGTGATGCCCTCACGCGTGATCAGTCGGCGCACCACCAGGGTGGCCCGCAGCAGCTGCAGCACGTTCCACAGCTTGCGCAGGCCGCGCCCCTGCAGCCCCCCGGCGCGCACCGTGTGCAGCGGGTAGTGGCTGGGCACCAGCTCGCGCTCGAGCCGATCGGGCACCCCCAGCCACTGCACCTGCCAGCCCTGCGGCAGCGCCTCGGCCACGGCCAGGGCCGGGAACAGATGGCCGCCGGTGCCGCTGGCGGCGATCAAGAGCCTGGGCATGGCGCGTCCCGGCAAGACGGGTCCAGATGTCGCGCCTAACCTAGGGGCCATGTTGGCCAGGACACCACGCATGCCGCCATGGAGCCGTCGCCTTCGTACCCAGTGCGGCACGATCCTGGCTGCCCTGTCACTGGCCGCGTCTGCAGCGGGACCGGCCCGCGCCGCTGGCGCCGAGGGCGGCGCGCCAACCCCCGCGCAGCTTGAAGCCCTGCAGGCGGCGCTCAACAGCACCGCCGGCAGCCTGGCTGGGGTGCTTGCCGCCGGGCCGGGCCTCGATCCACAACTGGTTGAGCTGCGCCGGCGACTGCTGCTCAAGCAGTTTCCAGATGCCAGCTGGACGATCACCCCAGGTCCCACCCTCAAAGACGGCCGCCGCACCGTTGAGCTGCGCCTGCAGGGCAGCCACAGCCAGGGGGGCACGACCTTTCGCCTTGATGCCACCCAGCAGCTGGCCCTGACCAGCAGCGGCGGGCGCATCGCCTCACAGGCGGTCTTGCGCGAGCAGACGATTGTGCGCAGCGGCGATCAGGACCTGCCGGTGAGCCTGCAGATTCCTGATGCGGTGCTCACCGGACAGCGCTACGACGTCGATGTTGTCTTCGATGAGCCGCTCGACGGCGCCCTGGTGGCTGGCGGGTTGCTGGCGCTCACCTCGCGCCAGACCACGGCCATGGAAACCCCCAAGCTGGAGCTCGACGCCCTGGGGGGTGGCGGTCTGTTCAAGACCGTGCAGGCGCCTTACACCCCCGGCGAGCAGACCTGGGCGGTGCTGCTGGTGCATCCCAAGGGGGTGGTGAGCGCCACCAAGCGGGTGCGGGTGGTGTCAGAGCGCGATCAGCTCAATCCCTGAACCACTCGGCCAGGGCCGACACATCGCTGTCGCTGTGGCCAGCGGCGATGAGCTCGTCTTCGAGGGCGGCCACCTGGGTGCTGATCGGCAGCTCCAGCGCCAGCTGCTCGGCGATGGCCAGGGCGATGGCGAGGTCTTTGCGGTGCAGCGCCAGCTTGAAGCCCAGGGGGTAGTCGCGCTGCAGCATGGCGCCTGCGCGGTTCTCGAGCGCCCACGAGCCTGCAGCCCCGGGCCGCAGCGCTTCGAGCAGCTCTGCAAGCGGCAGTTGCAGCCGCTCGGCCAGGTTGAGCGCTTCGGCGACTGCGGCGTAGCTGCCGGCCACCAGCACCTGGTTGACCGCCTTGGCCTGCTGGCCGGCGCCCACGGGCCCCAGGTGGCTGATGCGGCTGCCCACCACCTGCAGCAGCGGCATGGCCTGCGCCAGATCGGCCTTCTCGGCCCCCACCAGCACCGAGAGGGTGCCGGCGCGCGCCCCCTCGGTGCCGCCCGTGACCGGCGCGTCAATGTAACGGGCCCCGCGTTGGCTCAGCTCGGCTGCCAGGGCCTGACTGGTGCTGGGGCTGATCGTCGAGAAGTCGATCACCAGGGCGCCGGGTTGGATCCCCGCCCAGGCCGCCTCTGCCGCTGCATCGGATCTGCCCAGCACGACGGCCTTGACGGCCTCGTCATCGCTCAGGCAGAGGCACAGCACCGCCGCGGCTTCAGCTGCCCCGGCTGCTGTGGGTGCCCACAGTGCGCCTGCGGCCAGCAGCGGCTCAGCGGCTGCTGGGGTGCGGTTGTGCACCTGCAGCGTGTAACCAGCCTGCAGCAGGTTGGCGGCCATGGGGGCCCCGAGCGCTCCCAAGCCAATGAACGCCACCGCTGGCAGGTTGGGGCAGGCTTGAGACATGGCAGAACAGATGCGGCCCAGGCGAGAGGCTTGGCCCTCCTACGAATGACCATGGTCATGACCATGGTCATTGGTGCAAGCAAGGTTGGGAAACCCGCTGGGGCGCCTGAACTCAGGCCTCGTCGAGGGCGGCCACACCGGGCAGCACCTTGCCTTCGAGCAGCTCGAGGCTGGCGCCACCGCCGGTGGAGATGTGTGACATCTTCTTGGCCAGACCAGCCTTTTCGACGGCGGCCACCGAGTCACCACCGCCAATGATCGTGCAGCAGCCCATGCCGCTCAGATCGGCCAGGGTGGTGGCGATGGCGTTGGTGCCGGCGGCGAAGGCGTCGAACTCGAACACGCCCATGGGGCCGTTCCAGATCACGGTCTGGCAGTCAGCCAGGGCGTCCTGGAACACCTTGACCGAGTCGGGGCCGATGTCGAGGCCCATCCAGCCGTCGGGGATCGCCTCCACCTTGGCGATCTGGCTGTTGGCATCGGGCGCGAAGTTGTCGGCCAGCACCACGTCGGTGGGCAGCAGGAACTGCACGCCCTTGGCGGCGGCTTTGGCCTCGAGCTCCTTGGCCAGCTCGAGCTTGTCTTCTTCGACCAGGCTCTTGCCGACAGCCAGGCCGCGGGCCTTGTAGAAGGTGAAGATCATGCCGCCGCCGACAAGAATCTTGTCGCACTTGTCGAGCAGGGCCTCGAGCACACCGATCTTGGAGCTCACCTTGGAGCCACCCACGATCGCGGCCAGGGGGCGCTTGGGCTCATCGATGGCGCCCTGCAGGTACTGCAGCTCTTTCTCCATCAGGTAGCCGGCGACGCTGGGGCGCAGGTGCTTGGTCACGCCTTCGGTCGAGGCGTGGGCGCGGTGGGCGGCGCCAAAGGCATCGTTCACGTACACGTCGGCCAGCTTGGCCAGCTCGGCGGCAAAGCCCGGCTCGTTCTTCTCTTCTTCAGCGAAGAAGCGCACGTTCTCGAGCAGCACCACATCGCCTTCGGCCATGGCGGCCACCTTGGCCTCGGCATCGGGGCCGATGCAGCTGTCGGTCTTGGTGACGCTCTTGCCCAGCAGCTCGCCCAGGCGCGCGGCCACGGGAGTGAGGCGCATCGACTCGTTGACCTGGCCCTTGGGACGGCCGAAGTGGGCCGACAGGATCACCTTGGCGCCCTTGCCGGTCAGGTCATTGATCGTCGGCAGGGCGGCGCGGATGCGGGTGTCATCGGTGATGGAGCCGGCGTCGTTGAGCGGTACGTTGAAGTCGACCCGCACCAGCACGCGCTTGCCGCGCAGGTCGGAGGCGCTGAGGCTGGCCAGGGATCGCTTCGCCATGGTGTAAGGAGGGGTACGAGCGGGGGGAGGTTAGCTCCCCGGCTGCGGATACCCGACCGCCAGCTGCGCTGGCCAGCCGGCGACGGGCAGCTCAGACTGAGGGCAGAGCAGGTCGCGCTGGGATTTGCACCCAGGGACCTTCTCGCAACGGCGTTCCTTTGCTGTGGCGCCCTCGTTCAACGCCCATGTTTAAAACCGTCCTGTTTCCCCTTGATCAGAGCCGCCAGGCCGTTGAGACCGCTGCGGTGGCCTTGCAGCTGGCCCAGCAGCACAACAGCCGGTTGGTGCTGCTCTCGGTGGTCGAAGACGGCGATGACGAAGCCGCCATCGCCCAGCTGCTGGATCAGGCCCGCGCGCGCTTCGAGCAGGCCGGTGTCAGCTGCGATGTGATCGAGCGCGAGGGCAAGCCAGCCTTTGTGATCGGTGATGTGGCCGACGAGATCGATGCCGATGTGATCGTGATGGGCACCCGCGGCATCACCCTCGAGAGCGACCAGCAGAGCACGGCCGCGCGGGTGATCCAGCTGGCGCCCTGCCCTGTGCTCGTGGTCCCCTGATGGGTGCGCCGCTGATCCAGTGGTATCCGGGGCACATCGCCAAGGCTGAAAAGGCCCTGCATGAGGCATTGGGCAAGGTCGATCTGGTGATCGAGGTGCGCGATGCCCGCATCCCGCTGGCCACCGGCCACCCGCGGCTGCAGCGCTGGATCAGCGGCAAGCAGCACCTGCTGGTGCTCAACCGGCTCGACATGGTGCCGCCGGCCATTCGCGAGGGCTGGAGCAGCTGGTTTCGCAGCCGTGATCAGCAGGTGTGGTGGTGTGACGCCAAGGCGGGCACCGGGGTCAAGCAGCTGCAGCAGGCAGCCATTCGCGCTGGCCAGGCGCTGAACGAGCGGCGCCTGGGCCGCGGCATGAAACCCCGCCCTGTGCGGGCGCTCATGCTTGGCTTCCCCAATGTGGGCAAGTCGGCCCTGATCAACCGCCTGGTGCGCCAGAAGGTGGTTGACAGCGCCCGCCGCGCCGGCGTCACCCGCAGCCTGCGCTGGGTGCGTCTGGGCCAGGAGCTTGATCTGCTCGATGCACCCGGCGTGCTGCCGCCCCGCCTCGATGACCAGCGCTCGGCCCTGCGCCTGGCCCTGTGCGATGACATCGGCCAGGCCGCCTACGACAGCGAGGCGGTGGCGGTGGCGTTTGTGCAGCTGCTGGCCCAACTGGCTGCCGTGCCAGGCGCTGGCGTGCCGCCTGATCTGCTGCAGCAGCGCTATGGCATTGCCCTGGGCGCGCTGGCTGGTGGTGGCCCCGATGGCGAAACCTGGCTGCTGGAGGCTGCCACGCGTCACACCAGCGGCGACACCACCCGCATGGCCACCAAGCTGCTTGACGACTATCGCTGCGCCCGCCTGGGCGCGATCGCCCTGGAGCTGCCCGAGGCGTTGGTGCCCAGCTCCGAGCCGCCGTCAGCTTGAGCGGCCCAACGGCTCACGGCGGTTCTGCTTGGCCTTGCCCTGCTTTGGCAATGTGACCATGGTCATGACCATGGTCCGATGCACAAGGGCCACGGCCCAGTGATGCATGGACACGGTTCAGGGCGATTGGGGCCACGGCCAGGCCGCGCCCGGCAGCAGTACTGCCGCTGAAGGCGGCTTTGCCCAGGGTGAGGGCGAGCTGGTCACGCTCAGTTACCCCAGGCCGCTGCCCATGCGGCTGGACCGCTGGCTGGTGAGTCAGCGGCCCGAGCAAAGCCGCGCCCGCATTCAGAAGTTCATTGATGCGGGCTATGTGCGGGTCAACGGTGTCACCGGCCGGGCCAAGACGCCTTTGCGTACGGGCGATGTGGTCGAGCTGTGGATGCCGCCGCCTGAGCCGCTCGCGTACCTGGTGCCCCAGGCGATGCCGCTCGATGTGCTGTTTGAAGACGAGCACCTGATCGTGCTCAACAAGCCTGCCGGCCTCACGGTGCACCCGGCGCCGGGCAACAAGGACGGCACCCTGGTCAATGGGCTGCTGCACCACTGCCCGGACCTGCCCGGTATCGGCGGTGAACTGCGCCCCGGCATCGTGCACCGCCTCGACAAGGACACAACCGGCTGCATCGTTGTGGCCAAGAGCCAGCAGGCCCTGGTGCGGCTGCAGGTGCAGATCCAGAAGCGCATTGCCAGCCGCCAGTACCTGGCGGTGGTGCACGGTCAGCCGGCGGCTGATTACGGCACCATCATTGGCGCCATCGGCCGCCACCCGGTCGACCGCAAAAAGTACGCCGTTGTCAGCGATGAGAGTGGCCGCCATGCCTGCACCCACTGGCGCGTGATCGAGCGTCTGGGCGATTACGCCTTGCTGCGCTTCAAGCTCGACACGGGCCGCACGCACCAGATCCGCGTGCATTGCGCCCACATGAACCACCCGATCGTGGGCGATCCGGTGTACTCGCGATGCCGCAACCTGCCTGTCGATCTGCCCGGTCAGGCCCTGCATGCGGTGCAGCTGGGGCTCGATCACCCGATCAGCGGTGAGCGGTTGCTGTGCGAGGCGCCCTTGCCGCCGGTGTTTGAGAAGCTACTGGCCCACTTGCGTCGCCGCGCGGGCCATCCAGGGCTGTGAATCGCTGGACTGAGACTCCAGAATGGCGGGATCTCCAGTGCTTGCCCCGTCCATGTCGGCCGATGCTTTGAAAGCGTTCATCGCCGCCGTTCGCGCCGACCAGAACCTGCAGCAAACGATGGCCACGGCCGCGGCGGCCGATGTCGATGCGGTGGCCCAGCACGCGCGCCAGATCGGCTACGCGGTGGTCAGCGGTGATTTTGTTGATCACAACAACGGCGCCCTGGTGGAGTACGAAGACGAGGACTATTTCCTCAAGCCCTCCTGGTGGACGCTGGGCTGATCAGGGCAGACGCGGACAGGCCGCCACCAGGGTCTTCGTGATGGCGCTCTGGGGGGCTGCCAGCAACGCGGCCCCCGGACCCTGCTCGACGATGCGGCCCCCTTCGAGCACGATCACCCGGTGGCAGAAGCCGCTGGCCACCGACAGGTCGTGGGTCACAAACAGCAGCCCCAGGCCCAGCTGTTGCTGCAGCCCCCGCAGCAGCGCCAGGATCTCGGCCTGGATCTCGGCATCGAGCATGCTGACGCTCTCGTCGCAGAGCAGCACCCGCGGCTCCAGAATCAGGGCGCGGGCGATGGCCACCCGCTGCTGCTGCCCGCCCGAGAGTTGGCGCGGGCGGCGCTGCTCAAAGGCCTCAGGTGGGTCGAGTCCCACGGTTGCCAGCAGCTGGCGGGCGCGTTCACGGGCCTCGGCGCGGCTGGCCAGACCATGGATCAGCAGCGGATCGGCGATCGCCTCGCCCACCCGCATCTGGGGGTTGAGGCAGGCCAGCGGGTCTTGAAACACCATCTGGATCTGGCGGCGCAAGGCTTGCTGCCGGGCCCCGCCGCGGGCCAACAGGTCCTGGCCGTCCAACTGCACGCTGCCGCCGCGCACCTCGGCCAAGCCCATCAGGGCGCGGCAGAGGGTGCTCTTGCCGCAGCCCGATGCCCCCACCAGGCCCACGGTTTCGCCGGCTTGCAGCTGCAGGCTGACGCCGTCGACCGCCTTGAGCCAGTGCGGCCGCCAGGGCGGCCCGCCGATGCGGTGCCAGCAGCGCAAACCCTCGATCTGCAGCAGCAGGGGTGTTGCTTGCGGGGCTGCGCTGCGGCTGGCTTCCAGCTCGCGGGCGCGGCCCACCAGCCGCTGGCCCAGGTCTGAGCGGGGTGCCTGCAGCAGGGCGCGAGCCGGCCCCTGCTCGGCCAGCTGCCCGCGCTCGAGCACGGCGATGCGGTCGCACCACTGGCCGGCCAGAGCCAGGTTGTGGCTGATCAGCAGCAGGGCACTGCCGCGCTCGCGGCAGAGTTCGCTGAGCTCGGCCATCACTTGCGCCGCCACAGCCACATCGAGGCTGGTGGTGGGCTCATCGGCGATGACCAGCCTGGGGCTCAGGGCCATCGCCAGGGCGATCGCCACCCGCTGCCGCATGCCCCCGCTGAACTCATGCGGGTAGCTGCCGTAGCGCTCGGGCCCGATGCCCACGCGCTGCAGCAGGGTTCTGGCCTGCTCGCGCAGGCCCTGCTGGCGCCTGCTGCCGCTGCGTTGATGCGCGTCCAGGGTGTCGCGCAGGTGCTCGCCGATGGTGAGCAGTGGGTTGAGGCGGGTCATGGGGTCCTGGAACACCAGGCCCACCGCTTCACCGCGCAGGTGCTGCAGCTCGCTGGGGCTGAGGCGGCGCGGGTCAAGACCAGCCAGGTGCAGCTCCCCCTGGCAGCGGCTGCCAGCAGGCAGCAGTTGCAGGATCGCGCGGGCCACGGTGCTTTTGCCGCAGCCCGAAGGCCCGACCAGGGCAAGCCGCTCTCCGGCGGCGAGCTCCAGGTTCAGGCCGTTGAGGGTGGCTTCCGCCGCCCCTGGGTACTGCACGACGAGATCGCGCAGCAGCAGCACCGGTTCAGCCCCCATGGTGATCGGCGGATCCGCACAACGAACCCATGCTGCGTCCTGCTGCATACGATGGTGGAAAGTGCAGGCCGGGATGCTCAAGGCGGTACCGGAGACGGTTGATTTGGAGGCGACGGGCCTGAGCGCCCCGGTCGTTAACAGTGCCGGTCGCCGTTCCCCCATCGCCACCCCTGCCGACTACGGGATCCCCCTGCCCGAGTGGTTGCAGCGCTGCGTCGAGCATGTGCCCCCTGGCGCGGGTGAAAGCTGCCCCACGGACGCCGAGGCCTTGCTGGCCTCGGCGTTTGACTTTGCTTACCAGTTTCACGAAGGCCAGTACCGCGCCAGCGGTGAGCCCTACATCGTGCATCCGGTGGCGGTGGCTGACCTGTTGCGCGACATCGGTGCCAGCGCCGGCGTCATCGCTGCAGGCTTTTTGCATGACGTGGTCGAAGACACCGGCGTCACCCCCGAGGAGGTCGAAGAGCATTTCGGCGCCGAGGTGCGCTCGCTTGTTGAAGGTGTCACCAAGCTTGGCGGCATTCACTTCACCAACAAGACCGAAGCCCAGGCCGAAAACCTGCGGCGCATGTTTCTGGCCATGGCCAGCGACATTCGCGTGGTGCTGGTGAAGCTGGCTGACCGCTTGCACAACATGCGCACCCTGGGCGCGCTCAAGCCCGACAAGCAGCTGCGCATCGCCCGCGAAACCCGCGAGATCTACGCGCCGCTCGCCAACCGCCTGGGGATTGGCCGTTTCAAATGGGAGCTGGAGGATCTGGCCTTCAAGATCCTTGAGCCCGATGCCTATCGCGACGTGCAGCAGCAGGTCGCCACCAAGCGCAGCGAACGCGAAGAGCGCCTGGGTGTCACGGTGCAACTTCTGCGCGATCGCCTGGCCGCTGTAGGGCTGGGCGATGTTGAGGTGAGCGGACGGCCCAAGCACCTCTACGGCATCTGGAGCAAGATGCAGCGCCAGCAAAAGGCCTTTCACGAGATCTATGACGTGGCAGCCCTGCGCATTCTTTGCCCCAACCTCGAGAGCTGCTACAGGGCGCTGGCGGTGGTGCATGACACCTTCAGGCCCATTCCCGGTCGTTTCAAGGACTACATCGGCCTGCCCAAGCCCAACGGCTACCAGTCGTTGCACACCGCCGTTATTGGCCGCCACCGGCCGATCGAGGTGCAGATCCGAACCGGCGACATGCACCAGGTCGCCGAGTACGGCATCGCCGCCCACTGGAAATACAAGGAAGGCGGCTCGCCGGCGGCCTCCGGCGCCGATGCCGAGCGTTTCAACTGGCTGCGCCAACTCGTCGATTGGCAAAAAGATGACGGCGGCGAGGACAGCGGCGATTTTCTGCGCTCGATCAAAGAGGACCTCTTCGATGAAGAGGTGTTCGTCTTCACCCCCAAAGGCGACGTGGTGGGTCTGCGCAAGGGCTCAACGGCCGTCGACTTTGCCTATCGCATTCACTCGGAAGTGGGCAACCACTGCCAGGGGGTGCGCATCAACGATCGCCTCTGCCCGCTCGCCACGCCTTTGCAGAACGGCGACTTCGTGCAGGTGATCACCGCCAAGACGGCGCATCCCAGCCTCGATTGGCTCAACTTTGTGGCCACGCCCACGGCGCGCAACCGCATCCGCCAGTGGTACAAGAACAGCCACCGCGATGAGAACATCGCCCGCGGCACCGAACTGCTCGAGCGTGAGCTTGGCCGCGACGGCTTTGACGCTCTGCTCAACGGCGACGCCATGGCCCAGGTCGCCAAGCGCTGCAACCTGGTCGGCACCGAAGACCTGTTGGCGTCGTTGGGCTTTGGGGGCGTCACCCTGCATCAGGTGCTCAACCGCCTGCGTGAGGAGATTCGCCTGGCCAGCGCCGCCGAAGCCCCGCCAAAAAGCAACGAAGATGTCGCCGCTGGCGTTGTCGCCCAGGCCGAGCAGGCCGCGGTGGCCCCCACCCATGGCGCCGGCGTGGTCAGCCCGATCCTGGGGCTCGAAGGGCTTGACTACCGCCTGGGCGGTTGCTGCAGTCCATTGCCCGGCGAGGCGATTGTGGGATCGGTGTCATTGGGCAACCACGGCATCACCATTCACCGGCAGGACTGCGGCAATGTGGAGCCGATTCCTGCAGCCCGGCGCCTGCCGGTGCGCTGGAACCCTGCCAGCGAAGCGCAGCAGCGCCGCTACCCCGTGCAGCTGCGCATCGAAGTGCTCGACCGCGTCGGTGTGCTCAAGGACATTTTGATGCGGCTGTCGGATCACCGCATCAACGTGAGCGACGCCCGCGTGCGCACCAGCCCCGGCAAGCCCGCCCGCATCGACCTGCGCGTCGAGCTGCAGAGCGCGGCCCAGCTCAGCGGCACCCTCAACCAGATCCGCTCGATGGCCGACGTGCTCGACATCGCGCGCACCGGGATCGGTTGAGTCGCTGCTGGCGCGTGGCTTGGATGTCTTGGTCTGAGGACCGAGCACCACGGCCGTCGCAATGGTTACGGCTTGCCCGCCGTGGCATCGCTACAAACCCGTCATCCGCTTTCAGCTGCCATGACCTCCGAACAGGCTGCCCAGTTGATCGACAACACCCTCGATCTGGTGCACCAGCGGCTGCAGGATCTGCAGGAGTTATCGCTGCAAGGTGAGCACCAGGCCTTGGCTGATGAGTTTCGCGAGTGGCGCCACCCGGTGGGTGGTCACATTGATCTGATGGTGTTTCCTGGGTTGGCCGGATCCTGAGCGCTCGGGCTGCTCCTGCCTGCCCGGCGCAGCCATCGCCAGTAAGCCACCCCGAGTAACGCCCCGCTCACTACACCGGTCACCGTTGAGCCCAGCAGCAGGCGCGTTGCAAAGCTCCAGCCCAGACCTGCCAGTTCACCCTGTTGCAGCGCTGCCAGACCCGGCCACACCGGCCCCGGGCCGATCAGCAGGCAGCCCAGCTGAAAGTTGAACCAATACAGCGGTACGTAGGTGAACGGATTGCTGATCCAGGTGCCCGCCGCTGCCAGCAGGTGGTTGCCGCGCACCAGGCTCGCCAGGCCGATGCCCAGCAGTGTCTGCAGGCCAAAAAATGGGTAACAGCCGCAGAACACCCCTGCAGCCAGGCCCCGTGCCCGCTGTCCAGCGCTGCCCTCCTGCTGCCACAGCCAGGTGATGCCGCGCCGCAGGGGTCGCAGCAGCTGGCTCAGAGGTCGAGACTGGAGCATGGCTGGTGCAAGAGGCGCGTGAGCGTGAACAGCAGCGACACCATTGCCGCCATCGCCACAGCGGTGGCGCCGGGCGAGGGCAGCGTCGCGATCGTACGCATCTCGGGCCCGCAGGCCGAGGCCATCGGCCGCAGCCTGTTTGTGGCGCCGGGGCAGCAGATCTGGGACAGCCACCGGGTGCTGTACGGCCATGTCGTGGATCCAGCCACTGGCGAGCACATCGATGAGGCGTTGCTGCTACTGATGCGCGCCCCCCGCAGCTTCACCCGTGAAACGGTGGTGGAGCTGCATGGCCACGGCGGGTTGGCCTGCGTGCAGCGGGTTCTGGCGCTGGTGCTGGCCGCCGGAGCCAGGCGCGCCTGGCCGGGTGAGTTCAGCCAGCGGGCCTTTTTGAATGGCCGGCTCGATCTGACCCGCGCAGAGGCGCTGGCGCAGTTGGTGAGTGCCCGCAGCCAGCGGGCGGCCCAACTGGCCATGGCCGGGCTCGACGGCGGGCTGCAGCAACGCCTCAGCGGGTTGCGCGAGCGGCTGCTCGATCAACTGGCTGAGCTGGAGGCGCGCGTTGATTTTGAAGAGGATCTGCCGCCGCTCGATGGCGCTGCGGTGGCCCGCGCCCTGCAGGTGGTGCGCGACGAGCTGGCCCGGCTCGTGGCTGAAGCGCGCCAGGGCGAGTTGCTGCGCCAGGGGCTGCGGGTGGCGATCATCGGCCGGCCCAACGTGGGCAAATCGAGCCTGCTCAACCGGCTGAGCCAGCGCGAGCGGGCGATCGTCACCGATCTGCCCGGCACCACCCGCGATCTGCTCGAGAGCGAGTTGGTGCTCGATGGCGTGCCGCTCACCCTGCTCGACACCGCCGGCATTCGCGAGACGGCCGATCCGCTTGAGCAGCTGGGCATCGAGCGCTCGCGCCAGGCACTGGCCGCTGCCGATGCGGTGCTGCTGCTGTTTGACCTCAGTGCTGGTTGGTGCGCCGCTGATCAGGCCTTGCTCGATCAGGTGCCCGCCGGGGCGGCGCTGCTGATCGCCGGCAACAAGGCCGATGCAGCAGCGTTGCCCGTGGGCCTGATCGCGCCGGCGGGGTTGGGGCCCGTCGCTCCGCCAGGCTCGCAGGCGCTGGTGTGCCTCAGCGCCCTGAGTGGGGCCGGCACCGATGCGCTGGTGCAGGAGCTGCTGCGCCGCTGCGGGGCCAGCGGCAGCGAGGGGCTGCAGGTGGCGCTCAACGTGCGGCAGCGCGATCTGGCCGCGGCCGCGGCCGCCAGCCTGGAGCGGGCTCTGGAGGCGGCCACGCAGCAGCTGCCCTGGGACTTCTGGACCATTGATCTGCGCGCCGCCGTGCGCGCCCTGGGCGAGATCACCGGCGAGGAGGTCAGCGAGGCTGTTCTCGATCGGGTGTTCTCGCGGTTTTGCATCGGCAAGTGAGCCGTGCCGTCAACAGCACCGCCGTCATGGCGCCGTAGCCCAGGGCCCAGCTGCCCCCAGCACCCCAGCCGAGCTGCAGCACCGTGTCGGCCGTCGTGAACTGCCAGCCGTGGATCACGCCGAACCAGGCCAGCACCGCGGCCAGCGCGCTGCAGCTGGCCGCCGCCAACAGCCGCGCCTCGATCACATACACGAGCATCGCCGCCAGCAGCATCGCCGTGATGATCTGGCCCTGCTCCAGGGCAAAGGCGCCTGCGGCCCAGACATCGGCCCGGGCCAGGGGCTCCAGCAGCGCGGCGCTGAACGGGTGCTCAGCGGTGCCGGCGCCACCGGCGCGCAGGCCCGCCTTGAGCAACAGCGCCCCCCAGCCCGCCAGCCCCGGCATCAGGCCCAGGGCCACGGCCGGCGCATGGCGCTTAGGGGTCACCTGAAACGCCTGGGCGGCGATCACCAGGCCGATGTAGAGCACGATCGCCATGCCGGCCTCGATCGGCACCAGCTGGCCAATCACGCCGAAGAGGCCCAAGAGCGAGGCCGCCCCCATCACCAGCCCGTTGAGCCACGAGTAGCCGATGCGGGCGCCCATGCCTTTCCAGCCCGGATGGCCGATGTAGATCGTCGTGGGAAAGCACGAGCCCAGCAACGCCGCGCTGAGGCTGCCGATGCCGTTGATCAACAGCGAGCTGCGCGCCGGGTAGGCGTCGCCGGCGGCTTCGGCGCTCTCGAGGTTTTGCAGCGAGCCGATCACGTTGAACAGCCCCATCGGCACGATCACCCCCAGCCAGGGCACCAGCTCGCCGCGGGCCTGCCACAGCGGCCCCAGTTGCAGCTGGGGCCAGTGCAGCCCGATCAACTGGCTGTTGGCGGCCCAGCGGGACTGGTCCAGATCGAGCAGCCCGGTGGCCCAGGCCAGGGCGATGCCCAGCAGCACCGCCACCAGCCCGGCCGGCAGCGGCCAGCGCACCGGGCCGAAATAGCCCACCAGGATCACCGCCAGCACCGCCAGCCCCACCACCGGGTGGGCGTAGGTGCGCAGCAAGAAGCCCAGGGCGATGTAACCCAGGGCAATGCCCGCCAGAGTTGAGAGCAGGGCCGCCCGCGGCAGCCAGCGGCGCAGGCCATCGGCCACAAAGGCGCCTGCCGATTCGATCAGGGCCGAGCCCAGGCATGCCACAAGCCCAGCACGCCACGACAGGCTCACGGCCGCTTCGGCGTC
>Ga0194115_10002150_pt1 | contig 23813 bp, 24 predicted proteins | sample TA2MahsurfametaG_3_FD_148656 | JGI IMG/M metagenome (GOLD analysis project Ga0194115, IMG submission 148656) | Freshwater microbial communities from Lake Tanganyika, Tanzania - TA2015002 Mahale S4 surface | ecosystem: Environmental > Aquatic > Freshwater > Lake | place: Tanzania: Lake... | reverse complement strand
ATAACTAATCATATGAGATAATGGTAGTTTCTAATATAGTGAATATTACATATGGTCAAGATGTTGAATATAAAATTGAGCAAGAGACATTCACTGATGAAATTCATGCCATCTCAGCTACTAAAATCCTTGAGAAAATAGGTCTAATATAAGAATTACGATTTACTTCTAAATAGGCGGTGACACAGTTATACCATAAAATGACAGCATAGCTGGGGGATACAAAAATGAGTGAAGAAAACAAAGGCAATACCATGGCTGCCTCTACACCAGAGTCTTCCATTTTTGAACTATTATTAGCAAAAGAAGCAAATAGCTTTTTTAATGATAAAATATTTGAAATCATTGGTCCTGCATTTCATACCGTAGTCGGTTGTTTTGTAGGAATGATATCTGCTAACTTTATAAGGAAGTGATTCAATGGATCAGCTTCTTAATATAGTAAGAACAGTTGCACCATCTATTGCTACGGCGATGGGTGGGCCGCTTGCTGGTATGGCTGTACGCACCTTATCTGAGGCTCTCCTGGGTAAGCCTGACGGCAGCGAAGAAGAGCTGGCGGCGGCCGCCGCGAATGCGAGACCGGAGCAGCTCCTAGCCCTCAAGAATGCTGAAAATCAGTTCAAGCTCGAGATGAAAAAGCTCGATGTTGACCTGGAGCGTATCAGCGCAGGTGACCGCGGCAGCGCCCGTCAGATGGCCATGAGTACAAGAGATTGGACACCTCGAGCTCTAGCAGCAGTCATCACAATTGGGTTTTTCGGTGTGCTGATGTACATGCTCATGTTTGGATTGCCTGCCGCCGGTGGTGGTGAGGCCATGCTTGTGATGCTAGGTACATTAGGTACTGCTTGGGGTGCTATCGTATCTTTCTATTTTGGTTCTTCGGCTGGATCTCGCGCAAAAGATGAAGCCGCTGCGGCTGGAAAGAAGTAAGTCCTAAATAGTCTGGCTCAGTCTCGGAGGTAATTATGGCTGTACCCACGACGCGCAAGCTATTTAAGGATTATTGCCTTCGTCGGCTCGGTTATCCTGTAATTGATATCAATGTCGATGATGGTCAGCTTGATGATCGCATCGATGATGCTCTCGCATATTATCGCGATTTTCATTTTGACGGCACCGAGCATGTATATCTGTCATATAAAATCACACAGTCTGATGTGGATGACAAGTTCATAACTTTGCCGGATGATATCAATTATGTCATTCGCATTTTTGATATCGGTCGTGCAACCAGCGTATCAAATCTATTCAATATTCGCTATCAGATCCATCTAAATGATCTCTTTGATTTCACAAGCACTACCTATGTGCCATATGTTATGGGTATGCGTCATATTGAAGAGCTAGAGCAGATTTTTGTTGGTAGCAAACCAATTCGTTTTAATCGACATAATAATCGACTCTATGTTGATATGAAATGGGATAAAGATGTAAAGGTCGATGATTTTGTGATCATAGATTGCTACCGCACTTTGGATTCAGAGACATACAGTGATGTGTGGTCAGATCCTTGGCTAAAGAAATATGCGACTTCTCTTATCAAAAAGCAGTGGGGTGAAAACCTCAAGAAGTTTGAAGGTATGAATTTGCCCGGCGGTGTTAAGTTTAATGGTCAGAAGATTTGGGATGAAGCAAATGATGAGATCAATATCCTTGAGAGAGAAATGAATAGCGGCTATAGCTTACCAGTTATGGACATGCAGAATTGATATGTCGGTTAACAAATATTTTCAAAATTATAGCTACGGCCGTGAACAAAGGGTCGAGGATGATCTGATTGTTGAAGTCATCAAGATTTATGGCGTTGATGTTCAGTATATGCCTCGTACTATTTTCAATGAGATTGAGGAATTTGGTGAAGATCCTCTCTCACAGTTTAATTTGGCTGTACCAATTGAAGTATATGTCAACAATCTGGAAAACTTTCAGGGTGAAGGTGACTTTCTAAGCAAGTTCAATCTGGAAATACGCGATCAGATCACATTGACCATGGCACGCCGCCGCTGGGATCAGATACGCACCGAGAAGCTATCTGATGAAGTTGGTAATATATACTTGGTCGAAACTAATTCAGATTCATATTCATCAAATACCGATAATTATCTGCTAGAAGTTGGATCTGCAAACGGTTATTCAATATCATCATCAAGACCACTTGAAGGTGATTTGATATACATTCCATTTATCAATAATGGTAATGGTGCGATATATGAAATCAAGTTTGTGGAACATGAACGCATATTCTATCAACATGGTAAGCTTTATACCTATGAGATGACATGCGAGCTATTTCGCTATAGCTCAGATCGCCTTGATACTGGTAATAATGATATTGATATTATTGAGACTAGACTATCTCGTGATCTGCAACAGCAGGGTTACCTTATGGAAAACTCCGATCTATTGGTGCAAGAAGAAGGTAGCTATTTGATTCAAGAATATCGCATCGAAACCGTTGCATCTACTGCTAACAATGAGCTGTTTACTCAGAGATCATTTATTGATGTGAATTTCAGCGAGAGAAATCCATTTAGCGAAATAGATAGGTATTAAGCCATGCCAATATTTGGATCGACTTTTTACCACCAGACACTACGCAAATATGTGATCGCGTTTGGTAATATGTTCAATGATTTGACCGTCGAGAGAATTGATGCAGCTGGTAAGTCATTGCAGACAATTGCTGTGCCCATATCATATAGCCCGAAAGAAAAATGGCTTGCTAGGGTCCGCAATAATCCTGATCTAACAGCTCAAGTACAGACTATTCTACCTCGCCTTGCATTTGAGATTACTGGATTTGAATATGATGGTTCTAGGCGGCTTTCATCTATCACGCGCAATGTTGCAATATCCAACACAGATACAAACCTATTCAAATATCAAAGAACACCAGTTCCTTGGAATATATCATTTGCCCTTCACTCATATGTCAGAAATGCAGATGATGGTGTTCAGATAATGGAGCAGATTTTACCTTATTTTGGTCCTGAGTGGACAAATTCTTTAAACTTGATCCCAGAGATGGGGATTACAATGGATGTGCCGACAATATTGAATGGTTTATCAATAGATGATACCTATGAAGGTGACTATGAAAATCGCAGGGCGCTAATATACACTTATAATTTCACAATGAAGGGTTGGTTCTTTGGTCCTGTGCGTAATAATTCTGCCGGTGGTATCATTAAGCGCACCAAAATCAATTTGCATTCGCTTGATACACGTGCTAAAGCTAATACCCTATATGGCATCACTATTGATATCACGGATGAAGAAATCAAGAAATCATTATGGAATTCTAGGGTTCAAGTGCAGCCAGGATTACATGCTAATGGTGTTGGTACAGCTAATAGTGCAGCATCAATTAGTCTAAATCTAATTCAAGCAAATTCAGCTTGGAAATATGCACCTAATACATTTTTCCATGCAGATGGCCGCAAATACGATCCGATAACAGGGCAGGATACGTAATATGAGCAGTTTACATGATGGTCTACGAGATACTTTAGGACTACCAGAACCAGAGAAGAAAGAAAGCTTACCAACAATCATCGAGGAGAAAGTTGGCGATCCTCTAGATGTTGATTATGATGAGGCTCGCAAAAATCTAAAAGATGTGATTGGTAAAGGTAAGGATGCATTAGAAGGTCTTTTGCTTTTGGCACAGAGCACAGATTCTCCCAGAGCTTATGAAGTTGTTGGTCAGCTTATCAAAACAATATCCGATGTTAGCAAAGACCTTATCGACCTACAGAAGCGAGTAAAAGATATACGTGGTGAAACTGCTTCATCCAGCACTGTAGTCAATAATGCTGTATTCATAGGTAGCACAGCTGAACTTCAAGCAATTATAAACGGTCGCAAAAATGATGATATAATTGATGGTGAGATGACTGATGTCTGAAAACTATCTAGGCAATCCTAATCTGAAGAAAGCTGGTGTTAAAGTAAACTATACCGAAGAGCAAGTTCGCGAATATCACAAATGTGCTAAAGATCCAGAATACTTTATTTCAAGTTATATGAAGATTGTGAATGTAGATAAAGGTCTAGTAAATTTTAATATGTACAAATATCAACGTAAGATGGTAAATACATTTAAAGATAATCGATTTACTATCTGTAAGATGCCACGTCAATCTGGTAAATCTACTGTGGTTACAGGTTATCTTTTATGGACTGTTCTATTTCAAGACAATCAAAGCATTGCCATTCTAGCTAACAAAGGTAGTTTATCCCGTGATATGCTTGGTAAAATTCAGCTAGCATATGAGCATCTACCAAAGTGGATTCAGCAAGGTATTGTTGTTTGGAACAAAGGTAATATTGAGCTTGAAAATGGTTCAAAGATACTTGCATCTGCGACCTCAGCAAGTGCGATCCGTGGTGGTAGCTTTAATACAATTTTCCTTGATGAATTTGCATTTGTACCCAGAAATATAGCAGATGAGTTTTTTGCATCCGTTTATCCTACTATTAGCTCCGGTAAGACTTCTAAGATTATCGTTGTATCAACACCAAATGGTCTAAATCATTATTATAAGATGTGGATTGATGCTGCTGAAAAGCGCAGCGAATATGTGTCTATTGAAGTTCATTGGCGTGATACACCTGGGCGCGATGATAAATGGCGTGAACAGACAATTCGAAATACCAGTGAAGAGCAGTTCAAACAAGAATTTGAAACTGAATTTCTTGGTAGTACTCTTACACTAATATCAGGTGTCAAGCTAAGGTCTATGCCCTTTCGCAGTGTGTCTCGCGATGGCTGGGGTGTTGATATCTATGAAAACCCTGAATATAAGCATACCTATGTTACCGTGGTTGATACTAGTCATGGAGTTGGTTTAGATTATTCTGCATTTATAATATTTGATGTATCTAAAGTACCATATAAGATGGTTGCAAAATACCGAAGCAATAATGTAGTTCCGTCTTTTTACCCTGAAATCATAGCTAGATATGCAAAAGCATATAATAATTCTTATATTCTAGTCGAAACAAATGATATAGGTAAGACGGTTGCGGAGGTATTGCAACGAGACCTAGAATGTGAAAATGTATTATCGACTACTCAGATGGGCCGCGCTGGGCAACAACTTAGCACAGGTTTTTCTGGTAGATCCCAGCTTGGGGTGACAACATCTAGATTTGTCAAGGCCGTTGGTTGTGCTAATCTGAAAGAGTTAATTGAGGGTGATAAGCTTATAGTCGAGGACTTTGATGTCATTGAGGAGCTATCAAACTTTGTATCAAAAGGCAGCTCTTTTGAGGCTGAAGAAGGTTATAATGATGATCTTGTAATGACTTTAGTTTTATTTGGATGGTTGACCAAGCAGTTATATTTTAAAGAACTTACCGATATAGATATACGTCAAAGGATTGCTGATGAAAAGCTGAGAGAGATGGACGAGGATCTTCTCCCAGCAGGATTTTATGATGATGGTATGGGAGAAGATCCTATGTCACTGGATGGAGGTAATTCATTCAGTGAAGATGATTCGATGGATCGTTGGATAAGAGTCTGATGGCTATTTTATAAATATCGACGATAGACTAGCATCAGATACCTAGGAGGAAATGTTCATGCCATTTCAGATTTCCCCCGGCGTAAACGTGAGTGAGATTGATCTCTCAACGATCGTTCCTGCCGTCAGCACCACGGAAGGCGCCATTGCAGGCGCTTTTCGTTGGGGCCCAGTACAGAAACGTGTGCTTGTTGATAACGAGGATACGCTTGCTGTGCAGTTCGGTAAGCCGGATTCTAACACAGCGGCTGACTTCTTCACAGCAGCCAGCTTTCTCGGTTATGGCAATAAGCTGTATGTCGTTCGCGTCATCAATGAGGCGGGCTCTACCAGCAACGGTCGTAATGCGACGTCAAATGCGGCCAATACGACCAATACGGTTATCAAGAGCGATGATGACTATGAGCTAAATTTTTCATCAGGTATCACTGGTGTTGGTGAATTTGTCGCAAAGTACCCAGGTGCTCTTGGTAATAGTATTCGCTGGTCAATCTGCCCAACAGCTAATGCCTGGCAAAGCACTTTGACTGGCACTCTGGCATTTACAAACAACAGCACTACTGTCACAGGCTCAGGTTCTGCTTTTAATACGCAGATTCGTGTCGGCGACCTCTTGCTTGCTGGTCCTGACAGGACAGAAGTGCAAGTTGCCACCGTATCCAATAATACGAGTTTGACATTAAGGTCAAAATACGTCGGCAATACAGTGGCATCACAGTCATCTGTGTCGCGTCGCTGGGAGTTTTATAACTTCTTCGATGCTGCCCCAGGCACATCAGAGTTTGTCTCCCGCCAGGGCGGATCAAGCGATGAGATTCATTTCATTATGGCTGATGAAGATGGTGCGATTTACGGTCGTGCTAATACAGTCATTGAACGCTACCCCGCGTTATCCAAGGCCTCAGATGCGCTAACAGCTGACGGTGCAACTAATTTCTACAAGAATGTGATTAATGAGCGGTCTCAGTGGCTTTGGTGGACTGCTCATAGCTCATCCATCGCAAATGCCGGTAAGACAGCTTTGGGCACCAATTTTGGTGGTGGCAGCCAGGCGCGTCCTATCAATGCATCGCTAACACTTGGTCGCGATGGCGCATTACCTCGCCAAGCTGACTATATCGTCGGATATAATAAGTTTGCTAATCCTGAAGAGGTTGATGTCTCGCTGATTCTCACAGGTGATGGTAATCAAACTAAAGCGATTCACGTCATCAATAATATTGCTGAAGTTCGCAAAGATTGTATCGCGATAATCTCTCCGCGTCGCTCAGATGCTGTGAATAATTCAAGCTATGTGGGTAAGGAATCTGATGACTCCATCACATTCCGCGATCTGCTACCGTCATCATCTTATGCGGTAATGGATAGTGGTTACAAATACATATATGACAAATACAATGACTTGTATCGCTACATTCCGTTAAATGGTGACACAGCTGGTCTCATGGTTCGCACAGACAATGAGCGCGATCCTTGGTTCTCACCCGCTGGATTCAATCGCGGCCAGGTTAAGAATGTGATCAAGCTTTCGTTTAATCCAACCAAAGCCCAGCGCGATCAGCTCTATAAGAGCGGTATTAATCCGGTGTCAACATTCCCAGGTCAAGGTACTGTATTGTTCGGTGATAAGACGCTGCTTGCAAAACCATCAGCTTTTGACCGCATCAACGTACGCCGCCTATTCATTGTCCTTGAGAAGGCCATCGCGACTGCTGCGAAGTTTACCTTGTTTGAATTTAATGATGAGTTTACACGCGCACAGTTCCGCAATCTTGTCGAGCCGTTCCTGCGTGATGTGCAAGGTCGCCGCGGCATTTATGACTTCCGCGTGGTCTGCGATGAAACCAATAATACACCAGAGGTGATTGATCGTAACGAGTTTATCGGTGATATCTATGTCAAGCCGGCGCGGGCTATCAACTTTATCCAATTGAACTTCGTCGCCGTCCGCACCGGCGTCGAGTTCTCTGAAATCGTCGGTCGGGCTTAAGGCGCGGTAAGGAGATACAGATATGGCTTTTAATGTATCAGAGTTTTCGTCCGCAGGCCTTCCATTTGGTGGTGCGCGGCCGTCGCTCTTTAGCGTCATTGTCGACACGCCGTCAGGCGTGCCCAATATTGGTGCTCGCATCTCATTCACTGGTCAGGCATCTCAGATTCCTGGTAGTTCAATTGGCGTAATCGAGCAGTCATACTACGGTCGCCGCATTAAAATTGCTGGCACTCGTACATTTGCTAACTGGAGAGTCGACGTTCTCAACGACGAAGATTTCCAGGTGCGCCATGCGATGGAAGTGTGGAGCAATGAAATCAATCGTCATCAAGCGAATCTTCGTGCTCCACAGCTTGCTACTTCTGCATCTTATCGGACCACTGCTACGGTGACACAGTATGCAAAAACAGGCGAAGCGATTCGTACATATCGTTTCGTCAATATTTTCCCAACCGAGATTGGTGCTATCGATCTTGCTTGGGCAAACGGCGATCAGATCGAGACATTCCCAGTCGAATTTGCTTATGACTATTGGGATCTCGTGACTCCAGGTATTACGGGCGAGTTAACGGTCTGAGAATAACGCCCAAGTATAAACTACCAAAGGTCCGCTAAATATAGCGGACCTTTTTTTTGAGGAAAACCTATGGCCATAGAATTATTTGGCTTTCGCATCGGTAAGGCGGAAGACGCGGCCAGAAAGGCAGTAGAAATACCGTCTTTCGTACCAGAGCAGAAAGATGACGGCGCAGTAGAGATAGCACCTGGTGGTGCCTATGGCACGTTCGTTGATCTTGAAGGTACAGCCAAGAGTGAAGCTGAGCTAATCACTCGATATCGTGAGATGTCGATGAATGCTGAGGTTGAAGCTGCTATTGATGACATTGTAAATGAAGCTTTGGTCTCTGACGGTGATGCTAGCATAATACGTATTGACATGGATAACCTAAAGCAACCAGATAAAGTCAAAAAGCGGATTGAGCAAGAATTTGATAATATTCTTGAGCTCTTAGATTTTTCTAATATCTGCTATGAGATTTTCCGTCGCTGGTATGTTGATGGTAGACTCTATTATCATATCATGATCGATGTAAAAAATCCTCGAGCTGGTATCAAAGAGCTACGTTATATTGATCCTCGACGTATTCGTAAGGTTCGCATCCCGCAGAAGAAAATTAATTCTGATGCGCCCAAAAACAATAATCCTATGGTGCCTGCATATTCTGAATATTATCTGTATAATCCATCAGGATTGGCAGGTTCGGCATATTCGCAGGGCACCAAGATTTCACCTGATTCCGTATGCTATGTTAATTGTGGATTGCTTGATAATCGCAATCGTATGGTGCTTTCATACCTGCATAAGGCGATCAAGCCCCTTAATCAAGTACGCATGTTAGAAGATGCCGTTGTTATCTATCGACTAAGCCGTGCTCCTGAACGCCGTATATTCTACATCGACGTAGGTAATTTACCGAAGCCTAAGGCTGAGCAATATTTACGCGATATGATGATACGTCATAAAAACCGTCTTGTATATGATGCTTCAACCGGCGAAGTGCGCGATGACCGCAAATTCATGACAATGCTTGAAGATTTCTGGTTACCTCGGCGCGAGGGTGCGCGTGGCACTGAAATCACAACACTACCAGGTGGTCAAAACTTAGGTGAGATGGCTGATGTTGAATATTTCAAAAAGAAATTATATCAAGCATTGAGTGTACCTATTAGCCGTCTTGAGCCTGAAGGACAATTTAGCTTAGGTAGATCCAGTGAGATAACTCGTGATGAGATTAAGTTCAATAAGTTTGTGGCACGTCTTCGTCATAGATTTACATTGCTATTTGATCATCTACTTGAGATTCAGCTAGCACTAACTGGTGTCATGTCACGGGAAGAATGGCATGAAATGAGGTCATATATTAAATATGACTTCCAGAAAGATAATTATTTTTCTGAGCTTAAAGACCAAGAAATTATGACATCTCGTCTTTCATTGCTTGGTCAAGTCGATCAATATACAGGTAAATATTTTACTAAAAAGTGGATTCAGAAGAATGTGCTTCGTATGTCAGATGATGATATCGAAGAAATGGAATCTGAAATTGCTGAGATAGATGCAGATGATATGGATAAGAAAATAACTGATGCTAAGAATCAGCCTGAGATTGAAGATGAAGAATCTGATCAAGATAAACCTCAAGTGGAGGAACAAGTAAAACCTCTGACAGAGGAAGATAAAAAGCTGATTGAAAGGATGACTAGGGTCCTGGAAGATACCATACTGATCGAAGACCTCAAGGGGTAAAAGATAGGATGGATGTTCTTCAATCAGCCAAAGTCTTAGCTGCTGCTGTCAAAATAGCTCAAACTGAAGCCACTAAGATAAAAGCTGAGATTATCAATGAGATCAAGGAAGGACCTCAAGGTCCGCCGGGTCCTCCCGGTGGTCCACCTGGCCCTCCCGGTCATCAGGGCCCCGCTGGTCCTCAAGGTCACCCAGGTTCTAGGGGAGAAAAGGGGGATATTGGTGATAAAGGTAATCCTGGTAAAGATGGCGCACCAGGTGAGAAAGGTTCTCGAGGCGAGAGAGGATTCAAGGGCGAAAAGGGTGACCGTGGTGATTTAGGACCAAAAGGTGATCAGGGTCCTAGAGGTGAGCCTGGCCATAAAGGTGATAGAGGACCTAAAGGTGATATTGGACCAGCTGGACCTGAGGGCCCTCAAGGGCCTCAAGGAGAAAGAGGTTTTGTAGGTCTACAAGGTGAAAGAGGAGACCGAGGTCCACAAGGTGAACAGGGGCCTGAGGGTCCTCAAGGACCACAGGGTGGGCGGGGTGAACAAGGTTTACAAGGTGAGCAGGGACCTAGAGGTCTAATAGGACCAAAAGGTGATAAAGGTGATAGAGGCGATTCTGGTCCAATGGGGCCACAAGGTTTACAAGGTGAAGTGGGCCCACAGGGTCCACCAATCGATCTTACAATAGTAGAAAAAAAGTTTAGCACCCTAGAACAAAGAGTTGCTACACAGATTAGCAGGCTAGCAACCACAGCTGCGGTAACAAGTGGTGGTGGCACGGGCTCAGGTGAAGTATTGCTTCGACGTCTTGATGATGTTGATTATAATTCTACACTATCACCAACAAATGGGCAGTCTTTGATATGGAACTCTACATTAGGTAAGTGGCAAGCTAATACAGCTGCTGGTGGTGGTGGTGGTGGTGGTGGTGGATCTATCACCATCAAAGAAGAAGGCACTGTAATAGGTAATAATGTTACTCAGATTGATTTTGTTGGCGCGACAGTAACTGCATCTGGTAATTCTACTGTCATACAAATACAGAGCGCAGCAATTGGTAATAATATATCAACAACCCTACAAACTAAAACGATTATACCTGCATCAAATAATACCTTTAATATAGGATCATCCGAGCGCAGGTTTGCAAATCTTTATCTTAGCGGTAGCACAATATTTCTTGGTAATACGACACTAAAATCAAGCACCACTGGCCAGCTTAAAGTCATCACTAAAGCCGGTCAGGTTGAGAATTTGGTTTCAAATTCATTTCTTACGACAACATTTCAGACTAAATCTATTGAAAGAGCAGCATTAGCCAATACAAATCTAGCAATTATTAATGTCAAAAATAATCTGACATCAACAAATACTGCTCTTCGTATTTTGATTTCTGATAGATTACAAGTAGCTAATGCTGCCAGCATATATCAAACAAAATCTATTGAAAGAGCAGCATTAGCCAATACAAATCTAGCTATTGCTACAAGATTGCAGGTATCCAATGCTTTTAGTTCATTGACGGTATCTGCATCTAATACAGCGTCTATATCGACTCGTCAAGCTGATCTGACATTAAACTCCGCAATAGTCGCTAATCCTGCTGGACACTTGAGAATAACCATATCAGGTATTGTATATAAGATTCCATATTTCTTATAAGGCAATTAACAAAGTTATAAATATGGATATTAAATAAGGAGATGAATGATGACGCCCACAGAAAGAATTGAAGCTGCTATTGGTGGTCTAATAAGCGGCAATCCACTTGCATTTTCGCAAAATATTCAGGCTGCGTTGATGGATAAGCTAGTGGATCGTATGGACATCGAGAAGGTAAACATCGCATCTCAGATGTTCAATGCCGATTCCACGCAACAGGAACCGTCGGAGGAGCAAGATGCCTAAGAGGCTAGCTGATATTAAAGAGGCGGCTCGACGCCTCCGCGAGGCCGCCTACGTTGCGACCGTGCCTGCTAAGAAGCGTACATATCGCTCAGATACATTTGTCGATGATGATGAGTCTCGGTCGCTAGAGCCTAAAGCTGCTGGTGAACGTGCATTCAAGAAAATGCATACATCAACTATAACAGACTTTGGTGATCAAGACAAGAATATCAATCAGGCTGATACAAAAAAGCGTATTAATCACCGTGCCGGTGATGAATTAAAAATTGGTGAGCGCACTCCGATTCGGCAAGATATGTCTAAGGTTGCTGCGGATAATCTAGGTTCATATACAAAGCAAACTCCGCCAAATTATGCGGATAAGCGTGGTGGTGATACTTCAGTGGTTCGCATATCACCGTCTGCGGTGGAGCCATATTCTATAAAATCACCTCGCGTTTCGATTAAGGCTGTTGAAAGCAATCCCGCACCAAGCTCCGCGGAAAAGAGTGGTGAGAAGGATGTGGTTCGCACATCTAAGACATCAATCAAGCAATTCCGCGAATCAATGCAATTTGGCATTCGTCGTATTATTGAATCTAAGATTGGTGGTCGAGTTATTTTCGAAGATGGTCATGTAGATGTCGATAATGATCTGGCGGCTAAACTGGCTGAGGTTTATTCTCTTCTAGAAGGTGAGAATGCTGCAAAATTCATTGAGATTGGTTCAATGAGTGCTAAAGGTCTTCGTGATATTATTGACTTTGTATTGAATCCAGATGTTGAGGAGACTGACTAATGGCGATTGATCGCGTAGTTTCAAAAGGCATCAAGGGTGGTTATGTTGTTGGCAACTTTGCTGCCGGCGGCGCAATTCAGCTAAACAGCTCAAATGCAGTAGTGGCAGCCAATTCAGTCGGTGAGACAGTTCAGGAGATGTTTATCTCTGTAGTTTCATGGTCAACATCAAACGGTGTGACATTTAATATTAAGCGTGGTGCCAATACTGTGCTTAATCTAGCCCTATCCGGCGTATTTGATTTTCAGGCGGCGGGCATCGGTCTTGAGACAGGGGGTGAAGCATCTGCTAATGTTGTTGTGACTAGGGCAGGTACAGGTCCCGCATCTCTGGTAATCAAGCTACACAAGCGTCCTGCCATCACTGGCGGATCATCTTACTAATAAGGATACCTGAGATGAAACTCATCTGCGAAGTCAACGAGGAGCTCAAGATCATCACAGAAGCTAATGAGCGCGGTGGTAAGAGCTACTTCATTGAAGGTGTTTTTATGCAGGCTGAGCAGAAGAATCGTAACGGCCGCCTATATCCTAAGCAGATTATGGAACGTGAAGTCAATCGTTACATTCGCGAGCATATTGAACAAAACCGCGCTTATGGTGAGCTTGGTCACCCATCGGGCCCAACCATCAATCTAGAGCGGGTTTCACATATGATCAAAGAACTACGTCCAGATGGTAATAATTACATCGGTCGTGCTAAGATCATGGAAACACCTTACGGTAACATCGTCAAAAACTTGATGGATGAGGGTGCTCGTCTTGGTGTCTCTACAAGAGGCATGGGTTCTCTAAAAGAACGCAATGGTTGCATGGAAGTGCAAGATGACTTTCACCTAGCTACCGCAGGTGATATCGTTGCTGACCCATCAGCTCCGGATGCTTTTGTTCATGGCATTATGGAAGGTAAAGAATGGGTTTGGGACAACGGTGTCCTGAAAGAAGTTGAGGTTGCATCCTATAGAAAGCATATTAATAAAGGTGCACGCAGTCGCCGCACGGAAGAAGAAGTCTTGCGTGTATTTCGCGACTTCGTTTCCAAGCTGTAATATTCAAATTTTATAAATATCACCGGGCAATTCCATCAAGGTCCTGAGGAGATACCAAAATGAGCCAAGTTAAGCAGATCGACGAAGCGGATGCGCCAGGCGCACATGTTCCTGGTCCAGTCGGCGACAAGGTCACACCTCCTGGCGGCGATAAGGACGGCGAGCATGATACCATCCGCACTTCACCGACATCTGTGAATCCTGCGTCACGTTCATCGATGGTTTCAGCCATCGTGAATACAGTATCAAAAATGACAAAGGGTGAGCTAAAAGCCACTTATGCGAAGGTCATGGGTCTTCCTGACGGTGAACAAGAATACCAAATGCAGGGTACTTCAAAGATCGTGCAGCCTCCTCGCGTGACATCAGAAGATGTCGATGTCTCTGATGACATTCATGCAATCTTCGAAGGTGCTGAAGTTTCTGAAGACTTCAAGTCTAAAGTTTCGGATATTTTCCAAATCGCGCTTGTGACAAAAATTAATGAGAAGCTGGAAGAAATGGCTGCTATTCAGCAAATTGAGATCGGCGAAGCTGTTGAGTCAAAGACTTCAGAGCTTATTGATCAAGTCGATTCATATCTTGACCACGTTGTCGAGCAGTGGATGGAAGAGAATAAGCTTGCTGTTGAGACAGGCCTCCGTGCTGAAATTGTAGAATCCTTCATGTCAGGTCTTCGCAACCTATTCACCGAGCATTATATTGATGTACCAGAAGGTAAAGAAGACATCGTAGAAAATCTCGCTTCTCAGGTTGAGGAGCTGACAGCGGCCCTTAATAAGGAGATCGAAGCTTCAGTCGAACTACGCACAGAGAATGAAGCTCTGGTGCGCGAAATTGTCGTCGCTGAAGCTACAGACGGTCTTACAGATGTGCAGGTTGAAAAGTTGGTGAAGCTAACAGAGACCATCACCTTTGATAATGCCGAATCTTTCGGCGAGAAGGTGCAGTCTCTTCGCGAGAGCTATTTCCCCTCAGGTCGCAAGGCTGCACTAAAGTCGGTTCTCACGGAATCTCTTGATGTCGATCCTATCGACAATACAGATGAGAAGACACCTACGGGTCCGATGGCTCAGTATGTCGCGGCCCTGTCACGCATTTCCAAGAAGGCTTAAAAAATAAATAGCCATAATTCCCTAAGGAGGAAAAGGAGAGTACCATGAATACAGAGTCTCTGATCCAGAAGTGGGGCGCGGTCATCGACCATGGTGACCTCCCTACCGTCAAGGATTCCCACAAGCGCGCCGTTCTGGCTCAGCTTTTGGAAAATCAAGAATACGATGCTCGTCAGCAAGCCATTGGCTCTGGCGGTTATCGCGCGCCTGGTCTTCTGGGTGAAGCCGCTCCCGCGAATGCGATGGGCACATCTTCGTCAGTAGCCTCCGCTGGTAATATTGATATCTTCGACCCAGTGCTTATCTCACTGGTTCGTCGCTCAATGCCAAACCTGATTGCTTATGATATTTGCGGTGTGCAGCCGATGACTGGTCCAACAGGCCTGATCTTCGCTCTGCGCTCACGCTTTGACTCGCAGACAGGCACGGAAGCGCTGTTCAACGAAGCCAACACCACGTTTTCTTCCGCGGCAGGCGGCAATACAGCTTCTCGCTTTGTGGTTGCGAATACGGCTTCAGGCCGCGTGCAGGACGGCAATGACCCGACAGCTCGCGTAAAGGCCGGTGCTTCTGGCTATACCGTTTCAACTGGTATGTCAACAACTCGCGCAGAAGCTCTTGGTGACGGTGCGACAAATGCATTCCAGCAAATGGCATTTTCAGTCGAGAAGGTTGCCGTGACCGCTGTGTCTCGTGCGCTGAAGGCTGAATACACGATGGAATTGGCGCAAGACCTGAAGGCGATCCATGGTCTGGACGCCGAATCAGAACTTGCGAATATTCTGTCAGCGGAAATTCTCTCAGAAATCAACCGCGAAGTGGTTCGTACAATCAACTACACAGCGACATCCGGCGCTCAGGAAAATGTGACCTCAACCGGCACATTCAATCTTGACGTTGACTCAAATGGTCGTTGGATGGTTGAGAAGTTCAAGGGTCTGCTGTTCCAGATCGAGCGTGAAGCTAACCAAATCGCGAAGGCTACCCGTCGCGGTAAGGGCAACGTGATGATCTGCTCATCAGACGTTGCTTCAGCTCTGTCAATGGCTGGTGTGCTTGATTATACACCTGCTCTGTCAGCGAATCTTCAAGTTGACGACACAGGCAACACCTTTGCTGGTGTGCTAAATGGCCGTATGCGTGTGTATGTCGATCCGTACTTCTCATCATCTTCAGGTAAGCAGTATCTGACAGTTGGCTACAAGGGCTCAAGCGCCTTCGATGCCGGTCTGTTCTATTGCCCGTATGTGCCGCTCCAGATGGTGCGCGCCATCGGTCAGGATACCTTCCAGCCGAAGATTGGCTTCAAGACTCGTTATGGTCTGGTGGCCAACCCGTTTGCTACATCTACAGCCGACGGCACGATTGGTTCATTCGGCGATGCGAAGGCCAATATCTACTACCGCTTTGTGGCCGTGACAAACCTGATGTAAGATATCAGGCTCACGCCGAGCAATAAGAGCCCCGTGGGAGAAATCTCACGGGGTTTTTTTGTGCCTAAATAGTATCACGGAGGGCAACAATGAATACTAGGGCCGATCAACCTACTAATTTAAATTACCTATCACCGCTTGGCTTTAGATTTGCTTTGCGTCGTCTGCCAACCGTCAATTATTTTTGTCAGTCGGTCGATATTCCTGCTATTAGCATGACGCCAGTGGCCACATATACTCCTGTAGGTACTCTGATTAGACCGGGTGACAAGCTGGTCTATGATCCACTGACAATCACGTTTCGTGTCGATGAAGATATGAAAAATTATATCGAGATGGTCAATTGGATCGAAGGTCTTGGTCACCCAAATTCATTGCAGCAGCTTCGTGACCTATCTCGTTCATCACCGATAGCAATGGCTGACAACATCGGTAAGATGCAAACTCTGACCTCAGATGCTACGCTAACCGTATTGACAAGCCATAAAAATCCCGGTTTGAATGCTGTATTTGAAGATACATTTCCAATTTCGCTATCAGCCCTTCGCTTCACATCGATGGCCAATGATATTGATTATCTAGAAGCGACAGCTACTTTTTCCTATAGGAAATATTCATTACAGCCTATCTAAACCCTGTACATTCATGTGGAAACCTGGTATGATGGCTAGATCATGCAAATTCAAGATATATTAGATAATTGGTCAAAAGATACGCAATTGGATGACCTAAACTTGGACCTCGAGAGTATCAAGGTCCCAGTGCTTCACGGCAAATATCTCGCTTTACTCTCTAAGGAGAGAACTAAAGTTCGTGAGTTATTTGCTAGCAAAAAGACTTTAACTCGTCTTCTGACTTCTTATTATACAGGTAAAGCCACGCAAGATGAGCTGGATAAGCTTGGTCGTGAGCAGTTTCTTGAGCGAATATTAAGAGGTAACATCGAGGATCGCATCACAAATGATTCTGCGATGGTGAAGCTTGAAACCATGCTTGGTTCTCATCAAGAAACCGTTATGGTATTAGAAGAAATCATGAAATCTATAAACAATCGTGGATTTCAAATAAAAAACGTCATTGAGTGGAGAAAGCTCACTGTGGGTATGCGTTGACAGAATCTATACACCTGCATAAGGTGAATGAATCAATGATGCGGCTTGAATGCTCAGCTTCAGTTGCCAGAGAGATATCAGAAAGATTTACCTTTGAAGTCCCAGGCGCAAAGTTTATGCCGTCATTTCGCAGCAAAGTATGGGATGGCAAGGTTCGTCTATTCAATGCTCGTAACTACACCATATATGCGGGCCTAGCACATAATGTGCGTGACTTTCTACAAGATGCTGATTATTCGGTAACATTTGATGATGATTTAATTTCTGAGGATAGTGTCTCACTTATTGAGATACAAGATTTCATCAAGAATTTAAAACTACCGATAGAACCAAGAGATTATCAGATACGTGCTCTGGCACTAGCTATTCGTATGAGACGAGCAGTATTAATATCACCAACGGCCAGTGGTAAGTCGATGGTAGCATATCTCATTTCTCAGTGGTTTGGTGGTCGCACACTGGTTGTGGTACCTACCATATCGTTAGTTATGCAGATGACAAAAGACTTTCAAGATTATGGTTATATTGGTCCAATACATGGTATCAGAGGTGGTCAAGAAAAAGTCGCATCCGATGGTGTCACTGTATCTACTTGGCAATCTGTATATGAAATGAATGAGAATTTCTTTTCGCAGTTTGATATTATCATAGGTGATGAGGCTCATTTATTCAAGGCTAAGAGTCTAATCGGTATCATGTCAAAAATGTCAACTACAAAATATCGTTTTGGTATGACAGGTACCCTTGATGGCGCAGAGGTAAATGAATTAGTATTAGAGGGTTTATTTGGTCGCATTGAGCGACTGGTGAAGACCAAGGATCTTATGGATGCGGGTCATGTGGCAGATTTAAGCATTAAGGTTCTAGTATTAAAGCATGATATTCCAATGCCTCGCGAATCATCTTACCAAGATGAAATTGAACGGATAGTATCAAGCGAAGCTCGCAATCGTTTTATTCGCAATCTTGTTTTATCTCTCAAAGGTAATACTCTTGTATTATATGCTTTGGTTGAAAAACACGGTCAGGTGCTATATGATATGATCAAAGCTAAAGGTGAAGGTAAATCAGTATGCTTTGTTGCCGGTGATACTGAGGCAGAAGATCGTGAAACTATTCGTGCTATGGCAGAATCAACCAGTGATAATATCATTGTAGCATCTTATGGTACATTCAGCACTGGTATTAATATTCGTAATCTTCACAATATCATCTTTGCATCACCCACAAAGAGTCGGATCCGCACCTTACAGTCAATCGGGCGAGGCCTTCGTAAGGGAGATGATAAAGATTCTTGTGTAGTATTTGATGTCGCGGATGATATGTCGTCAAAGACTTTGAAGAACTTCACGCTAAACCATCTTATTGAACGTGTTAAGATGTATAATCAAGAAGGCTTCAAATATGAGATGCATACGATTAGGCTAAAGAACTAATATAGTATATCCTGTAAACGGCAAAACCTATTATACACGGAGTTTTGAAAATGTCAAGCAAAAATCACTATGTGAAGAACGCAGATTTATACACGGCCATGGTTGAATATCGAAAGAGTGTAGTTGCAGCCCGCGAAGCCGATGCCACAAAGCCACGCATTCCGATATACATTGGCGAATGTATAATGAAGATCGCCACTCATCTAGCATATAAGCATAATTTCTCTAATTATACTTTTCGAGATGAAATGATCTCAGATGGGATTGAAAACTGCTTACAATATATCGATAATTTTGACCCAACCAAATCTCAAAATCCCTTTGCATATTTCACTCAGATCATCTATTTTGCCTTTATTCGTCGCATTCAAAAAGAAAAGAAATATCTCTATACAAAATATGCGGCCATTGAACGAGCCAACCTCATGGATGAGACCAGCGAGGTTCAAGAGCATGATAAGAGGTCTGGCACTCGATTCAATGACGAGGTAAGCTATGGTGAGTGGTCTCAAGAGCAAATGGAAAGATTTATGACAAGCTTTGACGAGAGTATGAAAAAACGTAAAAAGCGTAAGAAAGCCGTTGACAAGAGTCCTGAGGATATAGTATAATACAAAATAAGATGCAACATCTATCTGTAATAAAGCTATCGCGGTTAGATTGCTAATACAACGAGCTATTTTTTTGTTGAAATCTTTGATGGAAAGGAGAGTTCGAAATGAGCAAAATTGCGATTATATCGGACACCCACTTTTGGTGTCCGTAATGATAGTCAAGAGTTTCTCAATTATTTCATAAGGTTCTATCAGGATATATTCTTTCCTACGTTGCAGTTGCGCGAGATCAAGACAGTATTGCATCTTGGTGATATTGTTGATCGTAGAAAGTTTATTAGCTATATTACATTGCGTCATATGCGTGAAAGCTTTATTGATAAGCTTGACGAATATGATGTGCATGTGCTTGTGGGCAACCACGATATTCCATATAAGAATACTAATGATATTAATGCAACGCGCGAACTTTTTGTGGGTAAGCCTAATATTAAACTATACATGGACCCAGAAGAGGTAATAATAGGTGACTGTAATATTTTATTTTTGCCTTGGATTAATCAAGAAAACTACCAACAAAGTGTGGAATTAATCAATAGCACGAAGGCCCAGGTTGCAATGGGTCACCTCGAAGTCAAAGGCTTTGATATGTACCGTGGTATGCCTTCTCATGAGGGTTTTGAACCAGCCACATTTGACAAGTTTGATATGGTATTTTCTGGTCATTATCATCATATGTCACGCAAAGGTAATATTCATTATCTGGGCGCGCCATATGAGATGATCTGGTCAGATTGGGGCGATGTTCGAGGCTTTCATATCTTTGATACCCAGACTCGTGAGCTTGAATTTATCGCAAACCCTTACCAGATGTTTCAGAAGATATGGTATAATGATGAAAATACGACTCTTGAGGGACTGCTAGATTCATTTCCTATCGTAAAGAATAAGCAAGTCAAGGTGATTGTGCAATCAAAGACTAACCCATACTGGTTTGATCTATTCATGGGTAAGGTCTATGAAGAAGGCGCACTTGATGTTACTATCGTGGAAGACCATCGCAATATGGATGCTATCTCTGATGAAGAATTGATAAGCGAAGCTGAAGATACTTTGACAATTTTATCAAAATATATTCAAGGTCTTGAGATTGGTGTTGATAAGGGTGATTTGGAGAAATTGATGCGAGGCCTTTATAATGAGGCTCTATCGATGGAGTCTGCTACCTAATGGCTATTCATTTTGAGAAGGCACGTTGGAAAAACTTGCTATCAACAGGTAACGCATTCACAGAAGTTCAACTTGATTTATCACCAAATACATTAATCGTTGGATGCAATGGCGCGGGTAAGTCAACTATTTTGGATGCACTATGTTTTGGTCTGTTTGGTAAGCCATTTCGTAAGATCAAGAAAGATCAGCTACTCAATTCAATCAACCTGAGAGATGGTATGGTTGAGATTGAGTTTAAGACAGGTGGCGCATCTTATATGGTGCGCCGTGGTATCAAGCCAAATATATTTGAGATTTATCGTGATAATGTAATGCTTGACCAGCTTGCGGCCGCGCGCGATCAGCAGGAGATGCTTGAGCGCAATATTCTTAGATTGAATATCAAGTCATTTACACAGATAGTCATACTTGGTTCAGCATCATTCTTGCCGTTTATGCAGCTATCAACTTCGACTCGACGTGAGGTGATCGAAGACTTGCTGGATATTCGCATGTTCTCCACGATGTCATCTTTATTGAAAGAACGTATGGTCAATAATAAGCATGAGCTATCTTTGTTTGACAAAGAATTATCTTCAATCGAAGATATGATATCCGTGCAAAAGGCACGTGATGAATATGATGAACAAATTCGTGCCGACACCATCAAAAAAATTAATGAAAGTATTGAGCTTATCCAGAAAAAAATTGAGGCCCAAGAAATACTATCTGTTGAGATGGATAGTGAAATCGCAAGAGTTGGTGAAGATATGCCTGATATCACTATCTTGCGTGAGAAAATGACTAAGCTTCGTGAGCTTGAGAAATCAATTGATCAGAAGCGTAATAAGGCCAAACGTTTTGTGCAGTTTTATATTGATAATGACACCTGCTCAACTTGTAACCAAACTATTAGTGAATCATTTAAGAATGATAAGATTGAGTCAAAGAAAAAGAGTATTGATGATCTAGATCAAGCTCTGATCAAGCTAACTGATAATATAGATTTGCTTGGTGTGACTATCAATGATACTAATAATAAGCTCAAAGAGATTGACAAACTACATACGCAAAAAACACAGGTATTACAGTCTATCACAGCTGATCAACGTGAAATCAAGACTTTACTGCGCCAAATTGGAGACCTTTCTAAGCCACAAACAAAACCAGATTCAAATATCGTAGAAGATTTATCTCTTAGACTAAAAGCTACAAATATTAAGAAGATTGATGGACTAAAGCAAAAAGAATTACTTGAGATTGCTACAGTAATATTGCGCGACTCTGGTATCAAGTCTAGGATTATCAAACAATACATTCCTGTCATTAATAATCTAGTCAACAAGTATTTGGCCGCGTTGGATTTCTTTGTCAAGTTTGATTTGAATGAATCATTCGAGGAAAAGATTCTGTCACGTCATCGCGATGACTTTACATATGATTCATTTAGCGAGGGTGAGAAAATGCGTATCGATCTCGCACTGTTATTTACCTGGCGCGCCATTGCTAAGATGAAGAATAGCGCCAGCACAAACCTACTCATACTTGATGAAGTTTTTGATGCCTCTCTTGATACCAATGGATGTGATGAATTTTTGAAGCTTATGCAGACACTAGATAATACCAATACATTCATCATATCTCATAAGGGTGATATCCTTCAGGATAAGTTTAAGAATATATTAAGATTTGAGAAGCATAAAAACTTCTCTCGCATAGTAGGAGCTGAATCACAATGATATATTCATTAGCCAGCAATAGCTGGAATTGGCGTGAGAAGCTGGCGATCTTAAAGGTCATGGCAAAGGGTCAATATACTATGGGTGAATATGTCCGAAAGTTTGAGGATGAGTTTGCCAAAAAAATCGGCTCAAGAAATGCTATCATGGTGAATAGTGGTAGTTCGGCTAATCTAGTCATGTTATCTGCTCTGGTCGAAGGTCCTTATGATCTGCAACCAGGTGATGAGGTGATAGTTCCAGCAGTTAGTTGGAGCACTACCTATTTTCCATTGACACAGCTAGGTTTGATTCCAGTATTCATAGATGTGGATGCAAATTATAATATCGATGTGATTAGTGTTCGCAAGGCCATAACCTGTCGCACCAGAGCAGTTTTTGCGGTCAATCTGCTAGGTATGCCGGCAAACCTTGATGTGCTTCGAGACTTATGCAAATCTAATAAAATAATTTTGATTGAGGATAATTGCGAAAGCTATGGCGCTACTTTAAATGATAAACAGGCAGGTACATTTGGCATCGCGGGTACATTTTCTTTCTTTTTTAGTCATCATCTTCAGACTATGGAAGGTGGAATGATTGTCACCGATGATGATGTGCTTGCTGATTATATGAGGTCTATTAGAGCCCACGGTTGGGTGCGCGATTTAAGAACGAATGTATTATATCAAAAAACAGGTGATTCTTTTGAAGATAGTTTTAAGTTTATCTTACCAGGTTATTGTCTTAGACCTCTTGAGATGAGCGGTGCAATCGGATCAGTTCAGCTCAAAAAGATGGATAAGTTTATATCTTATCGCAGAAAAAATGCAAAGATATTTGAATGTGAGTTCTCAGGTTATTATCGCCAGATAGAAACAAATGGTCTGAGGTCTAGCTGGTTTGGATTTGCCATTGTATTACCTTATCAACATAGTGGCCGGCGCAAAGATGTCGTTGATGCTTTGAAAGCTGAAGGTATTGAGACTCGACCTATAGTAACTGGTAATTTCGTAAATCAACCTGTGATTCGTCGGTTTCAACACAAAATCTTTGGCGATCTGACCAATGCAGAGAGATTAGACAAGGATGGTTTTTTCTTGGGTAATGATCATCGTAACTTAGGTAATAAAATTAAGCATGCAAGACAGTTAATCGACCGGACGCTTAGTACATGAAAACCTTGGTATTTGGTGGTTCCGGTATGCTAGGTCAAGCCCTAGTTAAAAGGCTTGAGCAGGATGGTCCTGTAATTGCACTAGGTAGTGCGGTTTGTGATATGACTTACATTGATGAAATTGATATGATTATCAGTAGTGAAAAACCAAATCGAGTCTTTCACTGCGCTGGTTTAGTTGGCGGTATCTTGAAGAATATTGAAAATCAGTTTAATTTTCTGGTCAAGAATACTCAAATGGGCATAAACATTATCGATGTTTGTGTATCTCATCGCATCAAACATTTCTATAATATATCATCTTCATGTGTATACCCCAAAAATTGTGCTCAACCCATGCGTGAGGTAATGCTTGGTTCTGGTCCTCTAGAACCCACAAACCTAGGTTATGCTCTAGCCAAGATGCATGTCATAGAGGCGGTTAGAATGGCGCGTGCCAGCGGTTTTGATTATAAGTCTATGCTATCATGTAATCTATATGGTCCAGGTGATAC
>Ga0194115_10002146_pt1 | contig 23825 bp, 19 predicted proteins | sample TA2MahsurfametaG_3_FD_148656 | JGI IMG/M metagenome (GOLD analysis project Ga0194115, IMG submission 148656) | Freshwater microbial communities from Lake Tanganyika, Tanzania - TA2015002 Mahale S4 surface | ecosystem: Environmental > Aquatic > Freshwater > Lake | place: Tanzania: Lake... | reverse complement strand
CGAACGTGAAGCTGCGTGATCGCGCCGTGCGCATCGTGCGCGAGTTGACCGGTGCCGACTACGAGACAGCGAAGGCGGCGCTGGCGAGCGAAGGCTGGGTGGTCAAGGCAGCGTGGGAGCGGCTGGCTCGGATGCCGAAACGGAAAATCTGACCGCTGGTGCCCCCGCCAGGAATTGAACCTGGATCTCACGTTTAGGAAACGCGAGCTCTATCCATTTGAGCTACAGGGGCGACGCCCGAAACTGTCGTATTTGTAGGGCAAAGGCGGCCACTTTGTCGCCTCAAAAACTCAGCGCAGGGCCCACCGCCGCGTGGTTCGTAACCCGGCGGCTTGCCGAATGTCCCGTGCGACCGCAGAGTCAATTGCTATATGAAACGCCGCGCCCTGCTTTCCCGCTCTGCTGCCGGACTGCTGCTGGCGAGTGGACTGGGCGTAGGCGGCTCCACCGCCGCACCCACTGACGTGAGCTTTACGAGAGACATCGCTCCCATTCTGACTAAGAAATGCGTCACCTGCCATAGACCGGAGAAGGCAAAGGGTAACTACCAACTCCATAATTTTGAGTCGTTGATGAAGCCCGGTGCGAGCCAGCAGGCATCCGTTAAGCCGGGCCAACCGGCCATGAGCGAGTTGTTTCGCCTGCTCGTTGCTGCCGACGCCGACGACCGGATGCCGCAGAAGGACGACCCGCTGCCGAAGGAGCAAATCGCGCTAATCGAAAGCTGGATTCAGCAGGGAGCCAAGTTCGACGGACCGAACGCGACAGCGCACCTGACTTCCCTCATTACACGCGAGCCACATCCTAACCCGCCGACCAGCTACGCTCGCCCAGTGCCCGTCGCGGCACTGGCCTTCAGCCCTGACGGCGCGCAACTTGCGGCCAGTGGCTACCACGAAGTTACGCTTTGGGACGCATCTAACGGCAAGCTGCTCCGCCGCGTGAAAAATCTGCCGCAACGCATTCAAGCCCTTGCGTGGCATCCGGCTGGGCAGTGGCTCGCCGTCGGTGGCGGCACGCCTGGCCAAAGTGGTGAGATTACGCTGGTAGACGCGACTAAGGGCGAGGTCGGCAAAGTGTTGGGCAGGACGATCGATACCGTGATGACGCTGGCCTTTGACGCGCAAGGGGAACGGCTCGCCGCCGGCGGCGCGGACAACGCCATCCGAGTTTTCTCAATGCCGGACGGGAAGGAACTCCGCCTCATCCAACAGCACGCCGATTGGGTGCTTGGGCTGGCCTTCAGCCCTGATGGCCAGCATCTCGCCAGCGCGAGCCGTGACCGCAGCGCGCGGGTGTTCGGGCTGGCCACAGGTGAGCTGGAAGCCAGCTACATGGGCCACGAAGCGCCCGTGTCGGGCGTCACCTTTTCCCCGGACGGCAAATCGGTCTATTCCTGCGGGCGCGACAAGGAAGTGCACTTCTGGGCCGCAAAGGACGGGAAGAAGTCCGGCGAGATCGGCGGCGCGGAAGGCGAGCTGTTCCGCGTCCTGCTGGCGGACGGGCAGGTGTTCAGTTGCGGCGCGGACGCGCAGGTGCGCCAGCACAAGCTCGACGACCGGTCGCTCGTCCGTGCGCTCGCCGGCCACGGTGACCGCGTTTATGCGCTGGCCGCGCACGCGCCGGGCAAGCGGCTGGCCAGCGGCGCGCACAACGGCGAGGTGCGCGTGTGGAACTGGGAAGATGGAAAACCCGTTGCCCACTTCATCGCCGCGCCGAGATGACGTCGCGGCCGAGTTGCTCCGTAAGCTTCAGACCCTGAGCACACCCCGAAACCCCCGCGCCGCGAAATATGACTGCGCGCCGTTGCACCCGATGAAGACGCGACCGAAACTCCGGCCGCCCCACAACGCGCCGCCCTGATCCCGAAAATCCGCCGGCGTTCTGATCCAGCTCGACGTCTTGGTGTCGAACTCGCCCAGCTCTTGCAGCGCGAGGTATTCCGCCTCCGTCAACAACGCGATGCCCATTTCTGTCGCCATGTCTATCGCCGTGTGTTTGGGCCGGGCCTCCTTCCGCGACAACCAGCCTCCGCGGTCGAAACACACACTGCGCCGGCCGGCCGGACTCTCCGGCGCGCAATCCATGAACACGAATTCGCCCGACTTTTTGTCCTGGCCCACCACATCCGGTTCGCCGCCGGTTCCTTCCATTTCATGAAGCGACCACAACTTCGCAGCACTGGCTTCCAAGCGGGCCTGCACCTCGGCCCAGTCCAGACCCAGATGGCGATTGGGATGCTTTTCAAAGCGGGACTTCAACGTGCCGAGGAATTCGTCCCGCTGATTCGGGGACAGCTCCCTGCCTTTGTTTTTCAACTTGTTCATGGTCCGGCTTGTTGACGGGGCAAGGTGTCAGGCGTGAGCGATGGTCGCCTAGCCTGAGTCTCGCAATTGGAGCTGCTTCGCCTTCCCGACGGCGGTCCGGTCGTTGTCCGCCTTCCGATACGCGCCGAAGTCGCTGAACCAATACTTCTTCGCGATCCGATACATCCAGTGTTTCTCGGGCACTTCCTCGCCAGGGAGCCATTGGCTGAAGCGCGGCGTCATTGCTTCGAGTTCGGCCAGCGCGGTGCCGCGAACGGTCGTGTCGCGCGCACCGTGCTTCACGACGAGCTGCTTCACGAGGTCGGGCCGTTCCAGCACCACGCAGCCGCGTGTGTGGTGGGCGCTCAGTTCGCGGAAGTCCTTGAGAAACGCGCTGTCGCGGATGGTCTCAAAGACGCCGCGCTCGTCGCGAATCGTGTCCGTGGCGAACTGGATGATCGGGCACGGCTCGATGTCGCCCCGCGGCCCGATGTGGTGCGAAACGCCCGTGGACATGGGGCAAAGTGCCTGACCCTCGCCATCGTAGTAGGCGTCAATGATCGCGATGGGCAGCCGCGCGCGCATCTCGGTGACAAACTTCCGCACGCGCACGAGTTGGTCGGGCCGCAACGCGAGCGCCATGTTCATCTTCGGGCCGACGGGCCGGTAGGTGTGATACCAAGCGTAGTGAACGCCACGCTGGATGAGATGCTGAAGCCATTCTTCGGTGAGCAGCTCGTCAATGTTCGTCTGGCAGACGCTCGTGGCGACGCCAGTGAGGATTCCCTCGCTCAGGCAGTGGTCGAGGCCGCGCAAGGTCTTGTTGAAAACGTCCTTTTTCCCGCGCCGTTCGTCGCTGACCACCTCGCGGCCCTCGATGGAAATGAGCGGCGTGCAGTTGCCAATCTCGCGTAGACGCTTCGCGACCTTCTCAGTGATGAACTGACCGTTGGTGAATATCTGGAAGTAGCAGTCCGGGTGCGCCGCGAGCAAGTCGAGGAGCTGCGGGTGCATGAACGGCTCGCCGCCGAGGATGCCGAAGAAGCTGTTTCCATGCGCCTGCGCGTCCTCGATGGTGCGGTTGAGCGTGGCGAGGTCAATCGAGTCCTTCTCCTCGACATCCACCCAGCAACCTTGGCAGCGGAGATTGCAGGAGTTGATGATGGAGAGATACAGGAAGGGCGGGAACGTCTCACCGCGCTTGAGCCGGCGCTTAAACCGCTCGACGGAAAGCATCCCTTTCACGCCGAAGTTCCAAACAAACTTGGCGATGCAGCGCTTGTCAGCGGAGCGGAGTGTGCGGAGGGCAAGGGCGGGGAGCATTAATCAAACAGAGGCGGGTGAGCTAAGTACTCTCATCGAGTTGTTTCAGAGTTGTTCCGTCTTTGCTTTTCCAAGCGGTCAACCCGTTGGCACTCCCGCCGTGGATCACGACCGCTGCTGATGATGGGCTCGTGAACTCGCAAGCCTTGGTAAAGACAAGCAGTCCCCCCTTTTCGACTAGCCTCTTTTCCGTGATCAGCTGCTTTCGTTGAGCTGTGACTCCCGGGTATCTCTCAGCAGAGGATCGCTCCTCAAGCACGGCCGTCGATCCCTCGAACACCACAAAACCACCTGCGGTGCGCTGGCCACGTGCCTCAGCTCCCCTGATGCGGCAGAATAGTATGCCGCCGGGTTGAGGCCTAGCAGTGGATTGGACAATTGGGGCCAAAATGTCCGAACCGAGAACCGGGAGAAGTTGCCTGATGCGCGCAAAGAAAACTTCTATATCTTCGCGATCCGACTCCGGAAGCTTTGAGCCGCCAGCTTGATTTTGCTCCAAGGTGAACCTTCCGATCTGCGCGGCTTCAGCCAAGAGCCGACTTTCTAGGTAGCGGACGTGAGCCTTGGTGAGGTTTTCGTCCTTGCTGACGAAGACGATGGCTGAAACCCAAAACTCCTTGGCTCTGTGTTGCTTGAGGCGCTCACGAATGACTTCAGCCTCGCCTACGTAGGCGCGAGGAGCGCCGGTAACTGGATCGTTTCCTGTGAGGATATACACACCAGCTTTGTCGAGTTCCTCGCGTGCCAGTAGTTCGTCAAGCTCGGTGCGCGGCGCTGCCACAGCCTTGCCTGTCCAATTCGAGATTTCTGCGGTGCGAAGGCTCTTGGCGTCACCCCGAAGCAGAAAAAGTTTGATGGTCGCGGATGTCATGAATGCTTCGACAGCTCCCGAATTTCTAACTCGCTTGCTGTTGCTTGGCGAGCGCTGCCTGAGCCTTCGCCTTGGCCTCTTCCGCGCGGCGCAGGATTTCCTCGGGGGAGGGCAGGCTCATCAGCACTTCTGCCGGGATGTCGCCGGCGCTGGCGAGCTTGGTGAGGCATTTCTGGCGTTCGGCCAAGGCTTTCTTGTCATCCCGCTCCTTGCTAAAGCGGGCCTTGGCGGCGTCGCTGCGCTGGCGGAGCTGGGAATAGACATCGCCACCGAGGAGCGAGGAGATGTCGATCTTCATCTTCTCCTTGCCGAGGTCGGAGGCCTGCACTTCATCGCCGTTGATGGGGCCGGCCTTGTATTTCGGGAACATGATGGCGGCCTCGGGGCAGACGCGCGAGCAGGCGGGGCAGTTGGTTTTGCAGTTGTCGTGGTTCTGCGCCTGAATCTTGTTCTGCTCGTCCACGCCATAGACGCCGAAGAGGCAGAAGGAGAGGCACTGCATGCAGTTGGTGCAGCGGTCGTAGTCAATGACCGGGAACCACGGCTTCCACTCGCCGTGGCGCGCGGCCCCGGTCTCGGTCTGCACAGCTTCGGCGCGCTCGGCGATGCGCGGGGCGTCGAGGCCGGTGATATCCTGGAATCGCACGGTGGTTCCGGCGGCCACGCCCTCGGCCTCGGGCGTGCGCCCGGCGAACTGACCGAGCACGAGCAGCGATCCGCGTTCATGTGAGGCGACGCGTCCACCCGCGACGGCGCGGGTGACGGCGAAGCCTTTCTCCAGCAGCGCGGTCAGCGCGGAGAAGCGGTCGGCGCTGTCGAGCGGTCGGGCATCGGCGCCTTCGTAGAGGACGACGCGGAGGGTGGCGGCGGTGGTGAGGCTCATCGTGGGGATGGGGGATTGCGTCCAGGGTCTAGGGTTGAGCAGCGGCGGCTTTCGGGGCGTCGGTGGCGGTGACTTTGCCTTTCGGCAAGTTTGGCTGAACCTCGCCGTTGAAGAGGGCGGCACAGACTTGTTCGGCAGTTTGCACCCTCATGTTGAGCACCTCGACGGCGGCGAGCGGAAGGTCAGCCTTGGCGGTGTGGAAGAGCCATTTCACGGCGCGCGGAAAGCAGGCGGCGATTTTCACCGGGCCGCCGTCGGCGAGGCGTTTGAGCGATGGGTCTTGGCGCGCGCTCATTTCGCAAAGGTCAGCCACGGCGTCGAAGGCCACGCCGGAGTCGGAGAGCTGCTTGAGCACGGCCTCTTTGACTTCGGGCGGGACGACTTGGGCGTATTGGCAGTGACAGTAAAGAATTCGCGGCACATCGGGCATGTCACGGGATAGTTTGAGCTAGGTGATGACCGGCGGCAACCTCAACTCGCATCCTTCTCCACGTCCCGGGTGGTTCCCCACGGGTTCGCCGAGCGTAGCGTTGCTGTCATTGCGCCGGTGACATGCGAATCAAGGCAGCCCTCAGATTTTATCCCATTCGATGGGCTTGGTGCAGTCCACATGCGGCAACTGCTCGCGAACAGCCTCGGGGTATTTCTGCGCCGCGCCGGTGTTAAAGATCAAGATGCGCTCGGATGGCTTGATCTTGCCCTCCTTAAGCAACACTTCCAGTGCGCCAAAGCAAACGGCCGTTTCTGGGCAAAGCGCGATACCCTCATGCGATGACGCTAACCGCATCCACTTGGGAATGTCCGCCTCGGGCGTCGCGAGGGCCACCCCACCGCCTTCGCGCACGGCATCAAGGATCATGAAGTCGCCCACTGCCGCCGGCACGCGGATGCCACTGGCGATGGTCGCGGCGGGCTCGAACTTCTTGGCGAAGCGGTCGTTCTTTTTAAACGCCTCGGCAATAGGCGCACAGCCGGTGCTTTGGCAGGAAATCATGCGCGGTTTCTTTGGCGATTTAAGCCAGCCAAGCGCCTCGAGTTCCGCGAACGCCTTCCACATCCCAATAAGGCCTGTGCCACCGCCAGTCGGGTAGAGGATCACGTCAGGCAACTCCCAGTCGAACTGTTCGGCAAGCTCCAAGCCCATCGTCTTCTTGCCCTCAATGCGATACGGCTCCTTAAGTGTGCTCACGTCGAACCAGCCCTTCTTGGCCTTGCCTTCGCCAACGATGCGGCCGCAGTCGGTGATGAGGCCGTTGACGAGAAAGGTCTTCGCGCCGGCGAGAAAGCACTCCTTCTGGTTGATGACCGGCGTATCCTCCGGCATAAAAACATATGCCTCCATGCCGGCGCGCGCGGCGTAGGCGGCCATCGCGCCCCCCGCATTGCCGGCAGTGGGGCAAGCGACACGTTGGATGCCGAAGTGATTTGCCATGGTGATGGCCATCGCCATGCCACGCGCCTTAAAGCTGCCGGTAGGCAGGCGGCTCTCGTCCTTCACGAAGAGGTGTTTCACGCCAAAATGCGCTGCAAGCCGCTTGGTCTCGAGGATGGGCGTGATGGTCTCGGTCAGCGACACGATCTGGTTTACGTCGCGCACCGGCAGCAATTCGAGGTAACGCCAAATGGTCGGCGGCCGGCCGAAAAGAGCCTTCTTGGGGAACTTCTGCTTAAGCGCGGCGAGGTCGTATTTCACCCAGAGCGGGCGTTGGCAAGCGGGACAAAGGTTGTGAACCTTATCGGCGTCGTAGCGCGCACCGCAGTTGGCACATTCCAAGTGGGTGACAAAATTCATGCGCGGAGAGTTGTAAGGTGTACCGGAGGAGTCGAGCGCAAAGGCAGGGAAAATCGTTGTGCCGGCGAGGCCGCCCACTAGCATGGACTTCCACGGGCCATGCATGGCCGCAGTTTATGGACCCAATTCAAACCGATCTCGTCGTCGTGGGCGCTGGCCCCGGCGGATACGCTGCTGCCTTTTACGCCGCTGACTTGGGTAAAAAGGTGACGCTCATCGAGCGCGACCCAAAGCTCGGGGGCGTGTGCCTCAACCGGGGCTGCATCCCGTCCAAGGCCCTGCTCTACGCCGCTCACACCATCACCGGTGCGAAGGAATCCGCCCAGCGCGGCATCACTTTCGCCGCGCCGCAAATCGAACTCGCCAAGCTCCGCGCCTGGAAAGACTCCATCATCGCCAAGCTCTCCGGCGGCATCACCCAGCTCGCGACCAAACGCGGCGTCACGGTCATTCACGGGCGAGGTTGCTTCGAGGGTTCCAACACCCTCCGCGTTGAGACCGAGGCTGGCTCGCAGGTCATCAGCTTCCAGCACGCCATTGTGGCTGTTGGCTCAAGGCCTGCGCTGCCGCGCGCCTTCGATCTCGGCAACCCCCGCGTCATGACCTCCACCGAGGCATTAGAGATGGAGGAGATTCCCGAGAAGCTGCTCATTGTTGGCGGCGGTTACATCGGCTTGGAACTGGGCACCGTCTATGCTGCCCTCGGCAGCAAAATCACCGTCATCGAGACGTTGGACAATATTCTTCTTGGGGCCGACGCTGACCTCACGCGACCGGTGGCGGCTTATGCGAGGAAGCATTTCTCCGAGATTCGTGTAAAGGCGAAGGTCATAAACATGTCCACCTCCGGCATGCAGATCAAAGTCATCTCCGAACACGAGGGGCAACTGAAGGAGGAACTCTACGACCGCGTCCTCGTCTCCGTGGGTCGCACGCCGAACAGCGAGAACCTCGGCCTCGAAAACACCAAGGCCAAGCTCGACGAAAAGGGCTTCCTCGTGGTGAACGAGAAGCAGCAGACCGCCGACCCCGCCATTTACGCCATCGGCGACATTGCTGGCGGCGTCCTGCTCGCGCACAAGGCCTCGCGCGAAGCGCGCACCGCCGTCGAGATCATCACCGGCAAAGCCACCAGCGCGGACAAACCCGTCATCCCCGCCGTCGTCTTCACCGACCCCGAAGTCGCCTGGTGTGGCCTGACCGAAGCGGAGGCCAAAGCGAAGAACATCCCGCACACGGTCGCGAAATTCCCGTGGGGCGCAAGCGGCCGCGCGCTGACCTTTGACCGCACCGATGGTATGACCAAGCTCCTCATTGATCCCGCCACCGAGCGAGTACTGGGCGTGGGCATCGTCGGCCATGGCGCAGGCGAACTCATCGCCGAAGGCGTGCTCGCCGTCGAGATGGGCGCGACCGCAAAAGACCTTTCCCTTTGCGTCCACCCGCACCCGACCCTCTCCGAGACGTTGATGGAAAGCGCCGAAGTCTTTTACGGCCACGCCACCCACGTCTTCGCGCGGAAGAAGTAGGTGCTAATTCATCGAGGCTTTTCCTGCGTCCCTGTGCGCGGCCGTTCGTGGGCGATGTCGAGAAGCTTTGCGTGCAAGACGGAGCAGGCAGCGGCTGGCAGATCTTTACGGGACAAAGCCGCGGGGCGCAGGATTTGCTAAAACGAGCGAGACCGGAGGCAAGATAGGCGTAGAACGCTGCACCCTCAGGTCGGCTACTTTCCGCTTTGAGCTTCTGCGCCGCTTCGCCAACCTGTCGGTGTTTTGACCGCCTGGCTCCAATCGCTCGACGCGGCATTGTTCCGCTTCGTCAACCAGTCGTTGAGTAACCCGTTCTTCGACTGGCTCATGCCCGTCCTGAGCGGGAATACGCTCTTCGTCCCGGCAGTCATTGTCGGGGCCGCACTGCTCATCTGGAAGCAACGCACACGCGGGGCGTTGTGCGTTGTATTTATCCTGCTGGTCGTCGCGCTGGGCGACCCGCTCATCATCAACTCCATCAAGCACGCCGTCGGCCGCCCGCGCCCGTTTGTGCCGATGCCGGAAACCATCACGCTCGTGGGCCGCACCGCGAGCTTTAGCCTCCCCTCCGCGCACGCCGCGAACATGGCGGCGGCGGCGATGGTGGCGTTCCTGTTCTTCCGGGGAAGCTGGCGATTCATGGTGCCCCTGGCGGCGGGCGTTGCTTTCTCGCGCGTCTATAACGGCGTCCACTATGTCAGCGATGTGCTACTGGGCGTGGCGCTAGGCGCGGGTTACGCGGCGCTGCTGGTGTGGGGGCTGGACCGCTGTTGGGGCTGGGTGGGACGGAAATGGTTTCCGCTGTGGTGGGCGCGGCTGCCGTCGCTCCTACTCACCCACAAGCCGCCTGCGCCTCAATCGGCGGCCGGCGATCGGCGATCGGCAATCGAGCTTCACTGGCTTCGGCTGGGCTACGTCATTATCGCCGTCTTCTTCGTCGCGCGCCTCGCCTACCTCGGCAGTTCCACCATCGAGTTGAGCGAGGACGAGGCCTACCAATGGCAATGGTCTAAGCATCCGGCGCTCGCCTACTACAGCAAGCCGCCGGGCATTGCCGTCGCGCAGTGGATTGGCACGCATCTCTGGGGTGACACCGCGTTTGGCGTCCGCTTCCTCGCTCCGTGCATCACCGCGCTGATTTCCCTGCTATTGTTGCGCTTCTTCGCGCGCGAAGCTACGGCAAGGCTCGGCCTGTTCGTCATGCTCGCCGCCACCGCCACGCCGCTGCTGTCTGTCGGCGCGGTGCTGTTGACAGTAGATTGCCTGTCCGTGTTGTTTTGGACGCTGGCGATGTTGAGCGGCTGGCAGGCCGTACGCGGACAGGAGCGTGGCCTTCAAGCTGCAGAGACGTCCGACGCCACCAGTGCAATCGAACCTGGGGCCCGCGCTCCAGCTTGTAGTGGCATGAATACTGCGCTCCGGCCTTGGTTGCTCACCGGCGTGTGGCTCGGCCTCGGCTTCCTCTCCAAGAATACCAACGCCTTTCAACTCGCCTGCTTTGCCTTGTTCTTCGCGCTGTGGAAACCCGCTCGCCAAACCTTGCGCACCGCCGGCCCGTGGCTCGCGCTTGGCATCGCCGCGCTGGCCGGGCTACCGCAGCTTGTGTGGAACGCCCAGAACGGATGGGCGACCCTCGAACACTTACACAACCGCGCCGGGCTCGCGCAGGCGTGGAAGTTCACACCAAACTACCTGCTTGATTTCGTTGCCGCCGAGTTCGCGCTGCTGAATCCGGCGTTCCTTGCGCTCATCTTCACCGGTGTGCTGGCGACCTTCACCCAACTCCGTACCAGCAACCTGCAAGCGCCGCCGTCGGCAACGGGCAGCTCGGCGGACGGCGATGGTATATCGCCGGCACGGCACGCGGCGCTTCCCACCTTCCTCCTCTGCATGAGCGTGCCGCTGTTGCTTGGTTTCTTTCTCTACACCCTTCGCGCGCGTGTGCAACCAAACTGGATTGTGCCCGCCATTCTCCCGCTGCTCTGCCTCGCCGCGCTTCAGGCCGATGCCGGCTGGCGACACGGCGTGCGCTCCGTGCGCGGCTGGTTTGTCGGCGGACTGGCCTTCGGCTTGCCGCTCGTCGTCCTGCTACACGACACCAATCTCACCGGTAAATTATTTGGCCAAACTTTGCCGCCAAAACTCGACCCGCTCGTGCGCGTGCGTGGTTGGAAGGCGATGGCCGAGACCGTCGAGGCCGAGCGGCAGAAGGTTCTCGCCGCCGAGGGTAAGCCGGTCTTTCTCATTGGCGCGCATTACGGCATCACGAGCTTGTTGTCGTTCTACATTCCCGCAGCGAAGGCTGGCGTGCCGCACGCGCCCATCGTGTTCTACCAGTCGTCCGAGAAACCGGAGAACCAATACGCTTTCTGGCCAGGCTACGCAGTGCACAGAGGGCATAACGCGATTTACGTGCAGCAGTTGAAGAAAGGCGCGCAGCCGGAGCCGCCACCCGCCCGGCTGGCCGCTGAGTTCACGCGCATCGAGGACCTCGGCACGCGGGACATCGAGTATCGCGGAAAGACCATCCACACCGTGCGGCTGCTGCTGTGCCGGGAGTTGAAGTGAGCCCGCGAATGACGCGAATGGACGCGACGGAATACCCTGGAGCGCGTGATTCGGGGGCAATTCTCTTTCCCGTGTCCGACTACGACCTCGCCGCGACACTCGATTCTGGCCAAGCCTTTCGCTGGCGCGCGGTGGACGATGCGTGGGAAGGCATCCTGGCCGGCAACTTCTTCCGCCTCCGCCAAACCACCGACGGCATCAGCGCCGAGTTGCTTGGTTCCGCCGCTTCCCAACACGGGCCCCGCACCACGCACAGCGAGCAGCTGCGCGATTATCTCCAGCTCGATGTGGACCTCGCCGCCGTCATCGCCACGTTTCCCGAAGATGCACCCATGCGGGCGGCGGTCGCGGCATGTCGCGGGCTGCGCCTACTGCGGCAGGAGCCGTGGGAATGCCTCGTCTCCTTCATCTGCTCGTCCACGAAGCAAATTGTGCAAATCCGCCAAATCATCGCGCGGCTTTGCGAGCGGTTTGGGGAGCCCATTCCGGTAACGGCCGAGGTGAGGAGGCTCCATTCAAATGCGGAACGCGGAGCGCAAAAGGCGAAAGGGAAGTTAGAGCCTTCTGATGTTGGCAGCGACCGGGCGTTTGCATTTCCGAGTGCGTCTCGGCTCGCAGGCGTTTCTGAAACGGAGTTGCGCGCGTGCAAGATGGGCTTCCGCGCGCCTTACGTCCTCGCGGCGGCACAGACCGTGGCCAGCGGAGGACTCGACTTAGCCCGACTCCACTTGCTGGCCACCGACGAGGCCCGCGTTAAACTCATGGAATTACCGGGTGTGGGCCGGAAAATTGCTGACTGCGTGCTGCTTTTTGCCTACGGAAAGCAAGACGCTTTTCCCGTGGACGTTTGGGTGCGACGCGCGCTGACCGAGCTGTATTTTCCGCATCGCCGGCCAACTCCACAACGCTTGGAGCGCTTCGCGAACACGCACTTCGAACCGAACGCCGGGTTTGCGCAGCAATATTTGTTTCACTATGTCCGGACGCTGAGGCCGAAGAAATGAAGTGTTCAGTTTTCCGTGTTCAGTATTCAGTGTGCTGCGGCAGGCAGCGAGAGCCGCTGCTGGCCAAGTGCTTTTTGATACTAAACACTGATTCCCGTGCTCGAAGTCACTTTCACTCCCGCCGAGTTCGCTGCGCTCCGCCAGCGCGATTTGTCCCGCACGGTCTGCGTCGTGTTCGATGTGCTGCGCGCGACCAGCTCGATGGTCACGGCGCTGGCGAATGGCGCGCGCGAAATTATTCCCGTCAGCGAAATCGCTGAGGCCGTGGCGCTGCGGGCTGCGCGGCCGGACTTGTTGCTGGCCGGCGAGCGTAATGGCATTCGCATCCTGCGCGCCCAAACGGGGAGCGTGGACTTTGACCTCGGCAATTCACCGCGCGAATTCACCCGCGAACGCGTGGGTGAGCGCAGCATCGCCATGACGACGACGAACGGAACGCGCGCTTTGCAAGCCTGTCGCAGTGCACGACGCGTGCTGGTGGGGAGTTTTCTAAATCTCAGCGTCGTGGCAAACTGGGTGGCGAGCCAACGGTTAGAGAACCTGCTCGTGGTCTGCTCCGGCACGCTCGAAGAGGCGTCCTATGAGGACGTGCTCGGAGCGGGTGCGCTATGTGACGAAGTTTGGGCCCAGTTCGCGGGCGGCCAAGTTGCAGACTCAGCGCAGGTCGCCCGGGAAATTTACCGGCAAGGAAGCGATGATCTACTCGCAGCGGTCCAGCACGCCCGGAACGCTCGCCGCCTGCTCGCGCTGCCGAACTTGCGTGATGACGTTGCGCTTTGTTTGCGACGCGACTCCGTGAACATAGTCGCTGAGATGACGGCCGCAGGCGTTGTGCGGAGCTTGTCCGACTAGGTTTGCGCTACTTTCAAAACTCCCTGCTTTTGGCGGTCGCCCGGGCCCATTACTGTTACGCGCATGAAGTTATTCCTCCTGCTTGCAGCGTTTGCCGCGGGCTTAACGGTGTCGACCAGCGCCGCTGAAATCTCCCGCCCGAACATCGTTATCATCTTCGCTGACGACCTTGGCTGGGGCGACCTCGGCTGCTACGGCCATCCGAACATTCGCACGCCGCACCTGGACCGCATGGCGGCGGAAGGGATGCGTTTCACCGAGTTTTACTCCGCCGCCGAGGTCTGCACGCCGAGCCGAGCCGCACTGCTCACGGGCCGTTACCCGATCCGGAGCGGCATGTGTCACGACCAATTCCGTGTGCTGCGAAGTCGCTCTCTTGGCCAATTACCTGACAGCGAAATCACCCTGGCCGAGGCGCTCAAGGCCAAAGGCTATGCCACCGGCTGCATCGGCAAATGGCATCTCGGCGTGCCGCAGTTCAACCCCGGAGGACACCCACGTCGGCACGGTTTTGACTTCTACTTTGGCCTGCCACACTCCAACGACATGGACCCCACGCCGGTCGCCCCGAAAGGCGCGGGCCGGCTCGCCGAGCAGAAGGCCGAGTGGTGGAACGCCCCGCTCTACCGCGACGACCAAATCATCGAGCGCCCCGCTGATCAAACCACACTGACGCACCGCTACACGGACGAGGCGGTGAAGTTCATCCGGAGCAATAAAACCAAGCCATTCTTCCTCTACTTCCCGCATACATTTCCGCACACGCCGCTATTCGCTTCAAAAAACTTCTTCGGTAAAAGCCCGCGGGGGATTTACGGCGATGTGGTGGAAGAACTCGACGCGAGCGTGGGCCGCGTGCTCGAGACGTTGCGCACGGAAAAACTCGCAGAAAATACGCTCGTCTTCTTCACCAGCGACAACGGCCCGTGGCTCATCATGAACCAGCAGGGTGGCTCAGCGGGCTTATTGCGGGAGGGCAAAGGTTCGACGTGGGAAGGCGGGATGCGCGTGCCGGGCATCGCGTGGTGGCCAGGGAGAATTAAGCCCACCGTCCAACGCACAATGGCTTGCACGATGGACCTCTTCACCACGAGCCTGAAGCTCGCCGGCGCGCAAATGCCGGCGGACCGTCCTATTGACGGCCTCGACATCCGTCCGCTGCTTTTCGGCACGGGCACGGTGCAGCGCGATGCTTATTTCTTTTACCGCGGCACGCGCCTGATGGCCGCGCGCGTGGGCGATTTCAAGGCGCATTTCATGACACAGGCCGCCTACGGCCAGCCCAAGCACGAGGACCACAACCCGCCGCTGCTTTTCAATCTCAAGGTGGATGCTAGTGAAACCTTTAACGTGACCACTAACCACCCAGCGGTGCTCGCGCAAATCACTGCGGCCGTCGATAAGCACAAGGCTGCGCTCCAGCCCGCCGCTAGCCAACTTATCGAAGTGGAGCCGCTACCGGAAAAAAAGTGAGCTGTCGCGTAAAACCCATAACCAAGACAAAATCTGGTCTGAAACGCCGGAACTTTTTCAACCAGCAAGACCGTTGCGCGGCAGGAGGCGAAGTTTAACCGGTGGCATCCTCGTGCCGTTCCTTGCGCGGTGGCCGGGAAAGATCACGGCGAGCATGTCCAGTGCGACGTGCAAGGACGCAAAGCGACATTAGTAAGCGCGCGGGTTTCCCAAAGGCTTGGCCCGGCGGCTCGTGCTGACTACGCTCACCCGGTGAAACTGATTTCTTGGAACGTCAATGGCCTGCGCGCGGTGTTGAGGAAGAACTTCCTCGACTACCTGGCCGAAGAAAATCCCGAGGTGCTTTGCCTGCAGGAAACCAAATGCACACCGGACGACGTCGAGCAGCTTTGGCCGGCGAGTTACACGACGTATTGGAACTGTGCCGAGAAGAAGGGTTACAGCGGCACGGCCATCTTCACCAAGGAGCGACCCGTGCGCGTGACAAATCATCTCGGCATCGCCGAGCACGACCGCGAGGGGCGCGTCATCACCGCCGAGTTCCCCGGCTTCTTTCTCGTGAATGTCTATGTGCCCAATTCCAAGCGCGAGCTGACGCGCCTGCCTTATCGCCAGCTTTGGGACCGGGACTTCCTTGCGTATCTCAAGAAGCTGGAGCGGAAGAAGCCCGTAGTCTGGTGCGGTGACTTGAACGTGGCGCACACGGAAATCGATCTGGCGAATCCGAAGGCCAACGTGAAGAACCACGGGTTCACGCCCGAGGAACGCGCCGGCTTCGATGCCTTCGTGCAGGCGGGCTTTGTGGACACGTTCCGCGAGTTCGAACAGGGCGGCGGCCACTATACTTGGTGGAGCCCGATGGGCGGCGCACGCGCGCGGAATGTGGGCTGGCGGCTGGACTACTTCCTTCTCAGCGCGGCGTTACGGCCGCAGCTGAAGGCCGCGTTCATTCGCCCCAAGGTCATGGGCAGCGACCATTGCCCCGTGGGCATCGAACTGAAGTAGTGCGGGCCGCGATTGGTCATCGCCGTCCGTGGCATCCGGCTCTCACGTCTGGCTGGCCCTCGCACCCAAAGGCGTGCCGCGTGGGACCGGTCCCACCGCGAACAACCCCATGCTATGAATGGCACTGGGCGCGACCTGCGTGCGGATGAGCATTATGCGCGGCTTGAGTAGGCGAACCACCAGGGAAAGCCATTGGAAAGTCGAGGGGACGATCTAGTTCTGCTTGCGCCGCGTTGTCAGAGCGGCGGCTTGCACTGATCGCGCGGTTAGTTCACTCTCATTTCACTTCGCCATGAAAAACACGCCTGTCTCCCCCGTCGTTTCCCCCGTCACCCGCCGTACGTTTCTCCGCACCGGCGCGGTGCTCACCACCGCCATCGCCGCCCTCTCGCCCGCCGCGCGCGCGCAAACCAACGCGAACAGCAAACTTCGCATTTACCAAATCGGCGTCGGCGGTATCGGCGGCCTGCAGCGCAACGGCTTGAAAGATCATCCGCAGGTCGAGTGGGCCGGCTTCTGCGACGTGGATGCCCGCGAGTTGGATAAAATTAAAAAACAGTTTCCGAACGCGTGGACGCTGAAGGATTACCGCGAAGGCTTCGCGAACAAGGTCGGTGATTTCGATGCCGTCATCGTGGACACCCCGGACTACCACCACGCGCCTATGATGATCACGGCGCTCAAGCACAAGAAGCACCTCTACGGGCAAAAACCCCTCGTCCACCAACTCGAGGAACTCCGCCTCATCCGCGACGCCCTCGCCGCCCGGCCCGGCCTCGTCACGCAAATGGGCAACCAACGCGCCTGCAATCTGGGCCGGATGCAAGCCGTGGAAATCCTCCGCAAAGGCCAGCTCGGCAAACCCGTCGAGGCTCACGTCTGGACCGGCAGCGTCGCGCGCGGCACCTACTTCGGCGACCCGTGGGCCGACTACACCGCGGCCAAGCCCGTGCCCGATTACCTCGACTGGGACTTGTGGAACGGCCCGCTCACCAAGCCCCTGCCTTACAGCGAAGACCTCGCGCCGCGGCGCTGGCGTTCCTTCTGGGAAACCGGCGGCGGCCAGCTCGCGGACTGGGGCTGCCACCTGCTTGACTTGCTTTACTTCGCCTACGATCTCCCGTCGCCCGAGGCCGTCATCACGCACACGCCCAAGCCCTCGAACGCCAGCCACACCTCGCACAACCAGAGCACGATCACCTATCCGGGCCGTGGCCAGTTCGCGCGCGAGAAATTCGTGGTGCGCTACAACGACGACGCGCTGCTCCCGTCCTTCGCCGCGCTCGGCCTGCCGCCCACCAAGCCTGGAGCCAACCACACCATGGTCGTCTGCACCGAAGGCACCTTGCTCCTCCAAGCCGACGGCAAGATCACCGTCTTCCGCAAAGGCGAAGTCGTCGCCAACGAGCCGATGCCCGTGACCACGCCACATCACCATTGGAAAGATTGGGCCGACAACTGCCTCGGCGCGAAGAAACACCTCTGGGCCCCGCTGACCATCGGCTGGCGCATCACGGAACCCGCGCTCTTGGCAGTGAAGGCCACGCGCTTCCCCGGCCAAGAACTGCGCTGGGACGGCGTGAACTTCCGCTTCACCAACCACGAGCAGGCCAACAACGAAATCCTCAAGCGCAACTACCGCGCCGGCTTCGCCCCTCCGTCCATGGCGTGACGCCGGGGATCCCTCGGAGCCAAGGCCATGGTCAGAATCCTTTTCTTCATGGCCTTTCTGGTCAGCCTATTTGAGGTGATCGAGCCTGCCCAAGGACAACAATCGTGGTCGGCCATGGCGGCGGCGGTAACCTGATCACCGAAGGCCCAAGTCACCCGCAGGAGCAAGTAGCAAACTTCACGTTTACCCCACCTTACGCAGCTTGGTGACGCGGCCGGTGGCGACCCACTCGGCAACGAAGATGTTGCCGGCGGCGTCGAAGCAGGCGTCGTGCGGATGGATGAACTTGCCATCTATCCACTTGGCGCTATCGCCGCGGACGTCCTTCACGAGTTTGGTCACGCGCTCCACGTCTTCGCCGAGGCGGGCGACGACTTCGTTCTTCGAGTTGAGCAAGGTGATGCGGGCGTGGAGCTCGGGCACGAGCAGTAGGTCCTTCCACGAGTCGAGATTCGCGGGCAGGCCGTAGCCCTTGAGGGTCTCGATGTATTTGCCGTCCAGGGTGAGGTATTGGAGGGTGTGGTTGGCGCGATCACAAACGACGACGCGCTGTTCACGGCCTGGGCGGCGGTCGATCCAAATGCCGTGCGGGGTCTGGAACGTGCCTTCGCCTTTGCCCGGGCCGCCAAATTTTGAAACCCAGTTGCCGTTTTTGTCGTAGCGGTGGACGTGGAAGGAACCGTAACCATCGGTGAGCAGGAATCCGCCGTCATCGAGAAAGGCGAAATTTGTGGGCATGAAGGCGTCGCGGCCCCAGCGTTTCACGCGGACTTTATCCTCGTCCTTCGCATAAACGCCACTGTCCATCGGCGCGTATTTTTCCCAGACGACTTCGCCGGTGAGCGTCAGCTTGGCAAAGGCCTTCACCTGCTGGTAGGCGCAGACGTAGAGAAACTCCTTGCCACCCTCGTTGCGCACCTCGATGCCGTGGCCGCCGCCCTGAAACTGTTTGCCGAAGGCACGGATGAACTTGCCCTTGGGATCGAACACGAAGATGGACGGGTGATCCTTCAGGTTCTCGCGGCCCTCATGGATGACGTAAAGGTTCTGATCGCGGTCCACGGCGACGTTGTGAGTGGTCTGCCAAGTGTATTGCGCGGGAAGTTGGGCCCAGTTGTGGTGCACCTCGTAGCGGTGCTCGCCCTCGCCGATAACGAGTTGCTTGTCAGACTTCTGTGCAGTGAGCATTCGCGGGGCGGCAACTGCAGCGGTGGTGGCGGCGAGGAAGTGGCGGCGGGAAAGGCGTGTTTTCATAAATAATGGAGGCAATCGGTGGTGTTGTTCCGGCCAATACTAGGCATTCGCCGAGGCGGCGCAACCACAGTGTTTCGGAGACAGGCGGTGACGGCTTGCCTTCCGTTTTGCGGTTCCGGCAGGCTGACGTCATGAGCATTGCGTTACATCAACTGCGCGCCGGCGTGATCGGCACCGGTTTCATCGGCCCGGTGCACATCGAAGCATTGAAGCGACTCGGCGTGCAGGTAATGGCGATTTGCGGCTCGACGCGCAACGCCCGGGCCACAGCGGACAGGTGGGGCATCCCCGAAGTCTATGGCGACTACGACTTCCGCGCGCTGCTCCGCTCTCCAAGCGTAGACGTGATCCACATCACCTCGCCTAACAAGGTTCACGTTGAGCAGTCACTCGCGGCGCTCGCGGCGGGCAAGCACGTCATCTGCGAAAAACCGCTAGGCATGACGGCCAAGGACACGGCCAAGGTGGTTGCGGCGGCGAAGCGGAAAAACGCGCCAGTCTTCGCCGTGAACTATATGTGCCGCTTCTTCCCCGCCGTGCTGCAGATGCGCGCGCTGGTGGCGCGCGGCGACCTCGGGCAGATCATCCACGTCCAAGGCCACTTCTTCCAGGACTGGCTGCTACACGCCACCGATTACAATTGGCGGCTCCTCGCCAGCGAGGGCGGCAAGCTCCGCGCCGTCGGCGACATCGGCACGCATTGGATTGACGCAGTGTCTTTCATTCTTGGCGCGCGCGCAGAAAGTGTCTTTGCCCACTTGGAGACGTTCCACCGCACCCGCTACCGACCAAAAGGCGAGGTGCAAACCTTTGCGAAAATCGACCCTAAGACGATGGTGCCCTACCGGTGCGATACGGAGGACTTAGGCAGCGTGCTGCTGAAGTTTGGCAAGGCGCGGCACGGCTTTGTGGACGGCGTCCACGCCAATGCCTCCATCTCGCAAGTGGCCGCCGGCTGGAAATGCAGCCTTGCCTTGGGCATCTACGGCACAAAGGGCAGTGTGCGGTGGGACTTACAACAGCCGAACGAAATCCTCGTGGGTCGTCGCGAAGAACCGAACCAGGTGCTCCAACGCGCCACCGCCGGCTTCAGCAAGGACGTGGCGGGCTTCACCGATTATCCCGGTGGCCATCCCGAGGGTTTCCCCGATAGCCACAAGATGCATTACCGCGCTGTGTATGAGCATATCGCCAGCGGCCGACGAACCCCCGTGCTCTTCGCCACGGCAGAGGACGGGCACCACGAGGTGAAGTTGTGCGAGGCGGTCCTGCGCAGCAGTCGGTCACGCCGATGGGTCAAGGCTTAAGCCGCCGCGCCGTATTGCCAGTTGCCAAGCCGGCCGAGTTTTGCCAAAGATTCCGGACTAGTTTGGCTGTTTTCCCCGGGTAAGCTGTCCGGCTCAGCCATCCCCAAATATCATGAGCACTGGCTTGAAAATCTCTAAAAATGGCGCACTAGACTTCTTGTCCTTGGGCGCGCTGGTCCATCGCCTTGATCCTGGCATCATCCCGTTCCGCAAGGCGAACAGTTGCGACATCCACGTCAGCGGCGGCGAATTCAACGTCTCCGCCAACCTCTCCGACTGCTTCCGCCTGAACACCGGCGTGGCGAGCGCGATGGTGGACTACCCTATTGGCGACCTCATCGCCGAGCGCGTGCGCGCGATGGGCGTGAAGCCGTTTTACAAGCGTTTCAAGCACGACGGCGTGCGCGGACCGAACATGGCGACCGTCTACTCCGACCGTGGCCAAGGCGTTCGCGCCCCTGTCGTTTTCTACAACCGCTGCAACGAGGCCGCTGGCCAACTCAAACCCGGCGACTTCAACTGGAAGGAAATCTTCGGTAACGGCGTGCGCTGGTTCCACAGCGGCGGCATCTTCGCTGCGCTATCTGAGACAACGGGTGAGTTGATCATTGAGGCGATGAAGGAAGCCAAGCAGCACGGAGCCGTGACTTCCTTCGACCTGAATTACCGCCAAAAGCTCTGGGACATCTGGGGCGGGCAGGACAAGGCCGTGGACGTCCTCGGCCGCATCGTCAAGCACGTGGACGTGCTCGTGGGCAACGAGGAAGACCTCCAAAAGGGCCTCGGCATCGAGGGCCAGGACGTCGAGAGCAAGAGCAAGCTGGACCCTTCCGCGTTCTACGCCGTCATCGAGAAAGCCACCAAGAAGTTCAAGAACGTGAAGGCCGTGGCGACCACACTGCGAGAGGTTCACTCCACCAACCGCCACACTTGGGGTGCGGTCGCGTGGGTCAACGGGCAGACCTATCAATCCCCGATGTGCGAACTCGACGTCGTGGATCGCGTCGGCGGTGGTGACGGTTACGCGGCGGGCTTTTTCTACGGCCTGCTCTCCGGCGCGTCCGAGCAGGAAGCGGTCAATCTGGGCTGGTCGCACGGCGCGTTGCTTACCACCTTCCCCGGTGACACGACGATGGCAACGGTGGAGCAAGTGAAGGCATTCGCCAAGGGCGGCTCCGCGCGGATCCAACGGTAAGTGGTTCCCCCAACTGAATGACGCAAGGCCCGGCAGCAATGCTGGGCCTTTGCTTTACGAAGCGACCTCGAGACCAAGTTACGCGCGCTTTACCCGCTTGAATCACCTGCGGAGAGCGCGCTTCAATTCCCTCGCTATGAAAGCCGTCCAGCTTCTCGCCCACGGCAAGCCCGGCCAATTCAGGTTCGGCGAAGTCCCCGACCCCGCGCCCGCCACTGACGAGGTAGTGGTGCGCGTGCGTGCGTGCGGCGTGAACCACCTTGACTTGTGGTGCGAGCAGGGCGAACTGCCCCTGCCCATCCTGCTGCCGCGCATTGGCGGCGGTGAAGTGGCCGGTGAAATCCTTGCACTCGGCGCGGACGTGGCCCAGTGGCGCGTGGGCGATCGGGTGGCGGTGCAATCCAACCTCTTCTGTGGTACCTGCGAGTTCTGCCTGCGCGGCGAGGATTCCAACTGTCTGAACGCCCGGTTGCTTGGGGTGCAGTGCGACGGCGGCTTCGCCGAAAGGGTTAAGGTGCCCGCGCGCTGCGTCGTGAGGCTGCCCGAGGCGGTAAGCTTCGAAACCTCAGCCGCGCTCACGCTGGCGGGCAGCACAGCGATGCACATGCTCACCGACCGCGCGGAAGTGCGCGCACGTGACTGGGTGCTAGTGATCGGCGCGGCCAGCGGGGTCGGCTCGGCAGCCATCCAAATTGCAAAGCAGCTTGGCGGGCGCGTCATTGCCACGGCCTCCACGCCAACCAAGCGCGAGCTGGCGCAACGCCTCGGCGCGGAGTTCGTCGTGGATTCCACGAAGGCTGACTGGCCGTCCGAGGTGCGCAAGATTACGGACAAACGCGGCGTGGACCTTGTAGTTGAGCACACGGGCGGCGCGGTACTGCAGGCCGTATTCCACTGCCTCGCGCGCGGCGGCACGGTAGTGACGTGCGGTGCGACCGGCGGCCGCGAGGTGCCAATGCAGCTCTGGCCATTCTTCGTGAAGCAGCACCGGCTCATCGGCAGCTACGGCCGCAACCGCAGCGACCTGAACGCGACCCTCGAATGGGCAGCGGACGGACGCCTCAAACCGGTCATCCACCAACTCTTTTCGCTGACGGACTTGAGCGCTGCATTTGCAATGCTCCGAAGCCGGCAGGTGCTAGGCAAGCTGGTAATTAAGCCGTAGCGCGCCGTTTCACAGAATCCAAGCAAACAGAATTGTGAGCCCGAAAATCCCAATTTGCAGCGCGTAATTTGGTAACTAACCCGCTTGGCTTTCCCGCGTGACTTTCCGGCGGGCGGCTAACATCGTTCGGACTGCTTTATGGGCAAGAGAACTTCAAGACCGGTCTCACGCAGCGGGCGCTTCACCAGAGGGCCCGGCGCAGATGTCGCGCGCTTCACCGAATCCGTTTCCTTCGATTGGCGGCTATGGCGGCACGACCTCCAAGGTTCGCTCGCACACGCCCGAATGCTCCAACGAATCGGCGTATTGACGAAGGCGGAATGCAAGGCGATCGCCAAAGGGCTGGAGCAAATTTACGCTGAGATCGAAGCGGGTAAGTTCCGGTGGAAACCCGAGTTGGAGGATGTCCACATGAACATCGAAGCGGAGCTGACCCGGCGCGTACCCGCCGGCGCGAAACTGCACACCGGACGCTCGCGTAACGACCAAGTTGCGCTCGACGTGCGCATGTGGCTGCGCGACGAGATCACTGAACTGGTGACAATAGAGCTTCCGGATTTGCAGCGGGCGCTGGTCGAGCTCGGTGAACGAAACCAGGCTATTATCATCCCCGGCTACACTCATTTGCAACGCGCACAGCCGGTTTACCTGGCCCATCACCTGCTCGCCTATGTCGAAATGTTGGCTCGTGACAATTCACGATTTTCAGGCTGCTTCAGCCGGCTAAACGTCTGCCCGCTGGGCAGTGGAGCTATCGCAGGATCCACGTTGCCACTAGACCGCCAGTTCGTCGCTGAACAGCTTGGCTTCAAGGACTCAAAGGGGCGTCCGGCGGTTTCACAGAACTCAATGGATGCAGTAAGTGACCGGGATTTCATGGTGGAGTTCTGCGCCACGGGCGCCTTGCTGGCCGCGCACCTGTCGCGGCTTGCTGAGGACCTGATTCTCTGGGCCAGCAGCGAGTTCAACTTCATCAAGATTGCCGATGCCTACACGACTGGCTCATCGCTGATGCCGCAGAAAAAGAACCCTGACATCGCCGAGCTGACGCGCGGCAAGACAGGGCGTGTGTATGGCAACCTCATGGCCCTACTCACGCTCTTGAAGGGCCTGCCGATGACCTACAATCGCGACCTACAGGAGGACAAGGAGCGGCTCTTTGACACTGCCGATACAGTGCGCTCCTGTGTGCGGCTCATGGCCGCGATGTTGCGCCATACGAAGGTTAACGCCGCCGCCTGCACCGCCGCCGCGAGCGACTCCACACTGCTTGCGACCGACCTTGCCGACCATCTCGTGCGCAGGGGAATGCCGTTCCGCCTCGCGCACCACGCGGTCGGCACAGCAGTGGCGCTCGCGGAGAAGCTGGGCAAGCCGCTCGGCGACCTGACCGCCGCCGAGTTGAAGTCCCTGAACGCTGCGTTCGGCAAGGACGCCAAGGACTGCTTCAGCCTTGTGAGAGCAATGGCGCGGCGGAACTTGACCGGCGCACCCGGCACGAAGGAAGTAGCGAAGCAGCTTGCCCGCTGGCGCAGGCTGCTTGCGTAGCTCATGCCGCCGTGCTGATTTGATTTTTAGGGTGGCACACCACCCCTTGCGCGTTGCTAATGGATTTGGCGACCAAAA
>Ga0194115_10002145_pt1 | contig 23827 bp, 17 predicted proteins | sample TA2MahsurfametaG_3_FD_148656 | JGI IMG/M metagenome (GOLD analysis project Ga0194115, IMG submission 148656) | Freshwater microbial communities from Lake Tanganyika, Tanzania - TA2015002 Mahale S4 surface | ecosystem: Environmental > Aquatic > Freshwater > Lake | place: Tanzania: Lake... | reverse complement strand
CATCACTCCAGTCTCATCCCTTAGAGGACTCGTCTATAGCAGTCATTGTCACCCCATGATGATGAGGCCCACTGAAATTAATGTACCACAATGCAGCGATGGTAGTTCCGTTAAGGGTTCAACAGTACACTACTAGTTTGAGATGAGCATTTCGATTCCGCAAACAAATGTATCGGTCTTGAATTTAGTAGAAGTTACTATGCCTCGTGACGTTTACGTAGCACGGAAGGATATGGGTGGTAGGAAACGCCAACCAGGTCGTAATCGGATAACATTTTGATCTTGAAAACGATAATCACGTAAGAAATCTTCTACCTTGGCTTCCTTCATAGTCCGATCAGAGACATTTTGTCCCGCATGAGCTTCATTCAATGCCAATGTAACAAACCATGCACAGGGAGATGTCGGCCCGGCATTCCTGGTATGATATCCCAATGCATATGCTAATGCACCCATAAGACCTAACGTATTATGTGCCCGAACATACTGTTTCTCTTTCGATAGATCTACCCACTTATCACGAAATTCTTGTAACTTTTTCCGTAATAGTTGTTCGGTAGCTTCGACGCCGGGGGAAACTTCCGAGGAAGAAAATTGATCATTCCGTCTTTCATTCGGTAATGCAAGAGGAACTAGTAAAACCTGTCGTGATTGTGACATTTCTAAACGTGTCCGTAATGGTCGTGCGACGATCCCTCCTCCTGCAGTCGCCTCCAGAAGTAACAAGTTCGATGCATCTAATTCTTCGGCTGTATTCTTCGCATATCCAGGAACGACGATTCCACAATGATCAAATTTCCCTTCCTGGACAATCTTATTCGGATCATCAAAGCATAAGAAACGTCTCCCCAAAAGACAGACTAATGCTGCCGTAGGTCCTGACGAACAATGTTCCCATCGTCGATCAAATAAAAGGATGTCACCTGGTCGACATTGTTCAATCATTAAATCATCCATTGTTTGGACATTCGGGACACGAACACGTGTTCGGACATCTTCCTCACGTGTCCTACGTTGTTGTGTCGACCAATTCCACCATATAAGGACAGGAACTGTCGATGTCCCTATCCCGAATGCCATTTTCTGTAAAACACGGATTCGTTTCGGTGTAAACCATTTCGACATGATATTCGACGCCGACGATGATCGTGAGGACATGACGGGATCTATACGGTAGTTTCCCGCGTTTTGTCTTTTGGGTTTGTAGAGGTAGTGGAAAGGATTACAACTGTTTCGTTGCTAGGTTGTACATCGGATTGAACAGTGCCAATAGCAACACTACTATAACGAAGTCTGACTCACTCCATGTGACAGTGACAATTCGAGAAACGTGACAAGGCGATAGTCCGCCTAGTCGACAAGACGTTGTAGTCGTCTGGATCAAGAGTCTTTTTGCGGACAATGACAGCGATGAGAGTTTACCTCCAACGGACGCGCACGAAGAGCCCATGTCATAGACAAAAACACGCTGTGAGGGTGCAATGAAAAAAAACCTGAAACCAAAGAACCTAGTCGGATATTAGATTACTACCACGGGACCGAGGTACCACTACCGTAGTTCATACCAACCAAGTAGATCAAAACAGTGAGAGAATATCATGGGAACCGATGTTAAAAAGTTGAAAGGTGCGGCAAGATTGACGAGGTTATTTTTTGTTTCTTCTTCTCCCATGGGATCTTTTTTCGCCACGGTATGCACGTTCCTACATTCGGTGGGATTTGAGCGAAGACACTCCACCTACTTGGAACATGGAACGATGCGATACATCGTGTGAATAAAGATTCATGTCATGACTTGACTTTTCAAGGATGATTTTGGAGAGGAAACTACGTGTGGGTCTGATTTTTGTATTTTTGTTTTGTATTTTGGTCCCTCCAACTATGCTCATGTATTTATGTTGACGTACCGACCTATGATCTGTAGTGACGGAGCTCCGAACGGAGCTTTCTCGACGGGGATTGTCTACCGATGGACTCAAGGTTGAACTTGTCAATCGTTTGCAAGCTCGATTAGATGAGGAAGAATTTGGCCTTGCAGAAGCACCGCCAGCCATCGAAGGAGGGGGAGCACCTGCCGAGGGGGAGGAAGAGAAGACGACCACCGTTGTGGAGGAAACACCTGTGAATGAAGAGATCACCCCACCGGAAGCGGCAGATCCAGTAAAGACTGAGGAAGAACCAAAGGAAACATCATCATCTGTACCTGCCGTCGATGGTACGGATACAACTGTCGCCGATGCTCCACCTCCTGTCGTCATACCCAAAATTACACCCGATATGTCCTTTGAAGAGAAGAAACGTATTCGTGCTATGAAATATAACTTGCCCGATAAGAAGACTGAAAACAACAAGAAGGACACGAAGGGTACACCCGAGAAACGAACATTACGAAAAAGAAATAGTGGTAGGGGTGATAAAGAGGATGTCGAAAAAGCAGGCAATGGAACTTCGGCTGGTGAGGGTGGTGGTCGGGGGAAAAAACAAAAGACGGAAACAACAACGAAGAAGAAACCAAGTAATACCTACGAGGATCTCTCCGTAGAAGAACTGGAGCTTCGTCTGAAAAGAGCCGACAGATTCAAAGTTACGGATGAATCCGTTGATGCCATGAAGGCTGCCTTAAGGAAGCACCGATTTGCTAAATGAACACCCTGACTTCTAATGCCGAATGTGAAAATTTGGAGTTTGAGGGGAGATGCTTTATTTTCTTTATTTATTTAAAGTGAGTTTTCCTTGTGTGTTAATCACTATTAGAATAGTAGAATTTCTAGTCACATTCGACCCTTCATTCAGGTCCACCTACTTACAGTTAGATTTAGGTTTCTACTGTGAGTAGCGATCTGCGCCGCTTCCATTCAAACATCCGACAAAGACCTCGTTTTCACGTTCTGAAATTATAAAAGTAGTACACTGAACAGAAGCGCAATGGATCCATACTGTTTACCCAGGGGTGATAAAGAATTCCCAAAGTCCACACAAGATCTATCTATATGGCCCTCGGAATTTTCATAACCTAAAATAAAAATCGCGAGGGTGTTTATATTTTGCTACCACGAATCCCCACAGAGCGGTAATCCTCGTTTTTGTATTTTCCTTGGACACTTCTCACTTTTTTACTCGTATCTTTCCCTTGAAAAGTTTTTATTGTAGGCTGGGTATCGATAATTTGATACCCAACCACGAGGTGGGACAGGATAGTAAGGTGGTGGAGGTGGATAGGAATGGCCATATCGGCCATAGTTGTATGGATAGTGATACTGCTCCCATTCACCATAATGGGCATACTTTCTATCCTTCGTGGGTGCCCTAGCTGGAGTTGGACAAGATTCCTTCCTCGTTTCCTGTGGTGGAGACGCTGGGGGAGGAGTTGTACTTGGAGTAGCCTTTTGTGAATCGGATGCCTTGAGAGAAAGCATCGCAGCGATCGCTGCTGCTTCTTCTTTCACCAGAGAGCCTTCTCCTTCCGACTGTTGTTCAATCTTCACGACTACAGTTCGTTTCTCTGGGGTTGAACCTGAGCTTAAGGAGCTCTCGACGGAACCTGTTCTGTTTATTACAAGTGAACAGGACCGGTCTGGGCTAACAAAAACAGGTGCCTGAGTGCAAGGGGATCGGGGGGAGTCAAACGAGACAATCTTGAAAATTGGCTCTCTATTGGGAGAAGAACTTGGAGGACCCTCTCGAAAGGGTAATGGTTTGGCACGATCGGTGTCGTCTTCCGTTCTCGAGTCTCGGTAGGGAGGTGGGCCATGACTGTGTTGCTCTTCAGGGTGGCGACGCTTGACAATCAAGGCCTGTCGCTTTCGGGCTCGGCATCTCTGCTGTCGCATACGTGCTGCCTCTCGTTTCCTTGCAAGTCTCGCATCTGGATTCGACTTGTTGAGAGGTAACGCTAACGTCATGATAGGGTTGTCCTTCCCACGATATAAGGGCAAAGTATTGTGGCAACCACTCTGCAATTGATCTACCGCGTGACACGAGCCGTTCTTGGAAAAACCAACTGCACTTAGCAGGTCGGCGTGTGAACCTCTGACCGTTAGATCTAAATACCTTAGGTCTGCGACAACATTAGTTTTCATATGTCTGTATAAATCCAGTAGGGTCAAGTTAAAATCTACGAAGTCGCTAAGGCATATATGTCACAACTGCTACTATCAGGATGTCGGAGGCAGACGCGTTGGACATTGGGAGGTGCTGGGAATCATGTTCAAAATTGATCGCGGCAGGACTCAATGCTTCACGCACGAACAGGCGGTGTCAAATTTTGAAAGACAAATCTTACCACCCCAGTGTTTCCCGGCAATTTTTGTATTTACTCTGAGATGGTCCTCTCTCTTGCTTCTGTTTTTCTTGTTATCTTGGGGACTCTCGCTGGAACTTCGTATTCTATAACGGACCAACAAAACATCGATGTTGAAACGAGTTTACGTGGGTCGAGACGTATATTGCAATACCATGCCTATGAGGTGAATACGGATCAACTGGTGGGAGCGGAGGTCGGCTTTATTGTGGGCTTAATAGTATCAGCAGTCGTACTCGGTTGTCTCTGCAGTTGCTGTTGTGCGCGGAGATTCAATCTCTGTGAGATACTTGCCTGCTGCTGTCTGTGGGAAATATGTTGTGACAATCGAGGTCCTGACGACTTCCAAGTACTCTCCTGCTAGTGACCCAGAAGTCTCAAGGTCTCTTTCAAGCTGATTTCCAGCGTCGACGCCATCTGATTCTGTAACTCAAGAACTGAGCTGAGGGATCTCTCCTGTTAGCCATGCAAGGCGCTTGATGCAAGCTGGGGTTCTTCTTGAATTGTGATGGTACGAACATCATAAATTTAGGGTAGATATCCCATGATAAATGGCCGGTATCGAACGTGAAACGTTCAACCGTACCATTGTAGAAACTGACTAGGTCTGTTAGCGATTTGAGTGCACTATGTCTGCAAGATACTGTAGTATAGGGCGCTCGTTCTACGGGTTTGTTCTCTACAATGCACACGACGCAAGATACCTGGGATGAGCACTGTAATGTATCCTCTCAGTTCACGTGCGTAGATATAACATTTTCTAACACGACCGTCCAAGATCTCATCTGGGAAAATGAAGAGGAAGTAATCGAAACCTCGATCCCTCCCAGGACTCAAATGATCCGACTACGGTACTTCTTAACTCGTAATTCGAGCTAGGTTCCGAGCCGTCATCACAAAGTTCACCCGTCGCCTTGCCCTCAAACCCAGCTTTCTCGATCAATGCCGAAACGTTACTGGTATCAGAGCCGAGAAGCTTGTTGCACTCACAGTCAATCAACCCCGACTTCTGGAGGCAAGCCGTTACAACTGTAAAGAAACGATTGCATCTCCCTGTCACCGTCATCATTGTCACATGTCACATCACACATCACACATCACCGACTCGCTCGTCACAGTCACTAATTCATTCATACGTACGACTGAATACCTTATATTCGGGGGAGGGGTACTCTCATATGTTCATTTTCTGTGGTCACTGGTCACGGAATCGTTTCCACGCGGCGACGCTGCCGGCTCGATGACGTCTTTGGACAACGTGCGGCTGACAGAATCCGGGTCTTCGCCATCACACATTCGATGCTCACCTTTGTTCGGCCGGACGACGAACATCTCGTTGATGTTCCTTACGATTGTCATCTACATGTTCCTTAGGATTGTCATCTACATTGAAAACTGTTGTTGCGCATTCGCTTCCAAACTTTCCCTGTGGTACATTTCTTTTTCAAGAGTCCTCGTGTGGCGAAATAGACAGATTTGAAGAAGTAGTTTTCGAGCGAGATTTATCACAACGAAATATTCGCGCGGGATGGTCAAGGGGATTCCGAGATTCATGTCCATGGAAGAACGAACGAGAAGAAGAATAAACCGTCGAAATGCACAAAGTTATGTATTCATGCAATCGGCCCTGGCTCTGGTCGTATTTGTGTCCTTTTGTATCAATCCGACTCGTGCGTACTCAGCTGAGTTTCCGATATGGATGGTGAGGAAGATTCGAGGTCAAAGACGTACAGGGCGATACCTGGATCGACAGCGATCGGCACGAAAGGATTCCACGAGGCCTTTACGCGGTTCAGAATCTAATCCTGAAGATGCAGATAATATCTCAGACGTAGAACGCAACCTTCTCGGGAGGATATCCAGGCTTGAAACTCTTGTTTCAAAGCAAGAAATCGAAATATATCGATTGCGAAAGGAAAATGATGAATTGAAAGCGACTGCTGCTGCCTTTGCTAAGATTTTACAAGTACTTCGGGAAAGGTCAGAAGGACGTGATCCAAATGAGAGTATCCAAAAGAATTCGGAAAGCGAAGAGAAACCTTTACCGGAAGAAAAAAGTCAACAGAAAAATCGAGTCGTTGAGTCATTTGATGACTCTATGATTTTTGGGACTGCACCTACCTCTGTCGATGACGCTGCGGATGCAGCTGGTGCTGCTATTTTAGCATCTGTCCTGGCTGGGAAACAACGTATGCTTGTTGATGTCCGTGACGCCGAATTGAGCTCAGATCCAGAAACACTCGTACAGTTCATAGAACTTGCCATTTTGCCCATCGCAGCCGGACTTGAGGGTCTGAAGAGTACGAGGAATCGCGTCAAAATCGTATTTCCAACTGTATCACAGCTTTTAGAATACAGGAGGACGATGGCGCTCGCAGCGCCTGAAGTTGTCGCCCTCAGTACTCTTGGATTTGATCCAGTGGAGCGTCGAGACAAGCTGGTTGTGATTGTTGCTCCACCGCCTGATGATGAAGAGGGACAGAAGTCGATGAGGGAACTACTCTATCCTTCGGATGGGAGTCCTTCGATTGAACAACCCGTGGTCATCCTAAACTATCACATGGTACCAGTATCTTTGGCGACTATCGACTTTGAAACTGCGTATCACCTTCGACTACTTTCCGTTCAGTATATGACAGGAGAAGCGGCAGATGAGATACTGCAGTCGCAGGCGCCGACCGACGATGACGAAACGATGAGTGAGCCACAAGTCCAATCCTCCGTACTAGAATCAGACGAAGAGGCATCGAGAGAAGAACAAATCGAGGCGGCTATGAGACATGTGCAGAAAATTGCTTCGGGTGTCGGTGTCACGCGAGCGATGGTAATCCGATCCTATCCGAGGTGCGTATGGTATTTGCGGATGCCGAATACTATGCCCAGGTATGAATTGCTCATCAAGATGCTGTCTTCTAACCTTAATTTTCCTTGCCGACAAAAAAGACCGTGGCATGTCTTTGTGGATGTCTCACCGAATACCGACACCGATTATGAAGTGGCTGCAACCTTTGATGAAGAACCGGGTTTGGACGACATCAACATGGCAATCATGGAATGCCTGGAAGGTAGTGAGCGAGAAGATGAACTTGTAGCGCAGCAGATGCAACAGGCACTAGAAGGAGGGCAGTTGGATCGTATATCCAGCATGATCGGTGAAGTGCTTGACAGAGTCGATCCCAAAGACATCGAAGACGACGATGGAAACGATGATGACTTTGATATGTACGAGGAAGACAGTGTGTGATGCTAATGCCATACGAGTCTTGAATACCGGTAGGCGAAGAAGAACGCTTTGGGTGATGTGCACCCAAATCGTCCGAAGGTCTGCAGTACACAAATACCATACGAGTCGAAATCGCCGGCCGGTGATGAAGAACGCGGCGGGTGATACATACGCTCCCGAATTTCGCCTCCACAACTAGTCTACCCGCTGTTGGCACTTTGGAGCCTCCTTATCTGACTCTCCGCCTCTTTCAACTTGACTTTGAGTTCCATGTTTTGGTTCATAGCAATGGTCAAGGCTTCTGTCATTTGGAGTTGCAATGCAGCCACACTTGACTCAAGAGCAGCTGTGCCTTCCCGATTCTCCTTTAGCAAGCACTGCTTTTCCCGTTTGAGTTTCGCCATCTGGCAGAAGAAGAATGTGTGAGGGTTTCCGGATGAAGAAAAATAATCCAACGAGAGGGCATTCAATCGCTTATTCACATACTTCTTCAAACACGTCACGAAAGGGCGTTACTCGGGCATCGAATTTCTTTCGAATACCATAATTTTGATTTTGGTACTTTTGCTTCTCCACTTCTGCCTTTTCTAGACGCCATTTCAGTTCAGCTAGTTCGTTTTCCATTTCCTCCCATCGTTCCCTTCGTCTAACAAAGGGCGAACGGAAAGATGAATTTCCATCTTCATCCATGCGAGGCTTTTCAGCTGGATTCTCCGGAACGGTATACAATATAGTTTTTCCGTCCACCTTAAAGTACATACTAGAAGCAGTTTGAGCGAATCCCTCCGATTCGTTCAATGAAGCTTCTATGGAAGTCTCGGATCTGGAATCCCCGTCCCTGCATTCGTTACCTTTGTTGATCGACTCAGGCTTCATAGGACATGTCACATCTTTGGAATCCTGAAGCTCCATCTCATCTTCGGATTCAATCGACGAGGATGATGAAAACGATGACGATGGTGACAATGACGTCTCGCTTGCTGTCGCCTGTTGGGACCGAACGTAGTCCAAAGGTGCACCGACCATGTTTCTTTCAAAGTCGGTTCGTCGTCGGATCGCAACCCGGTCACTGAGAATATTGTCAACTGGAGCAGAAAGATCATCAATCCAATCCAAAAATGAGGTCGCTGCGTTGAATTGTTGTTCGTGTGGTGGGGACATGATGTTGATTGCCTGTCGGAAGACGTCTTCTGTGAGAGTTCCTTCTCGTGACCCAGCACTCACCCGTCGTGTCGGTACAAGCCATTGACTGGGTGTTTCATCCCCCTTGAAATCCATAGAGTCGCCTATTCTTTGTGGAACACTGCTGTGTTTAACGTCACAGTGAAGTTGTGCCATGGTTTTGCTCTCGTCATTCGCTTTTGTGTGCGATGTCTCAGTGAGCCCGTCCACTTCAGCAACATCATCGAGAGGTACTCTCGTGTGGAGTCTAGAGCTTCCATTACTATCCCCCACACTTTCCCTATCCTCTTCCCAGGATGGCGTTGGTAGAGTCATCCTATCCTGACGATGATTGAGATTGTTTGGATCACTGGAATCATCTATTCGATGATTGCTTTCTGGTTCAAGCTCAATAATGCTGCTGCTGCTACTGGTGGTAGAGACGCTGCTGCCGTCGTCGTTATCATCATCATCATCGTACAATAAGGATCGGGCTACACTTCGCCCACTACGACTTCGGCTACGATTCTGGGAACGGTGACTTTGCCTTCGGCTTGTTACATGAGAATAATAATTCACCAATGCTGATACTCTGGTCCGTTCTGGGAGAATTTGTTGTCTTGGTCGACCTTCCTCAATGTCCTCGTGAGCATCATCATCATTTTCCGCCTCCTCAACGTTGATGGTAGGAGGAGGGAGGATATGACTTGATCGTCGTTGGTGTTGCTGTTGTCTTCTAGAGCGACGAGGTATGAGTTCTGAGTTTGATGATGGAGATCCATACACCGATGGTGATCGAGTCGATAGGGGTGAGATCGCCCAATTGGGACTCTCATAGGGTTGATCTAGGATCAAATCAAAATCCTTCCAACCATCCACTTTTTTCGTATCGGACTGAATACCGACACTACTTCTCCTCCTTGTTCCAGTTGTATTCTTCGGTATCGTATTCGTGGCAGCAGTAGTACCCTCTTTGGCTTCAAAAGGCTTTTTGCGGTATGATCGAGTGTCGTAGTTCTTCGGACGGTTGATAGATCGTTCCATCAAGGCAGTGGGAGCCAAACGGTTGGTATTCGATTCTGAATGGTTGTTTTTTCGTACCGGTGAATCTATATCTTCTTGTAGGAGCTGATCATTCTTCCTATTCTTCGAAATGACATTCGTCGTCCATTGTTCCTTCCTTGGGACGAAGGTAGGATAGGATGGCTTCTCCTGACGATAGGATGTATAGTGAGAAGGATTGGAACGTTTCGTCGTCGATCTGAATCGTCCTGCCATCATCTCACGATCATGGTTAGTGGGTGGTATGGCTATGGGTTGTTTTCCTTCTGGCGTATTAATTGTACTAGGTGATGAAGTTGTGGGATGTGACCGTAGGACTCGGACCTTCACAAATTTACTGTTGGGGTTGTTGTTGTTGTTATTGTTGTCGTGGACTGGTGATATGGGTTGTCCCACCGGAGTAATATTCGATACGGAAACTGGACGCGACGAGTTGGTGTTCTGGAAGGGAAGGCGATAAGGTGGTTGAAGACTCTGTTGTTGTTGCTGTTGCTGTGGTATTAATCTTGATTGGGTTGGCTGTTGCTCCCTTTGTTGTTGCTGTTGTTGTTCCTGTTGTAGCTTCTGAGCCTTTCGTTGTTCACGCCATTGAAGAAGTAGTTCTTCTCTTGAAGCTGCCTTTTTCATCAATGGTGGAAAAGGTCTCGTTGTCTCCATGTCTACAGGGATGGACGCGAAGGATGATACATGAAATGACCTTCCTTTCATTTCGCGTCGTTGGCAAATTCGTTTCGAATACGGACGATAGGGAGAGAGTCCAGAAGTGTAGAGGTGTTGAGATAGGTTAAGGTATGACACCAAGAAAGGTGAAGGATCGGAGAGAAGGACTACTCTATTCTTTTGGAGGTTTGTCCTCCAAGATCTCGTTGGAGTGTCTGGAAACAGAAGAAGAAAGAAGAGAGAATTGACGGTGGTGAGATTCCATTCCTTGTTCGTTTGGGTGTCTCGACCGGCGCGACAGGCCGACTCGACGATTTGAATACACAGTGAAAAAAATAGATGGTCACTTTCGTCACAAAAAAGGAAATCAGATTTCTTTATGTATACCGTCTCATATCCTAAGTACGTACCTATATACATATGTACCTATCTGTCTTTCTCAAATGACACGGAATATATGTCCCGAATATCCGGGCTCTTTAAATGGAACCAATGCTGCGATGGGATCGACCATTTCGAGAAGTGGCTTGTGTGAGAGAGACGATGAGGAAGGACCCAAGTGCCTCACCCTACTGTCACAGTTTACCACAATAGGGAAGAGTTGTCAAACTTGACAGTTGACTGACTGTTCTGGGGGTTTGTAGTACCTTGCTTTCCTTTCCTTTTGAACCCCACCCCCCATCAACATGGATGACCGAAAAGTTCATGTGATTACAGCAGGCGGTGCTGGATCGACGACGATCAAGAAACAGGGCACGACTACCAAGAAATCTAAAAAGACAAAGTCGTCTTCGACGACGGGTGGTGGTAGTAGTGGGACGACGACGACGAAGAAGAAAGAAGCAAGTCCTCAATTACCTCAACGAGTCGATTTACAAAATGCTGCTACGACTGCCACACCCATTTCGACTGATTTTGGTATGGAAATGGAACCCAGTGATCGTGAACAGGAAGATGACCGCCTATTAGGCTATGCTTCTTCTTCAGGATCGAGTACAAACAAATCTCGTTCAGGACAAAAGAGTAATACGAACAAGAAGAATAAGAAGAATTCTATGGAGGAAGGGTTTTTAGATGAAATTGTTGAACCGGTGAAGATGGAAACTTTAATTCAAGAACCACCCCCGACCGCCAAGACGGCAGAATTATTTTGGTTGTTCCTATGTTTTTTAGGGATTATGGTATCCTTTGTCGTATATGGTGTCCTATTGGAATATACGACGAGTGGTGGAAGGAAATTACATGAATTATCTTTCTTATTTGTTACATCTGGCCTATATACCTTGACTGCCGCGGCGGGACGGTATGTCCGGGATGAAACACCTACGACTATCCCCCCCGCAAGGTTTGCTATTTTAGGTCTTACCAGTATGGGAAGTACCTTTTGTTCTGTCCGTTCCTTAAGGTACGTATGTGTACTACGACTCCCTTGTGTGGATGAGGGGGAAAATGCGGTCCAAGGGGGAGGTGGTTTTCTTCGGACACAGATACAATATGACGACGGGAAGTTTTTTTCACTCACTCTCTTTCTCCTTCGATCATTCTCTCTTTCGAATAGATATGTCATTTATCCTATCCAAGTCCTTGCAAAGAGTTGTAAGCCCGTTCCTGTCATGCTCATGGGTGCACTCATGGGGAAGAAATATGGGATCCGAAAATATATCAATGTCGCAATGATTGTTTCAGGTGTTGCACTCTTTATGGGTGGTGGAGATAAACGAAAGAAAGATGGTGATGTTGGAGAAGAACGGGATGATTCTGCTTCCTCTCAATTGATTGGTCTTGTCCTACTCTTTATTTCCTTATGCTTTGATGGTGGGACGGGTGCCTATGAAGACAAATTGATGAGTGTCCATTCGGTCCAACCCTTTGACCTCATGTATAATATTCAATTGGGGAAGACGATATTGGCGGGTGTATCTCTCTTGGTGTTGAATCAAGTACATGTCTTTGTACAGATGTGTTCCGATATGGGATTCCTATTAGTCGCACTGGGACTGAGTGGTGCCCTAGGACAAGTCTTTATCTTTGTTACCATTGCGAAATTTGGTGCATTGACATGTTCTATCATTGGTTTGGCAAGGAAAATCACGACACTTGTCTTTTCTATCTGGTATTTTGGTCATTATTTGAATGGTATCCAGATGTTAGGTCTCTTCATTTGTGTCGGTTCGATGATTATGAATTTCATGGGCAAAAGTAAAAAGGGTGGTAAACATGGTGGTGGTCATGGTGATGGTGGTGGTCACCATTCCGAACCATCTCCACCCAAACAAGATCAACAACTTCCGGAAGATATGCAAAAGATGCTTTCCGATTATGAAGATGAACCAGAGGGTGATGTCGAAATGGCAGGATCCTCCTCGTCTTCGAATAGAAAGTAAACGAAAAAAACAAAAAAGAACAAAAACGCAATCTGCGAAAAAGCACAAAAAAAGTAGTAGGTGTAGTCTCTTTAAAAAACGGTAGCTGTGGCCTCATTGTTTCTTTTCTTCCTTCTTTTTTTTCAACGTCGGACCTTTTGAAGTTCACGATGACGATGACATGTACTCTTAAACGCACGGATAGCCAGATTGAAATCTTCTCGTAGATGACTATTACTACCAGCAGCAGCAGTACCATTATCCATGGCATGTAGCAAATCATGTTTGGCACGATCCGGTGCTGCCTGTGTCGCCGTCAATGTGACCGTCATCCATTGTTTGAAGACCGTGGGGGGGATGATTAGATTCATCTTCCATAATATCCCTGCAATCGATCCATTACCAGAATCAAGATTGTAGGATGGTAATTCACCCAATAATGACCGGATTAAATTTTGGGTAATCCTTTGTCCCTCAGAGACTAAGACTTGTTCCAATGTATGTTTCCATTCCGGTTGAATATTGCGTTCCCGTAATGATAATCCATACGTAATCGTATTTTCCAAAAAGTTGAGTGTCCCACGATTCGCCTCACGATGATCTAATTCCATTCCCACTGCAGCACATTGGAATAAGGAGGGAAGTAATGGACTGGTAATCAATGGACCTGGACAATATGAAATCATCCGACCCATTAGATAAAATAATTCTTCCACGACATCTGGATGTCGTGTCAAATCATCCAAACTTCGTAGGAATCCAAAGGACGTCGTCGCCATCGCATGAATCATATTGAATAATTTGAATGCATATTGTGCTTCACGACCATATTCGGCGACACAAATACTGGCGGCATATAAAAAGGGAGAAAGTCTCGTCGTTTCATAACTTCGAACAAGTTGTTCCATCAATGGATCTAACATGGGTGCGTAGAGGGCAGCCCCACAGGTCCGGATCGAATGTTTATGAAAACGACAAATCTTCTCTGCAAGATGATTGTCATGAGGGAATCGTTGAGATGCACCATCTAACAGGTTCCAACTAGAGGAAATAATATCCATAATGGGATGGGATGAGGATCCCATCGCCATACTACCATTCGTGGTTATTGTCAAACACCGAACGATGACAGTCAGTCTGTCGATCTCTGGTACAATATACTTCGCAGTCGCATTGGGATTCGCAACACTCGTCGCAAGACGATTCCCTATCGGTTGGACGATCCGTTGTACAAGGGTTGAGCCATTATTGTCATTCGTATCACGGATATGCCTCGATACTGCCCGACATACACCCTCTAAGACTTCTAATTCATCCTTCAAATCTAACCGACCCGGTTGTGCAGAAAGATCATTGTACAGTTGTAGGACGGGTTCCCCCATTGACATTTGTTGATTGGAACATTGACACAATTCCTTAATGGCGACCGCTGCTGCGGGGGCACAGCTTGGAATAGCAAGGCCTTGTGCAAGAAGGGGTAACAATGGCTGGAGGAGTTGGGGATGAGCACCTAACCAGGAGGCATACTTACCAATCATTTTACTTGCTGTAAATCGTAGGGGTAGAATATCGATCGGGAGTCGAGGGATCATTTCAAAGCATGGTGACAAGACATCCGTTTCATCACTTGCCACAAAACGATGAATTGATTGGATAGCAGTCAAACAGGATTCAATCCCCTGCCAATCCTTCTGAATATCATGACCGACGCGATTACATTCTTCACGAAGTCGTTCTCCCAACTGTTTCAATACACCCTGTCCACCCAATAGACGACAACAATCCTCTAACGTCTCCGAAACGAAAAATCGATCCCGTCGTACATCATCCAGTTGATCATCGGCTAATTCTAAAAAGTTGGAAGGGTACCGTAATAGACTTCTTGTACAGATATCGATCAGTTGGAGGAGATGAGGTGTATACCGGTCAACCAAATCTTGTCGATATTCGTATGGTTCGACCGATTCAAGATCAAGTACCATCCGGTACCAAAAGTGTAATGTAATGTTGGCGATTTCAGTCTCACTGATAGCAGAACATCGGACAATCCATTCGACGAGTTGAGAGGCTTCCACATGCTGTGAGGATAGGATCAGACTCATATAGGATTCTCCCATTTCAGTAATAATCCGACAATAGGATCGTAGAACATCTTCATCTTCTGACTTCAACACTTGATCGAAGGGGAGCTGAGATAGGATGGGGATCATTTTCTGGACTAGAATTTCATTCGATAGATGATGACTTGGATACATCCGAAGAACTTCGACTATAACATCCGTCGCGACTTCCAAACATTCTGTATCCGTCAATGCATGGACCGCCGCCTCCAAGAGGGGAGTTTCCATCAAAACAAAAGATTGGACTGGAACATATCGAATCCAAGTCTGGAAGACTTGAAATATCTGTTCTTTTGATCCACCAGAAGTTTGAAGAAACTGAAAGACTTGTCCCGACGTTGAGACCATATGATCACGCATATGATATCGAACATTCTCGTCAATCAATATTAAACGATCGGAAGCACATTCCTCTGGTAATTCCTGCAAGACCTTCAGTCGGACCTTATTATCCTCCTGTAGGGATGCTGATAATAGGTCTGTAATAATCGTCGTCCATGACATTTGGACCGCCAACGCAGAAATCGCCATTGCTAGTCGTGTCGTCACAGCTCCATCACCCATTGCCGAATATCTCTTCAGATGGTTCAGTAATGAATCTCTTAGTGAAGACAATGCCTCAACGGGAAGTTGAAACGTATCACATCGACACTTTGTGTGTAAGGTCTGAGCCGCAAAGAACCGTCGTTGTTGCTGTTGCATGGCAATTTGAGGAGAGCTGCTACTACCATTGGTATTGGGGTCCTCTTGTAGTAGACGATCACAAACCATCCAGGAGACTTCAGAACTTTGAAAACTTGTCAGATATCGATCTGCCAGTTGTCTTTGTTCCCACCAATGTGCGGATGCATCTTGTTCATTCGATGGTCCTGCCGGTCTTGGCGAAAAGACTGCATCCACTGCTACCTGAATCCTTCGAAGCTCTTCATCGACATTATCAGCATGTTGAGGAAGGTCCGTCATGGGAGTTTTTTTCTTTCTGAATTCAAGGGAACTTGAGATTTTGTTGTTGTTTCGGTAGCTATTTCATAGGAAAAGAAGGCTACTTGACTTGGTAGGGGAACCGAATGGTTACGGACGTTGTAGGTTGTATGTAGTTAATGCACCTCGACGTCAACTCGTGTCCGTAATTGGATGGTGATCATTGGAGTAGGGACAACTACCGTTCTCCCACCAAGTTGGCCATGGGATTGAGACTGATTTTCGGGGAAATTGTAAGAGGCGGCCAATCGGGGGAGGGGAATTCTAAGGAAAGTTATGACACAAATGCCATGTGTCACATCTGATCTTAGGGGGTGGATGAAAGCTCAACTACAACGGAAAAAGCTTTTCGTAATGTAAAAGCTTCACAGGGGTCTCGGGGGTCTCCGTGATCGCACGCTGTCCAAGACACGTCCACGGTTTCCTTATATCGAGGGAAACTAACACGATGTAAAGCAAAATAGCTTATGCGATACAATATCTTTGTCTTCACTACCATCGTCTCGTGTTTGGCAGAAATTGTGTGCTGCGCTGAGACAGGATTTCAATACCTGGGCCTAGGAGCGACATATATATAACACGGGGAATGAATCGGCGTAAATGGTTGTGGCGCCTATGTCTGCTTCGCATCATAGCGATCCTATTTCTACTTCCGACTTCTTTGTCGATACAGAATAATAACCAGTCATCTTTGGCCACCAATAATAATGCTACCGAAACTACCCACCACGGTGACAAACAAAATATCGAAATCATGAAGATATTGTACATGGTCACTTCGGGTGGAAAACCGCGATCAGGAGATCGCAGATTCCGGGAACAAGTCGAGGCTCTGATTCTTGAAAACGTAGCATCCCTCATGGAAAATCCCAAGTGGCATGTCGACGTGTACTTGATTCTTGGATATGAACAATTTTCACTAGAAGAAGAGTTTCGACGCAAACTGTGGTCAATTAATCCCAATATTCAACTACGAGTATGGATCCATGCCCTGCCATTGTTCTATGCCTGTGACGAATGGAAAAGCAGCCTCAAAGATCCGGTCGGATCTGGTACGAGCTGTCGAACCCGCCGCGAGAGAAGTGGTGGGTCTTTGAGTAAAGGAACAATATGGGCGGGGACATCACAACTGGCTAGACAGCACCGACTTGTGGTCAAAGATATGCTACCGGAATATGATTTCTTCTTGGCATTTGAAGATGACATGTTGATACGAAGGGATCATGTAGAATATCATATGGAATGGATGGCAAAGCTGCGAAGAATGTTAGCAGAGAGCGATCGTGAACAAGAGTCTAAGGCTACGGGGACACAGGAACTCAATCGGAGACAGCTCGAACGTCTTCGGCCAGGCCTATTACGAGTCGAAGTTTCCCAATCGGACGCACCGATTGACAACGAAAGCGTCATACCTGTAACCGATGAAAGGATCTCTGAAGCTAGTGCGATGATTGACGCCAGTCGGTGTTGTTTCCGTCCCGAGCATATTATGAGCCGAACCTCGATGGCTCCAAAACCGAATATGACATCGAACGATTTGCTCTTGTGGGAAACGGCCATTCTAGGATATGGCGTACGTCGGCTTGGTGATGATTGGGTAGGCATCCTTCCCCATGCGGCTGCCCACCTTCGATATGGAGACTATTGGAGTGGCCTGGCCTTGGAAATGCCTGAAGGGGAACGCCCACCATGGGGTGATCCCCGTCTTATCGCCCAGTCAGCGGGATGGATGGGTAGTCGACGGGAGGTACTCGAGCTTGACGAGTTATGCAAAGGTACCTTTTTGCCACCCTTTGATACCTATGAACAGGATGGTCTCTTTCGGAACAATGTCGAATTTTGGAGTGGAGGAATACAATTGTGGGGTAAAGGCTGCAAAGTCGTTCGTTTCGTAGATTTGCAACATTTCGATCGCCACCTATTGTACCATACGAGCAATAACAAACAACGAGGCATAAAGAAGGAGCGGATTGTTCCAGCAAAGCTTCTTGTGGCCCAACTGCTTGTGATAAAGGAGGCAGCAGAGCTGGTCTTGACAGTCTAGTCTGAGATGAATTCTACTCTGGCAAACTACGGCGAGGCCAAAACAATACCTATGTGTTGTGCTACGCGAAGAAAGCTTAGGCTTCGAGCTGCACCAACTTTTCAAGAACCCGCGCCGAGTACCCTCTCGCAGTGATTAGGTTGTGTTGCTTGGTGAATTCTGAGTCTTCCATAGCGACTTCAATGCCATTCCCGATGAGAGTGGCGCGAGTTTGGCGGTTATCTACTCTCTCGGCCAAAATCAAGCAAATCTCGGCGGCAATCGAGTCAGCTGTTCTACCCATCTCTCCTGTTTTGGTGTTTATTAATGTTCCGAAGCCAAGGTTGTCAGGGTCAACTGCCCACCCAATGTACTCTTCCAACATTTCCTCATCAGTATCTGTGTTCCCGGCCAGATCTAGAAGCATCATGACGGGATCATAAAGGGGCAAGAAGAAGGTCGATCTCCCTTCGCCGAAGTACTCCGTATACGCCTCACAGACGTACTCTGCGAAAAAGTCTCGTGCCTCTATTGCGAAGTCATTGTCCTTCATCACCCACATGACAGGGAACATGATCAAGAATGCCGCATGTACATTTCGTTTCTCGATCTTGGGCATGACCTCCTCGAGCACATACCAGCAAATCTCTTGGGCATCGTCGACTTGATTCGTTTGCATATGCCACATGGCACGGCTTGAAAAGCTTTGTGCTGCGATATCACTGTCGTATTCATCGCAGAGAGACATAGAATGTAAACCAACCTCGTACAGCGATTCGATTTCTGTCTTGTGACATTCAATGGCATTTTCAAATTCACCAAGGCGAGAAAACATTTCTACCTGGACGACCATGGCGTGAAGACATTTGACTGCATCTCCGTGGATCTTCGTTTCCTGGACATACCGACGTAGCATTGCCTTTTCATATTTGCATTCGTCATCTTGCACGATATGCCCTCGTTTCAAGGCTTCCGAGAGACCGACGAAGACAGGAAACAAAATGGATCTATCCTTGAGTTGCCGGCTCGACTTGGCTGCCTGTGTAATCTTTAGTGTATCCTGATAGGCAGTGACACTCTCTGTCATACGATGGACCATTCCCAAAGCTCTTCCAAGAGCTACTTGCAAATGGACGATGAACGCTAGGTCATCTGCGTCAACTTCTGCAAAAACTCGTTTCGAAAAGCCGCCGATTCGCTCGCCGTCTTCGTCTTCCAACAAATCTAACGAATCACCATACACCTTATCCTCTCTCAGAAGATCCAAGGAATCGTTGTACAAACGAATACTTTGTGCTGGTAGACCTAAACGTTCCTCGAAGTGTCGTCCGACTTCCAGGGCAAGTGCTGCTGCCTTTTGGAAATTGTGGCAACATAACCAATGATTAAACAGCTTCATGTTGAACAAATAATCGCCTCGATTCTCAACTTGGCCCTCTAAGGTTTCGGCAATGTTCCGGTGAAGGTCACGCTTTCTCCCTTCCAGCAAGAGATTCAGAAGAGCGGTCCTCCACACAGGATGATAGAACGAGTACTTCTTCATTGAAGGAGTACTCCCTTCACTTTCCATCCCTTCCGTCAACTCGGTATACTCTAGGATACCACCGTCGACGGCCACCTGTAGAGCGGTTTGTGTATGGGTTCTCACTGTGGCTTCAGCTGTATCACTGTTTCTTAGCTGAACGGCAACGACTTCGTCAAGCGTAAATGTAAGCCCTATGACACCACCAATGTTCAGGATGTTTCTCGTCGCAAGATCGAAACTGTCGACTCGTTGAAGGATCAAATCACCGAAGGACTCATAACTCAGGTCGCTGATCTCAAAGTCTGGATCTTCTGCCATCTCTCGCTTTACAAACTCCATAATCTCATTCACAAAATGGGGAAGTCCAGCTGACTGTATTGTGATACTATCGAGTACCTCCCCTCTAACTTCTTTTTGTTGTAGGCCCAAACTCTTCATCATCATCAATGCGATCTCGTCGCGGGAAAGTGGTTCCAATCCTAACGTAACAAATCGCCCAGCTCGACGATAGACATTCTGTAGGTCTCCCCAGAATTCCTTTTCAACTTTCATAGACCGTGAATCCTCAGGGAGTGCAGTTCCAATAAACAATACATTTTGCGTCGTTTCGTATATCTCACGAATCGCCCTCCACGAAAATTCATCTGCCTCGTGGAGACCGTCAAGAGCCACGACTACTAACCTGGCGTCCTGAATACATCGTTTGAATGCCCGGACCATGAAAGAGGTAAGGACCCTGGACGATGGAGGTCGTGATTTGCTAGCGCTTTCTCCACTTGTTCTCTTCTCAAGACCGAGCAGGGATTTTAGAATATGATCAACGAAGGACGGAGGCACATCCAGTTCACGACAAAGACTTTGAAGGATATCTGACGATTTTCCAGCAGACAGAACGGAGACCGACTGTTCCGAGGATGCCCCAGATAGACTTGGTAGGCTCACGCATGATTGTAACTTGGATAGTATCGATGCTCCACCGGACGTTTGCACGGAACGGTCGTCGGTGACCTCCCTGTGTGACTTCAAGACGTCTCGAAGAACGGAACGAAAGACCCTATCGGAAGAACGAAGTGTCAGACGGGGCGCTTGATACGGAAACACAGCAGTTCGACTCTACTTACCCAAAGGGTACCATGGATTCACTGTCCTTGCTGACATTCTTGGTAACAATCAAGCGATATCTAGCGGCACCCATCAATCTCCAGATATGTTCGATGCAGTGCGCTACCATTGTAGACTTTCCCATACCACTTTTAGCCTCCACCAGTATAAGTCTCGAGGGAGAATCTTTCAGCAGCATGTCCCTCGCGATGCCAATTATCTTTAGGATTTCAGTCTTCCTACCAACAAAGCTGGGTTGCAGCTTCCCCCATGATCTCTCCAGAGGATTGAGAGGCTCAAAGATTGGGACAGGCTCAGCATAACCTTTTGCAACTACAGGAGGCAAAGCGTTGAAGCCGAACGAGCGATGAGCCAGCATGCGCACGTAGTTGTCGACCAATATTCCCGGATTTGATTTTGAGGCCATGAGGCGAGCAGCGAGATTCACTGAAGGTCCTAGTACTGCATACTCATGCCGCTTCACGCCTCCGACAACCCCGCAGTAGGCTTCACCGATGGTCGCCCCAACCTTACATGCTATACCCAGCTCGTTGACGATAGCACTATGGATCGATATCGTTGCAGGTAGCGCTCTGTTTGCCACCAGGTCGGGCATGGTCGTCCCGCGAAGCCCAAAGGTGATGATCATGACCAAACCCTTATCATCCACAATAAACTGCCGCAAGTGACCACAGTAGCGCTTGATCTCTCGTGATGACAGATTCATGATATCATTCAATGTCTTGAACATCCTTCGATTTGCTTTTTCGTTTTTCGTCACTTTCGTGTCGACGATCGGATTTACGAACATTACGTACACATTTCTGATCTCCGCTTCTTCCCGATGACGCTCCTGTACCGACTTCTGGATCTTCCGTCGGATCTGTTTCATATTGGCAGCAGCTGCTAAGTCATTGTCGACAACGACGGGATGAACGTAAAGCGACATCATCCTACGATACTTCCTTAAATCTTCCGTCTCAAGACCTTCAACGTGCTTGGTCACTCCTCTCGAGACTGCGTTGATGATCTTCGGGACTTGATTTCCTTTCCTCGGAATGAATTTGAGCGTACTTCGATTCGCAATAACTATGGCATCCTGTCCTTGGAGATCTCTAACGTCTCTGTCAAGGCGACAGATTCGAGAGAGCAAAGCAAGCGCCTCGGACGAAACTGCAACTTCTCCCATTTTGGCGAAATCCGTCGCAATCGTGGCCTGTTGAATGGGCTGTCCGAGAAGAAGGTATTCCCGTCTGAGTTCATTATCACCAACGTGAACACCGACCATCTGTCCTGCGCCGACTCCGCAGTGAACATTCAAGGTCTCGACTTGTGCGGCGCCACTTGTAGAGATCAGGCGACCCGTATTCTCCGTTGAACCATTTTCAAGTACAGAAAAATCAGCACACTTCGCAGTTATCTGCGCACCACACTTTACAGCAGATTCCACGCAGGTTTCCAGCGTCAGCTCTGGGGTGGCTTTCCATTCAATGAATACAGCGTCTCCGGCAAATTTGAGAAGATCACCCTTGTTTTCAAGCACAACATCCACAATCAATTGAAAATATGAATTGATGGCCTAGACCGAAAGTAATTGCGTTGGGTATTCACAGTTAGTCTGATTCTGCGTAGCGAACAAGGTTCGTACATAAGCATTCCTTACCTTCGAGAGTGCCTCAGGATCGAGTTTCGTCGATAGTCGTGTAAACCCAGAGATGTCCACGAAAAGAAGCGCGCAGCGATAGTCCGACGAGTACGGTGGACGTTTTTTCCTTGATCTGACAAGGCCTCTTCTTACTTTACTGCTTGATTTCTTGATTTCGTCATCACTCGAAGAAAGTGATACCGAGACGGAGTTGTCATCAGCGTGATGCCCTGGGAGTTTTGGGATCATCAATGGTGACGATCCTCCACCGGGATTACTGGGAAGGTTCTTCATCATCGCACCGAGCCTTCTCGTTCTCCGTATCGGTGGGGTTAAGAGGAACGAAATACCACCTGGAAGATTTTCCTCGGATTCGTCCGCCATATTCTTCTCGCTAGAAACCTGAGGACGGAGGGGGGACATACCCCCGTTGTTCGTTGCTTCATCGAGTGCGAAGTCATCATCAACATTCAGCTGTTCTTGAGATAGATCACTAACATCCGACATGGCATCACTCTCAACAACACTGGCGACCATCGAATCCTGAGATGTTTCCTCTTCCTCATCTTCTTCTTCCTTGATGACATTCTCGTCAGCTATTCGTCTTCCTATTTCATGTCCGAGATGGTCAAGAACTGCATTCGGTACGTGACTAGCTAGCCAGTTGATCGAGGCTAAAGTCTGCGCACGCTCTGCCGCGATTTCTCCCGCATTCGAGGAGAGGATAGCTCTCCCTACCTTTTCCAGGTCTCTCTTAATGCTCTCCAGGGAAAATCCGAAGGAAAGACCCTCCAGCATCCCTGGTGGTGCTTGAGGATATGTCTTTACTCCTACTGCTGGATCACCCCTCATTGCCACTGGAGGTTGTGGATACTTTTTCTCTATGTCAGGGAAGTTACTCATCATCATGTCTGCCGGCGGTTGTGGATACTTCTTTTCGCTGGGCTCGCCCGCCTGAGGTGATACTTTAGCTCTAGGGACAGGAGCGACAACACCATCGTCACTTTCCTCGTCAATGGATGAATCTTCAGAAGACGAACCCGAATAAGAACCGGAATCATCATCCGAGGAGCTAGAATGTAGCGAAGTGGACCAAGCATATGTTTCCGCTTCCTCAGAGTCATACCGTGATGATGACCACACTGATGAACCTGAGGAAGCTGTCAAGGCAGGGATATCATCTTGGTGCCCCTCCTTCCGCATCCGCTGACTCATCATCATTGCCATTTCCAGTTCAATATCGTTCCTACCAACCGGTTCAATCGCTCTTTCTGAACGAGACGAAGGGGGAGAACTGGAATCATAGGTGGATGGTGTCTGCCCACCTATACTTGATTTTCGTTCATTTGGGGATGCAATCTGTTGTGGCATGATCGACATCTTGGTACCTGTCATCGTGATCGCACAATTTTGCTCGAAGTATATGATCCACACACCTCAACTAATTCTTATCCGAAGACCAATGTACTTGGTGGGTGGCTAGGTGGGAGGGAGGGAAGAAGGCGAGAAGAAGTAATTGAAAGTCACAAAACAACGCTCGGATGTGTGCAATTCTGCTCACTGTAAATGACAACAGTTCATTTACCCGCGAGGTGCGTATGATTGGCAAAGAAAGTAGCTGTCAGAAAGGCCCAAATCGAACAAGTCCCCAATGCCACGTGTG
>Ga0194115_10002144_pt1 | contig 23834 bp, 19 predicted proteins | sample TA2MahsurfametaG_3_FD_148656 | JGI IMG/M metagenome (GOLD analysis project Ga0194115, IMG submission 148656) | Freshwater microbial communities from Lake Tanganyika, Tanzania - TA2015002 Mahale S4 surface | ecosystem: Environmental > Aquatic > Freshwater > Lake | place: Tanzania: Lake... | reverse complement strand
TATAAACCTAATTTTCGTCGACTTATGCAAGCTCGCCTGGTTGGCCAAGGGGTAAGGCACTTGACTTGTAATCAAGAGATCGCGCGTTCGATTCGCGCACCAGGCTGCAAGCATATGTTTTTCTTTTGCCGCTTTTGTCTTCAAGTTTCATTTTGGTGACAGCTGAAATGGACGTCACTGATGTCACAAACGGCAGTGGACCGATCGTTGGCATCCATCTGCAACCAAAGGGTCGACTTCAAACAAAACTGAGAATAAGAGGAAGGGAGATCGTGTGGCGACAATTTTTTTCTCTGCGTCTTCGCCGCGAGTTGAGAGATAGATAGATTGAGGGAGAGGGAGAGAGAGACGGTGGGGTGTGTGTGAAAAGACCGGAAAGTACGCTCCGATCAGCATGATACCAACGAGTAGCCTGACGAGACTGTCTCATTCACGGTTTATGATTTCTCTCCTATCCTTGTTTCTAATATCAACATATCATCGCTATGTTTCGGTCGTGGCTTCGATAGACGACGGGCATAGAGTAGAACAAAATGAGCCTCCTATCTACCAGGATATGGTTGAAGATAGCTTCTTTGATCCACTGCAGGCCGATCCATCGTGCTTACAAGAGGGTGGTGAGGAGGACTGTGGCAGTCCTCCAGACTCGACCATCGAGACGGAACCGCTGCTTGATGCTAGCTGTTTGAAAGGAGGTCCTGATTACTCCGATATCACGGGTACCCACGACCCAAGTCAAACGACCGATCAGCAATGCATTCTCAAGGAGAAAAGGGGAGACCAACATTGGGGTAGCGATCCCAGTGTACTTGACATGCGAGACCAGTTGCGCAAACAGGCACGACAGCCACTCAACGATACGAGGCCACCGATCTTTCTTTTGCCTGGGCTAGCATCTACGCGATTAGTTGCATGGAAGTTCAAGAAATGTAGGGGAGTCCTCGGGTCTGACATTAGGGTACAAGACAACGTTTGGCTAAACATCAACCTCATAATACAGATGGGGACCGTGAATGTCCAGTGCATGCTTGAATGTCTCCGTCTAGGCCGTAATCAGTCGGACACGGACGATTGGGAAACGGGATGCAAACTCCGGCCTGATGAAGGACTGGATGCGATCGCGTCACTGGCTCCAGGGGGTATCGGTTCATCGCTGCTTGTAGGCGGTACCAATACAGTTTATTCTTGGCTTATTCAATGGCTATCCGATCATCTTGGATATGATGTCACCAACATCATCGGGCTTCCCTATGACTGGCGGCTGTCTCCCGACAAAATGGAAGCTCGTGATGGATTCTTAAGTATGACGAGACGTCGGATTGAGGCCGCCGTCGCGTCCAACGGTGGTAGGGCTGGCATTGTGGTGGCGCACTCCATGGGGAATCTCGTATTCCGGCACTTTATAAATTGGCTACGAGTTCAGATGAGAGAAGAGGCATATCATGATTACGTCTCTCGAGCTCGACGACGAGAAAAGCGTCGGAAGATGGCAGAGGATCTCCGTAAGCAAAAAGAGCAGCTTTTCATGGAACGAGCACAACGGGTGAAGGAACATTTGGAGAGGTTCCAAGGACATCAACAGCTACAGCAGGGGGGCGAGACACCACCAAAGGAAGGGCTGGATAACACCGTCGATCCCCCGCCAGAAGAATCAATCCCTCCCGGATGGATGTCTGCCGTTGGTAATGCCATCGCGTGGTTCGGATCGCTAGCAGGCGAGGACGAAAGCAATGACGAGACAGAGACAAAGAGCAAAGATGATATCCTACCAGATGACGAGGAAGAGATAGATCTCTCGTCTCCCGATACTTCGGCAGATGCACAGGCTCGAGATGCTCAACTTCGAGCACTAGCCACGGAAGAGGGTGATGCCAAATGGGTGGAATGGCTTGAAACCCATATCTGGACCTATATCGGCTTGAGTGCTCCTATGCTTGGTGCTGTCAATCCCCTTCGCTCAGTTCTGAGTGGCGAAAACATGGGACTTCCAATTAGTGACGAGCTAGCCCGTACAATGGAAGTCAGTGAGTATTCCTACCTCCCTTTTTCACCCTGAAATGTACCAATGTCTCCACTTACTTACCTTTTGGTTGTCACATGTCAGCCTTTGGATCGACTCATACCCTCAATCCAATCTCGATTGCTACCGGATTTTGTGACGATTGGAATGATAACGATTGGGCGGATAATTCGGAAAAGTCCAACACGACCCAAGCAAATAAAGATCTCAGACTAGCCTGCCTAGATGATATCGCTCATGATATCGATGAGTCCTCCTCGAATCGTGATCCCTGGCAGAACTTCACTACTCTGAAATCGATTCTTCGAGATCGTATTGACTGGGACACCCTTAAGCCCATGGTGGATGTCAAGGTTGAGTTGTGTCAGGGGAATGGTGGAAAGAAGACATGTACAGAAAAGGAAACATTACACTTTGGACCACGCGACGTTGAGAATGGACATATCTTTGGTGCATTCAATTCTCTTTGGAGAGAACAAGGAGAACCATTGAAAGTCAAGAGAGAACAGTTGGAAGAATCCTTTTTCAATACGGATGTTGCGAATATCCTAAATCACACGTGGGAGTGAGTATCATACGAAATCATGTTTGAGATGTTGAGTGCATCATGTCCCCTCCCCCCCCTTTTTTTGCTGACTGTTCTCGTCTTTCGTGGCGCAGACGACCGCTCATTAAGCACGTTGTCATGGCATATGGGACTGGGATCCCCACCGAGGTTGGCTACGTGTACAAGAAGCAGTATCAGTTGGATGCAGACAACAAGGCTAGTAGCGATACCAGTGGAGTACCGAATCTAAAATATGTTCTTTGGGAAGAATCCGATGGTCGTATTACAGTCGAGGCGATGGATGGGTCACGAGGAAGTCTTGCCGAACACTTTATCAAGAAAAAGACTAAACGGGTCCCTTATGAAAACAATCAAACAACATACGATCGATTCCGATTCGCTGGTGATGGTTCCGTTCCCTATCAATCTCTTTCCTGGGTCCATACCTGGCTATTACATGCCGCTCGTGCTCGTCGCTTTGGAGAGGAACCGAAGAAGAAATATGACGACATATCAAGTGAGTCTACTACTACCACCACCACCACCGATCGGAAGAATGCCTTGGATCATATCCATATCAGTCATCGTCCTCGTGGTAAACATGAATGGGTGGATGGACCACCACCACTGGCCACGGAGATGTTGGATCTGGTCAAGTTGGTGGATATCCAAGATACTGGCGTCAATCATCCCCATGGAACTCGTTACAAGCCATTAATGACTCGGTATCATAATGTCGGCATATCTCGGACGACCGGAATCGAATATACCACAACCGTCATTGAAGCCTTAGGCGTCGAACATAAGGAAACAACAAGGTACGTCGGTGGATTGTCAAGACTTTTGTTCACTGTTGTTTTTCCTGTATCTTATCAGTCCTCTCTTTGCTCCATTTTTTCGGATAGAAATTATGACATATTGGCAGCTGTCTTTTCGGATGCACTGAAATTCATGCACGACGACCTTGGGTTGGTATGAATCCTTAGTCATGTGATTGATGGCCGCCTTCTGGGGAGATGTCCATCTATGTATGTATGTGAAACGACACATGATTATGCAAACTCACTCCAGGAACCAACGCGGCATGCGAATGGGGACAAATCCTTTCTCCTTTGACGGAGTCGTAGTCCGTATCACCCAGAAAATAGAGTTCACTCTCACTGACAGTTCAATATCAAACTATGTTGCGGGAGTGCCCCCGGTGGTAGGAATGCGAACAGTAGTTCTTACCCGCCCTATATGGCGTGCATTCCTTTACTGTTATCACATCGCCCGCCTCGCCTTCTTCTACACCATCGTTGACACCGACCATCTGGACCAACACCTGGTTTGAGCCAACTGCCCTCGTTTGTCGTTGGGAACCTGCCGAATTTCCTGGCCATCTGCTGAGATGTCAGCTTTCGAATTGCCTGCACGTGCTGGTATGACACGTCATGGAACGGGATCTTGGTTCTCCCTTTCGCTGCTGAGTGTTTTAACAGTGGAATGTCTATTCTCCGTTTACTAGAGAAACCTTTGTATTCCGGTTCATGGCGCGGAAAATGTATTGCTGTTCCTGACGATATCCGATACCCGTAGAACTGCATTTTCCAACCAGTATCACATATGGGTACCGGTACTGTAGTGACGGGCATTGACAGTGAGGTGGTATTGGATTCTACGATTCCATAGCGCATGGGGGATGTCACCTAAGCCATCGTTTAGGTCCCGCGAACAGTTCTTTGTTCCGTATAGAGAAGCGAGCCTAGGAATTCCGAGACTCAATTGACTCATCATACGTTGAAGTTCAAGTTACTGGAGCCGTGACGCGGCAGTTGTCATTCACTGTCCGCCCATCGACCGGCACGTTCTATGCTCTATGGTCGCTGTATTAAGCCCCGCAGGAACGGGGAGAGAATCGCATCCAATAAATAGGCGACGGTACCTCTTGCCGTTTCCGATCGAGGAACAAACAGACGAAATCTTCGCCATTTCGATTCTCCGTTTGTCAAACTCTGTGAAAGACCGAAATGCGAACGCATCAGTTCGGCTCCAATCATAAAAAAGTTCAGCGTTTTTCAACAGCATTTTCTTCCTTCCTTCACAGTTACAACGACTTTTGGTGTTCTCACCCTCTCACTTCTACCTTTGTCGTCTATTGGATAATACTACATTGACAATGTGCATCTCTACTACCCCTCGAAACCATGCGGTGTTGTCAAGGCCCGCTGTTGACACTGCTCAACTATGGAGTTCTTTCGACGCACACGCCTTCATCAAGCCATCGACTGAGCAATTTATCGCTGATGATCATTCTTCGCTAATCCCCGCGCCTATCACCAAGAAGCAAACGCGGCATATTACGGTCGTTCATGACTATCATGATCATGCCAATGATCGCTCAGCAGACTACATTGTCTACCACCCAGCTCGTGGAGGTGTGACTACGCCCTTCCCTATCAAACTTCACGAGATGCTTTTAAGCACAGTGGAGGAGGGTATGGAGCATATTGTTAGCTGGCAGCCACATGGACGATGCTTTCTTGTCCACAAACCTAAGGAATTCACAGAACTACTTCCTCGGTTCTTTAAGCTCTCGAAGCTCGCCTCCTTTCAACGTCAGCTGAACTTATACGGGTTCCAACGGCTGACGCGAGGAAACGATCGAGGTGGGTACTACCACGAGCTCTTTCTCAGAGACCGAGAGTTCCTTGCGCATTCAATCAATCGCATCAAGGTCAAGGGTACAGGAATACGGGCACGTTCTAGCCCGGAGCAAGAGCCTGACTTCTGGAGTGTATTACCTTGGATCGACAGTGAAAACAGCAGCTACGTACCACCGCAGCAGGTGGACGATGACGTTATTGTGGGCTTTGGAAACAAAACGTTTCACTTGCTGGAACCTCGACAGGGTAGGGAAACACCCCTGCTGTATTCCGACGCCGTCCCGAGTGCGCTGTCACCACAGGATGCTCAAGTGCAGACGCCTATGCCTTGTGACATTGAATCGCTGGTTGATGTGGACGCTGATGCCTTCTTCCAAGATTTTGAGTTTCCCGATGAATTGGGAGTTGAGATTGAAGATGATGAACTCTTCGGCAATCTTCTGGAGCAAATAATTGCTTAAAAGCGTCGTTCCGTCGTAATTGAGTGGGGCAAGACCAGTGAACTTGTCATGCCTGACTCCCTCGTCAGTCAGGCTCGTTCATTCCCTATCGATGGACTAACTACGTGGGCTCAAGGATCGGACGATACATATCGCTCCTTGATTCCTCTCCCACACCCGAAATGCATATATAGTTTTTGGTTTACATTCGTCTGTAGAAACTTACATTCACCAGCCCCATGAAGAAGACTCCTTCAGCTATAGCTAGCTACTGTTCACTGTCCCGGACTGGTGTACGGGCCAAGTCTGTTGTTGTCAAGGTTTGAGCGGGACCAGAGTTCTCCAGGGCCTGACCGAGTCGTGCGGTCATGACAGTGAATTCGATGCGTCAGAATGTGTCAGGATGTTGAAGAGCTTATATATATTTTCAGCATATATGGCTAGATTGATGTGGCTCGCACGTGCCAACGTTGGTGACAAAAACCGAACTTCATCTCGCTCTTTCGTTTTTGGTCAAAACCGGCCTCTTGCAATCTCGTCGACTATCACGGATCTACTAGAGAGGGTCGGCCGAACAGTCAAGATAACGTTAGTTGCACCCGTCTCCGCCGTCACAGTGGTAGCGACTAGAGGGCCAATGCGGCTTTTCTATTGCTGACAGGTAGAGACGGCCACTGCGGCTTTTCTATTGCTGACAGGTAGTTTGTTCTAAGTTATATATATAGTATATTAGTTCAATCTTTAAGGTAGTCGTTTGTCGACCAAAACCCAAAACTGTTCCTCCCTTTGCCGGAAGCAAGAAAAACGGAAGGGAACAAAAAAAGCTTATCTCATCATCTGTTCTAGCAGGTCTCCGAACGCATCGTCATCCTCCACATCAACCTTGGAGGGTACTTCGAATTCGAAAACCTCAAAAAAGTCCTTCGCTTCCGTCTCCAACAGGCGGTCAACCTTTTCTAAATCCCAATTTCCAGCCGATGGATGAAAGGGATTGAGAAAATGAAATTTCTTGTCAAAGGCATCTAGGACTTCGTCGTCATTCTTCTTCGGGAGGGGTGATGATACCCGTCGAGGTTCAACGGCCGAGGGAGTCTGTTCTGGAACTGATCCTACCCATGGCATTGACCAAAAATCTGGTTCTTGATCGGGACTGGAACGAGCCCGTACTCGGGTACCCTTGACTCGGATGCGATTGATCGAGTGTACAAGGAACTCTCGATCTCTCAGAAAAAACTCGTGGTAGTACCCACCTCGATCCCTGCCTTGGGTTATCCTTTGGAAGCCATACAAGCTGAGTTGGCGTTGAAAGGAGGGGAGTTTTGATAGCTTGAAGTACTGCGGTAGGAGTGCAACAAAGTCTTTTGGTTTGTGGACGACAAAGCAACGTCCATGAGGTTGCCAGCTCACAATGTCTTCCATATGGTTGGCTTGAGATGCAATGAGCATCTCATGTAGCTTCATAGGGAAGGGTTCAAGGACTCCTCCCTTCACTCTGTAGTGATGATCAAAGGAATCATCTTCCTCGTCTGCGTGATCGTGATAGTCATGCGTTACTGTCAAGTGGCAGTTCTGGGGTTGCTGCCGAGGAGCTTCAAGTGTGCAAGACGAGAAGGTCTCGAAGGGTGAGAGCTGGACTTGCCTCTCCAAGAGAGCTTGTGTCTCTTGTTGTTCTTCAGAAACTTCAGAGTCAACTTCCGGCACCTGTTTCTGATCATAATCAAAGAATAGCGATGATGCAGGGTAAGGGTTGCGGACTCCCATTTTGGAGATACACATGATGTATTGTTGATGTTGATGATGATGTATTCACGAGAATTATGATGATGTTTTGGCGCTTTGCCTTCCCAGCAGCGAGACCGACGATATTGAATTACAGTCATGCGATCCAGAGAGACAGAAAGGAGCGTCTTTCCTGGAATCCGTGCAATTAGGGTGCAAAGAAATGAAGCCCACTTAACGTTGACGGATGGTTTTGTTGTGCCTCGATAGTCGGTAGTGATGGGCATACCAAGATAGGGAATTTCGCTCGACAGGTCTTTTCAAAGTATTTAATGGAATCTAAACACTTGCATTGCGGACCGTGAAGCATTGAATACAACGGAAGCGGGACCACCATAATTCCTTATTTCCTTGAGAATTTGAGAATTCCTCTTAAGCGAGTAGGTTGGTCAAGAGTCAAGGAGTCACGGAAATTAATCGTGAGACTTCAACAAAAATCGGACTTTGATAACATACCGGTACCGGTACCGGTTTCTCAATGACATAGGGTGAATTTTTCCTGACAGATCGAGACTGAAATTTGGTTTCTTCCAAAGTTCTTTTGTTCCATAGAGGGGACTACATAATGTCAAGCAATGGATCTCACAGTCAGCCGAAACACAGATGGTGCCAAGGGCTACAGTAAGTGCCAGGCTGACATGGCCAGCCAGCTCTACGCAAACTAATCACATGGGTTGATTTTGCGGAAGACGATGGTGATACTGTGGAATGCTCACCCAACTCATGAAGCATGGTGCCACCCCTAACGTACTAGACAAAGATTGGTAAGAGACAATAGTGGGCAAACAGCCTTGGCCTTGCAAGTCTTGCTAGAGCAACGGGGATGGAATCGTGGCTCTTGTTGGTCCTCTTGCGGAGCATGGCGTTGCTTTCACAAACTCCTACAACTTGGGGCGAATCCATACCAACATGGTCCATACACCGAGTATGCCCTCTATGTTCGAGTCAACTGTTTAAATAAAGGAGGACCTCAGAAATTCGAGATCCTCTAGATGCCAACAGGGGCGGGCGGCTTCCTTGTTGGTGGAGAAAACGCGACCAATGCGGGTGGACGCCGCATACTAGAGCGTGTTGACTCGGATTGTGTGCATACGATCGTGGGAGTCATGACGAAACTCGTCGAACTTGGTTCTAAAGCCCAAACGGCTAAGACAGAAACGGGTAGACAGCTTTGTGTAAGCTGATGCGTCAGCTTGGGTGGAAAATTGTGGATTCGATCGTACCATTGGCGGACAACCTTGTTGAAATTGGTAGGGACCTCAAAGTACGGTGCGAGTCTGGAAGCAATTTATTTGATATTCTCCATCGATGGTCGAATCCTGCAGATATGGATGAGCAGGGTTTTGACCCGAACCTACGAGACAAATGCGGATCGACTGACCTGCTCCGCTTTTTTCATGTAATGCTTTCCAAGGGACTTGGTCGACAAACTGCTCGAAAGTAATGCTAACCCGAATATCAAGACCGATCGCTGGCGGGAGTCTGATCCCGAAGGCAGCAGACTATCTTGCGCGTCTTGGTTCACTGGTTCTAATCGAAAGACGCAAAAATGAAAAGTCCTCCAAGAGCTCATGCAACGTCGTGCTGACCCAAACTCTGAAGATGAACGAGATCATACTTCCTTCCATGCTAGGGCGACCAATCCAAGAGAGTGGCTACCATACGTGGAGTACAGCGCGGACCGAAAGGCGCTAGACAACTATGGCCCAACGGGATTGCTGTACCTCACGGAGAAGCTTGTTTTCTAGAGACTATTGAGGTGGCGACCAAACTTGTCGACATGGGGTGCTCACCCGAACATATGATACGAGGCAACAATAGGCAGATGACCCTGTACCACCTATTTGTCGCTGAGAAAATATCTGTCAGGGTTGCCCAAGGGCAACCTATCGCTACAAAGACAATCAAATCGCCATGCATTTTCTTGCCAAGAATCCCTATGTACAATCACACGGGAAATCGTTGTCAAAGATTATGCAGCGGTCGAGGACAACGATGGAAGTCTCCCGTTGAACGTGATCCCACAATCGTCTTTTCTCTTGCTTCAATTCCACATCTGGCATCTGGATGGTCAAAGATGGTCCACCTACACGAATAGCAAAAGTATTGAAGGAACAAGCTCGCTCCGATGATGAGGCCATCTCACATTTTTTCTATTGCTTGTCAAAAAAGGAGCAAACTTGGTACTGCAGCAATACGGATGAATACATTGAAACCATGATCATGGCTATGGTGATGAGAAAACATCAACACGTAGTATGAGTTAGATCGATTCAGCAGAGAAACCACAAGGGGTGATGACGTTCGGTTATTGTATACCCTCATGTCTTCTATGATTCTTCTTCCCAAGTGGGCAAAGCCCTGAATATTATGGTTTCTCTTGCGACAAGTGGTGGATTATGCGTGAAGAATGTACATATCCGATGATGACGATCATCAATATGACGTAGCTATCTCCTCAAGATACCCAGTAACATGAGGGGATTCTGTAGAAGTAGTGAAGGAAAAATCGATGTAGGAAGGGAACATGATGGTATCCTTATCTCATTAGTATCTGCTTTATCAGGCCTCCGAACACGCCGTCATCTTCCAGGTCGACCTTGGAGGGGTTGGAATTCGGAACCTTCAAAAAAGTCCTTCGCTTCGAACTCCATGAGACGTTCAATCTTTTCGACATTCCAATTTCCGACGGGAGGATGAAAGGGATTGAGAAAATGAATGGTTCGATCAAAGACATCTACGATGCCATCGTCGTCATTGTTCAACGGGGGTGGTGGTGTGACCTGTCGAGGTTCTACTTTTTCAACGACGGAACGAGTCGGTATCGGAATGGGTCCAACCCATGGCATTGCCCAAAAATCTGGTTCTTGTTCGGGACTAGAACGTGCCCGTACTCCAGTACCCTTGATTCTGATACGATCGATTGACTGTACAAGGAACTCTCGATCTCTTAAAAAGAACTCGTGGTTATACCCACCTCGATCCCTGCCTTTTGTAATTCTTTGAAAGCCATATAAGTTAAGTTGCCGTTGGAAGGAGGCGAGCTTTGACAGCTTGAAGTATTGTGGTAGGAGTGCATCAAACTTTTTCGGTTTGTGGACCAGAAAGCAACGTCCATGTGGTTGCCAGCTCACAATATCTTCCATATGGTTGGCTTTAGTCGCAACGAGCATTTGATGTACCTTCATTGGAAAAGGTTTGATGACACCCCCCTTCACTCGGTGATGATGGTCGAAAGGATTTTCTTCCTCGTTGGCGTGATCGTGATAGTCGTGCGTTACTGTCAAGTGGCAGTTCTGGGGTTCCTGGTGAGAAGTTCCGACTGTGCAAGAAGATGAGGTATCATCATCGTCGGGTGAGACCTGGTGGAGTCGCTTCACGACGAGATCTTGTGTACATCCTTGTTCCTCTAGAAAAACTTCGGAATCAACCTTCAGTGCCTGTTTCTGATCAATATCAAATAATGATGATGATATGGTAGAGTAAGTGTGACTGACTCTGGTTTTGGTGCTGCACATGCTGCTGCTATATTGGTGATTCTGACAGTGATGTTGGATCACGAAAAAACCACTTGGATGTTGCTTGTTGCACTGCTAGAAATTGTCGGTTTCCTGGTTTGTTGAAATGAGTCGAGAAAGAGTGGAGGATGAGCATCGTTCCGCAAGAACAACGAAGAAATGCGCTAAGGAAACTCATTTCCTTTTTGCTTAACGATTCCGCATGAAGGGTTCGGACTTCGCCTTTTGTTCGGAGAGGTGACAGCGCAAGTTCAAAGCATCAGGAAGTGTATCGAACAAATGCAAGGTGATTTTACAATACCGATTTTCTCCGTTCGTCGAATAGAATCCAATTGTACTTCCCGACGGACGAGACGCTAATAAATAAAGGCATGCTGACATTTAACTACAAAAGCTGCGGTGTGTCGTACTGCGTATCCCGGATAGACTCCGTACTGTACGGTATCGACTCCATACTCACGCTATGACATAGACATGGGGGATATGTTGGGAGGTAAAAAAGGGGAGAAATGAAGAGATGTACTGCATACGTAGAGCAAGTAGTGGACTTTCCCCCAAAAAGACAGCACCCGACACGATGCACAGCACCAAAACCTTGCCGCATAGAGGCAGGGTAAATTCTCTATATTCACATAGTCAATTGTTTCCGATCCATTCAAGCATTTGACAATAAAACAATAACGAAAAGATAGAGATAAATGTCCTCCACAACAGCTTCTGTGAAGCCGACGAATCGACTATTGGAAATGACATATCGATTTGCTAGTCGTCTTCCGAGTCTACCCAACCAGCACAAGCGCCCACGTCAGGAGACTATCGACCATTTCACTTCCAATGTCTCATCGGTTCTATTTCTGGATGGAAGACCACAATATAAGAGGAGTAGGATTGCGACGACGAGGAGGAGTATCATAGAAGTCGACGATGAAACAAAGACCCAAGAAGAGAGGAACAGTACCGATGAAAATACGAACGAAGAGACTCGGTCATCAGCGTCAGTCGAAACCGGTAAGAAAGTACCATCATTACAGAAGAAAGTCTCTCCAATTTCGGATGTAACCTTGGCACAGGATGAAGTTTTACGTCGACAAGAGGAATTAAATGTCATCAAGAAGGAAATAGTGGCTTTAGAACATACGAAACAACAGGTCCTACAAGAAGTTGTGGATGTCTTGGGTGCCTATCAATATGGATTGAACAAGATTAATGCCCTGACTGACTTAAGTGCAACTCCAGATGCAATAATGCCAGGGAACTTTTAAACTCTATGAAAACATTATGTATTGATATGTGTACCCCATCCCCATTCAGTAGCTTTCGGTTTGTTCTTCGTGCTCGGTTGTGGAGTTTGCAAATCCATTGAGACAACCTATCGGTATGACTTTATCACCAGAGTCGTCATTTTCATAGTTCTGTTCTTTCAGTTTTTCTTTTATGGCGACCAAAGAAAAACAAGGGCATTTCCCACCTCTTTTCGTCGTTGAGGTATGCCTGGATGTTGGTTCAATGGTCGACGTGGTGCCTACTACTTGAATCTCTGCAAGGGTTACTCATCCAAGTTTGTTTCAATGATGTCGTCACTAAGAACAGGAGGGGCTATTGTCTGCAAAGATCCGTTCCGACATGTCAATAGGGTCTTCTTGCGAGACTAAAGTAATGGACACTCCTCCTCCTGCCCATAGATAGTAGAGATAATTCGAAGAAGGTCCCGTCTTCTGGCCTCTCACATAGCTTTGCTCTTCTTCCACGTGGAGTACATGTACTCCGATGAATCGTCTGAAGCCGGAGGCAGTTGCGATGAAGTCGCCGGAATCACATATCCCTCGCATCGATAGCTGGAAATCTTCGACCATCCTATCCCACAGCCAAAGGATCAACAACACTATCCGTCTCTTTCCCTTCCGCGAACATAGGGAGGGGAAAAAAAAACTTTAGGATACAGAAACGAAAAGAAAAGAAATCTTGGCTACTGTACTGGAGAAAGAGTGTGATGTCAACAACGACGCCATTTCGGAAGAAGATGGGGACGACAAAAATAATCCAATCATCCAACGATCCTTCCAAAGACGACGATAGGATGGATCCACAATTACAATCACAGACTCAAGACTCATCTCTTCCTACTACTAATGATACTACTACTACCGTCAACTCCAACGCTTCGAAAAGTAACGATGATTCATTTTCGTCACTTTTTGAACCTGAAATTGTCCAACCGGAATGGTTAGAACTTCCGAAAGAATTACAACATATCGATTTTCAGAAGGAGGAAGAAGGAGGAGCTTCCGACGCCACCACCGTTGTGGCATGGGATAAGTATCAACCCTACTCAGATCGCCCACCTATCTTAACACCCTTGGGGACGAAACCAATCTTTGTGAATCAAGTTGGTCATCATCAACGTGCATTATGTTTTCATTTACATGCTATTGATGGACGTGCCAGGGCGGGGACGATTCATTTTAATAATATGGGTGGACCACCTGTACCGACTCCACGATTTATGCCAGTAGGGACAAAGGCGACATTAAAATCGGTATTGCCTCAAGAAATTCCAACTATGAATTGTCCAATGATCCTTGCCAATACATATCATTTGGCACTTCAACCAGGGACATCTCTCATTGATTCTATCTTTGGTGGACTACCCAAATTCATGGGTGGAGAAACAGACGATGACGATGATGATGAAACGTCAACAACAAATGATAGTCAGGAGGATGACAGGTCAGTACCGTCCTCACCGAAACGGAAACGTCGTCGACGTCGTCGTCGTCTGTTTAACTTACTGACAGATTCAGGAGGATTTCAAATGGTTAGTTTAGCAGCATTATCGAATGTGACAGAAGAAGGTGTCGTCTTTGAAAGCCCATATGAAAAGGGAAAGGTAACGAAGTTACGACCCGAAGATTCGATTCAATGTCAGAATGAGATTGGTGCAGATGTCATTATGCAATTAGATGATGTCATATCATCGGTCCAATCCGATGATGGACGATTCCGTTTAGCTACATTACGGACATTACGATGGTATGACCGTTGTGTCCAGGCACATTCAAAACCACATGAACAAAATTTATATCCCATCCTACAGGGTCATTTAGATATTACCAAGGGTGGGTTACGTGACATTTGTTTGGCTGGCTTCCAATACCGTGATACGAAGGGACAAAGTCCTCTATTCCAGAATCAGTCAATACCATCCTCTGATCCACCATCGTCATCATCATTATCGGTTGAACGGACGATTCCAGGATTTGCCGTGGGTGGTTTGGCAGGAGGAGAAGCGAAGGAAGATTTTTGGAAAGTCGTCGATCATGCCTGTCGTCATCTTCCGGATGATCGTCCACGATATTTAATGGGCGTCGGATATCCTTTGGATTTAGTCGTCTGTACAGCCCTGGGATTTGATCAATATGATTGTGTTTGTACGTCCATATACATTACCCCCCGATGAAATTTCTTGCTTGCACACGTTGTATGATTCTCACTCAATGACCTCCCTTGCCCCTCGCTAAACTCTGCCCCGAATCGATTGCGTTCTCTCTATATCAATACAGATCCAACTCGAACTGCCCGATTTGGAGTAGCGTTAGTCGATAAGGGTGGGATCCTAAAGCTTAAACAGCATGAATTTGCTACCCAACATGATCAAGTCCTTATGGAAGGTTGTCCGTGTCAGGCATGTTCACGGGGGATTTCAAGAGCAAGGATCCATGCCTTATTGAAATCTCAAAATGTCTTGGCTATACAACTCTTGACACAACATAATATCTGTTACATGATGGGTTTAGTGACGCGGATGCGAGAGGCGATTCTCAAGTCTCAATTTCCAGAATTTGTCAATGAATTCCTTAAGGCACACTTTGAACTAGGTGATGATCACAGCAACGGGGGAGACAAGAAGACTACCGAGAAGGGTGACGTCTTTGGTCCGAAAGAGAGTCAACGAACTGCAGAAATCCCCCAATGGGTCCGAGACGCTCTTCAGGCAGCAGGTATAACGCTAAAAGTCTGATTCGATCCGATTCTAGAAGGATAGACTGGATGCTTTCATCCATAATCTAGATGCCTGTCGCTGAGTTTGGTAGGATAGGTATAAGGGTATAATCGTATCTATATAATACTCCTCATCGTACCTTGGGAAAGGCAATGGCCGTGACCAAGTCACGTACCAGTCACGGAACCTGAGGAATGAGAAACGAAGAATTGGGCTGTGATGCCTTTTTGGTGACATAACCCTTGACTCTAGAGGAAAAGGACATGCAAGAAATTGGAAAATGGACTTGTTTGGAATTTAGGATTTGGTTGGAGTTGTTGAGGCGAGACAAAGTATGCTGTCGAATCAGCGTTGTCGTTTCTTGGTCCGGTTCGTCGTGGGGGGACTACTTCTAGTCACTGTTTTCACTCCATTCTTTACCCTCTCAACTGTCGAGGAACGATCGACGACGATCGTCGTCGGGGAGGAAGCTTCGGTATTGCATCCCTTGATACCCTCTGAGAGATCACGTCCTCTTACCACAGATGTTGTGGATCTGAAGACACGTAACAACAGCGGTTCGTTATGCCTGACCGACGTCTGCATAGCCAATGTGGCATCTCGACTGGCACGAGTTTATCCATTCAAGACGAATCATTCTGACTGGATTCGACATGAACCAGTAGCATCACCCTCTACTACCAAGAGGAAAATTGTCCCCACACAGGACTATATTTCCATCCGTACGAAGAAAGACAATAACAACAAGAACGTATCGGGTATCATTTATGTCAAGAATTTCAAGGCTGCCTCATCGACGGCTGCCGGGATCGCCCTCCGTATCGCCCACCGGTACGTCCATCCAACTAATGGCAATCCAGCATTCTGTAAATGGAGTCATGTCCGAGCCTTCAACTATGCACAACAAGATCGGAAACATAGTCTTTTCTTCACATCGGTACGGGAACCATCCTCAAGAGCATTAAGTCGAATCTTCTATACCTCCATTACACAAAAGGGAGAAAGTCCCACAGATGCTAATGTATTGCAAAAACTGCGTTGGAATCATGCCCAATACGGTGCAGTATCTCATAATGGGGGAGGATATCAAGTTCGGTACTGCAGTATGGAGAAGACATTACCCCCTTCGTGGGATCCAGTACGGCCCAATGAGGTAGTCGATCCAATCCAAGTAGAACAAAATGTCAAAGACATACTCCTGGCATATGATTTCATCATGGTCTCCGAACGAATGGACGAATCGGTAGTAGCGTTTGCCATGTTGTTCAATCTTTCTGTTTCCGATGTATTAGTCATGAATGCCAAACAAAATTCCAACAACAACAAGAAAGAAGAAAATCCTGTCGCTACCAACAACAACAGTACCAGCAAGGTACTCGGTGATTATCTCTACTTTTCATGGCGAGACAGGAAGAAGGCACGACGGATGGAGGCATGTAAATTATCCATTCCATCGAAACGAACTCCCTCTATAGAAGCTCATTTTCAGTCCCAGGAATGGAAGGCCAAAAATTATGGTGATTATCTATTGCATAAGGCAGTCAGTCTGTCATTGGATCGAACGATTACCGAACAATTGGGTCAAGATCGTTTCGATCAAACATTACACGAGTATCGACGATTAAAATCCAAGGCGAAGGCTTTGTGTTCCGATGAAACATTCTCTCATTGTTCCCCCACAGGTGAGATTCAACGTGATGTATCTGCCGAGAATTGTTATGGCGATGACAGTGGATGTGGATACCCATGTATCGATCGAATGTTATTGACCGAATCGGAACCAACGGGTCGGGGATAAAGAATCCCAGCGATTGATCGATACGTCTTTGTCATTGTGACATCGAACGAACCTACCCCCGCGACAAGGGGCATTCTTGGGCGTTTTCCAGAACTGCCACCTAATCGACTTTTTGTCGCTTGGAAGAAGAACCGGTTTCATCCTCCCCATCATGATTATACCATGTCAATGGAGTCAAATCGGCCAAGGCTGCTTCAAGTTGTTTCTCATGGGATTTATCTTCCAATACGACAGAATCCATTCCTTCTAATTCCAAGGCATCGACTAGGGCCTGTTTCTTCTTATTCAAGGCGGCCATCGTCGTATCAAGTTGATGATATAGTCGAGCCGCCTCATTACTTCCCAATTGACATCGTGATCTGATGAGTAAATAAATAAGTCTCTGTCGAGCCTGTTGTTGACGACGGACAATGTCTTGAAATGTTTGGATAGTCTGAATCTGATCCAATAATTCCTTTTCCAACAATTCTCTAGGGATCCGTATGGAATAATCTCGAATCGCCCCCTCATCCAACTCTTCCACAGAAGGAACGGTCGTGTCTCCCTGTTGCTTTTCGTTCTGTTCCGACAGGGCTGTAACATATTCCTTTATGTCCTTGGGTAGATTCGACAGTAGACCATGTAATTGAACTGGAGTGTCATGAAGGATATCTCTCGTAATCTGTAAAATCGCTACTGCCTTACATGGATCCAGAAATTCTTTCGATTCGACGATACCAAAGGGAATATTCTATTGTGTAAGTGTTTCGTCACGTCGTCCGAGTACGGTAATACGACAGAAGCAACAGAGGAATTGTAAGATACGAAAAACCCCAAAAAGGAAATCATTGCCCCTCTCAGCGATGATGATCAATCCGCCAATGGGGTATGCGGCCATAGGACACAACAAGGAACGTACCGAATTTTCAAAATCATAGTCTACAGTTGAGGGATGGTCTGACGACTGAATGGAAGAAACAGATGTTCTTCGTTGTTTACCACTCGTAGAGGCTGACGATCCGACCGAGGACATGGATACACGTCGATCGATTGGGGGTGGTTGCGAAACTAAGGCGGGGCCCACAGAGGAATTGTGGATGACTTCGACGGCGATGGGTTCTTTCGCCGTTTCTTTCGCCGTCGACACGGACTTCTTAGGAGAATCGGTAGCCGTCGTAGTAGGAGTCATGACGGCACTGACTTCTTCGGCTACTGCTGTTGTTGTTGTCGTATTAGTAGTAGTTGTTGTTGTCGAAGGAGTATTACTACTTTCAGTAACCGCAACTGGATCCGTCGTCTTCGATCGGGCTGAGACAAGAATTCGTTTAAATTGTCCAATCAGGGTCGGTCCACCAAACACATTGTGTTGATCCCATTCCTTGATCATAGCTTCGACTGAATCTGCAGTCGTCGTAACAGTAGAGGATTCTGTGTCTTGAGTCTTTCCTATCAACTCCGGTAGTGCCACCAAAATGACTGATTCACCTATCGTAACTCTCATATCTAATGCTCGATCCCATTTTCCCTGATCTTCCTTGTTGCACAACATAATCTGATGGATAAGTTGCCAGTACAAGGGTTGTCTTGCATTTGTTGGTGTTGTTGCTGTTGCTGCTGATGATTCGATCCCCGTCGTCGTCATCTTCTGGAGTAAGACTTGAGAAAAGGCTGAGGCATATTTCCGATTGAATATCATCCATGTGGCTAATGTTTGGATGGATTCTTTGGAGGCCCCATCGGCTAGAGACTGTAACTTCTTTTCAAATTTACCTCCCCAAGATGCTGACATGATAGATATGATATAGAAAGAGTGGGTCTTTATGTATATGAACGAATGAATCAATGAATGGATGGTGATCGAAAGGGAGTAATCCCAATGTTACATGAACCGTAGTGAGCAGTTGGCTAACTGTGTACGATAACTGTAATGATGAGTTCGTGCCATCTATTCGGTGGTGTGATACCGTTCTTGCGGATTGTGGAAGGACGTACAGGCCGTCGGGTATCCTCCGACCTAAAAATTTGACCCCTTCGACCTTATCATTGCTTTCAGGCTCCTTAGAGGACCAAAATTCCTCAATTCCTTAATTTCATACGGTCCTCAATTAAGGGATACGGAATCTCAACTTCTGACACTGATTCAGCTGCCATAGCCGCCATTCAAGGAAAAGCAGAACACAAAGAAAAACCACGAGCGGGGCAGCCAAAAACGAACCGCGGGGCAGACGACGACAGACTATCGCGGTGTGTACGTCCAACCCCGTCTAGTCAAGAAAATGGAATTCGAAACAACAAAAAAATTCATGAACCCTACCCCCATCACGTCCATATTCTCTCTTTGCCATAGGAACGCTAGTTGCTATCGTTACTACTGCATCTACGATACTTGCATTCACCCTTGAACTACTGCATCATTGAGAAATATTGAGGATATCCTCTCACGGGCCTCCCTCGGGCAGGAACTTAACTGTGAGATTCTTGCAAGAAGGATACCTCGGAATATTTAACTGTTGAGAGGTGGACGATAGAATATTTCAACTATTTTAACGGACGCCATCACGATGAATGCTTCAGGATCAAGTGGTGGTGGAGGGGGAGGGGGGAGTGTAGTTTCAACGATGACGTCTACGACGCCAGCTGCTGCAATAACTACAACGACAACTACATCCTTATCTCGTCGGCGGAGAGAATCGTCGGAAGAATTTTGCACGGCTGGTTCCTTGGGAAGTATTGGGGGGAGTGAGGTGGGAAGTAGTGTCCATAGTGCCATGAATGATGAACAAGGAGATAATACTACTACTTCCAGAAACGGTGAAGATTACGCGTCTCGGACGATGGTAGTTGAATCCATGCCTTCGGCAGCATCAATACCAGCGCCATCCGCTTCGGAATCAATACCAACCACCGCCATTACGATACAGAACACGGGTGATACTAACGCAGTCACTGCTTCCAACGGTGGTGAAAGTAGCAATACTTCCACTACACCGTCAGCCACAGCCCGACCACTTTTGGTATCTACACCCGAAAAGCTACCGTTGGCTTCTGCGGCATTAGGTGGATCATCATCAACTCCATTCGAGGCTCAAACTACTCCTCAGGTCAAGAATACGACGACTGATGGAATGAATCATTCGGGACCTCCCCCCACTATTACGACGACGATTAATACTGCCATTCGAAAATCCAGTCTCAAGTCAGAATCCTCCCTAGTCTCTCTGACGAATCCCACGATACCAGGACAACAATCGAAACAACTATATCCACCTCCATCACAACGACCTCCCAAGAAACGAAAAGGATCAGTCGACTTTACGTTGGATCATGAACATTCTACAACGACGAACACTGCCATTTCTGTGGCCGTGCCGACAACAACAGTGAATGAGATTTCTGGACATTCCTCCTCGGATACCTCATTATTACCGCTGAACTCCTCTTTATCGAACCCCCCACCCCCTCACCCCTCAGGGTCGTTAGGATCAGATGGTCCTGCAAAGGGTCGATCAGGATCCGATTCCCTATCTTCTACACATGGATTTTCCTTGGGTCGATTATTACGGGCCGATACAATCGATTCATCTTTGGGACTGCCTACGTCCTCTCAATATCCACTTTCAACAAATCCTAGTAGTCGACGGCGAGCAGACACATTGGAACGACTCGATGTCTTGGAGGACGAAGCTCGGTTAGCAGCTGCACGGATCCGAACGAGTAGCGCAACGACGACAAGCAGTAACAGTCAATTCAATCTGCATGCAACCGGAGGTGGTAGTGGTGGGAGTGCGCATCGTTTGAAGACGGCATGGTCGATGTCGTCGACGACGGCCACAAGGAAAAAGAGTTTCGGTAGTCTTAGTTCCAATAGCAGTCGACCTGGTTCTACCATGATGAACTCCGCATCCAGTCATCGATTATTGTTGGAAGCCTTCATGGCGGGTGATGATCTTGGGGACAATGATAATGATCACGACGACGATGATGATGACGAAGTAGATGACGACGAGAATGATGAGGAGGCTATGGAGTTGGATGAGGACGCGGAATCTCTAGTTGATTCGCATGCAGCTGAACAGGCCGAGACTCAAGAATTGACGAGGGAACAGCGTAGAGAACGGCTTGGAAGTTTTGATCTGGCTGGAACGATTGCTGCGTCCACTACACGTGGTCGCCTTGGGAGTTTTGATCATCAGATGAGAGATCGATTGGGGAGTTTTGATCATCACGTACGAGATCGATTAGGGTCCTTTGATGTCCGAGATCGATTGGAAAGTTTTGACATTGCCGGACTACCGCCTCATCATCCGTATGGTAGCTCAAGACGAAGAGATCGATTGGAATCCTGGGGAGGGATGAGTGACTTATCAATACCCGTCCAGGATAGTACAGGAACAGATTCGTTGATTGGTCTGGGAAGTGCCGCCGGAGGGAGTGCGGGGGGGATCACCAACTCGACCGCCGCATTGGCAGCTGCTGTCTATACATCTTTGGCGAATGATTTAAGTGCGGCTGCGAATTTGGATGGGAACGAATCTATATCCGACTTTCTAGTCCATGACGACCATGAAAAGATCCCATCTAGAATCAGCATGTCACGGAGTCGACTAAACTCGATAAATTCGACGGCCACGGATCCATCTCTTTCTCATTTGCCAACCGAGCACGAAATACCGTCCGACATTCAAAATCTGGTCAAGCAAGCCATGGCATCAGTAGGTGATCAACTGGCAGAAATGGCGGAAGCGGCAACGGAAGCTGCCCGAGATTTAGAAGATCATAGTGAACTGAGTAGTGCTGCTTCGCCATTGATTGGTGCTGTCTTGGATGCTTCCGCGAAGGCTATGGGATCATTTGCTGCACTACATCAACCGAATCGACCGCGATCATCATCATTAACACAGGGCATGGATATTGCCGTCGACTATGCTGCAGTGGCAGCAGCAGTGAACGCAGCGGAAGCTGCATCCGGTGCCATCGACCTGGCGGTATTCGCACATAGTGCATCGACTTCAGTCGCGTCTAACACATCATCAGCCCAGAAAACAGCCAGTGGTGCCAAGCGGAAACGACCGAAACTGCCCTTGAAAAAGATCAAAAAGTCGGTGTCCACGACTCCGGCAGCTATCGTGGTTACCAAAACGACACCGAAGCGACCTCCTGTGCAAATTGAACTTCCACCAATACCGAAATCGAAAATGAACGAGCGAGATTTGGAAATGATCAGAGAACGAGCCCGCGCGGCCGCTGGTTACGTTCCCCCGACCTCTCTACCATCCGTCCCACCACCGAAGAAGCGAGCGAAAATAGATCCTCACACTCCTAGCACGAAAGTGGCTGCGGGCACTGCAACTCCTCGAACGATTCCGTCGGTCAAGTCGGCCGCCTCGACTCCCTTTACTCCAGCGTCGTCCTGTGTGAACACTCCCGGTTCCGCTAAATCAGCGGCTTCCAAAGGACAATCTAGTCAAAAATGGGACTCGATGTTCGATTGTTTGTTGGAGTTTGTAGAGGATCGTCGTAAGGAAGAGACGGTTGACATGTCCGAAGAGGAAAAAGCAGCATGGATATGGGATGGGAATGTCCCCACAACCTTCAAGGCCAAGGATGGCAAGGCTCTTGGCCGTTGGATCAATAACCAAAGATCAGCCAAAAGTAAGGGTGTACTGAAGGATGATCGTGAGAAACGGCTCATAGACGCTGGTCTCAAGTGGAGTGTTCTAGCATCGAATTCATGGAACGAAATGTTGGATGAATTGCGGGTCTATGTCAGTGAACAAACGAAGGCTGGAAGAAAATGGGATGGAAATGGTACGTTGGCCATGTTTAGAGAACAATATTGTTTCGTTACACTCTCTAATCCTCTTGGCCCTGTCGCTTTCTCTGTTATTACACAGTCCCAACGAATTACCGAATCACGACCAAACCCGGAGTTGCTCTTCGAGATGATGAAGACAAGAATTTAGGTCGATGGGTCAACCGTCAGCGCAGCCTCTATCAATCCGGAAAGCTTCGAAAAGACCGTCAACTGTCTCTTGAAAAGGTTGGTTTGAAGTGGTCCATGTTGGCAACAACGTCTTGGGACTCCATGTTTGAAACGCTGGAAGAATACGTTCGAGAGAAGGTGAGTTTCACAGTATCTGACACATTTCATTTCGGAAAGAGCAACCTCAATATTGTATTCGTCCTTTTCGCGCGTCTTTTCAACAAAGGGCGGGGATGGTAGTGAGTGGGATGGGAATGTTCCTGCCAACTACAGAACAGAAGATAACCCTCCCCGAGCCTTGGGTCGTTGGATCAATCGCCAACGATCTGCATACGGGAAGGATAAACTCAAAAAGGAGTACGTTGACAAGCTGAACAAGATTGGATTGAAGTGGTCAGTCCATGAGCGACGTCCGGGAACTTATCCCGACACTCCGAGTAGCGCCCCTATCGGTGCATCTACGAATGGAACTGATACCGAGGCAGTCCCCAATGAGGTCCCCAGTGCCCCCGTAACGAATGGAGAACCTACCACTCCTACTACAACAACTTCAGCCATAAAGACCGATCCACAGGAGGATGACAACGACAAGAAATCATCGACTGTCACCACATGTACTAGCAGTAGCAGCAATAGCAGCATCAGTAGGGGAAGCCCAAGGGAAGAATCGAAAGACGATGACGAGGCTCCTATCACTGAAATAACGTCATGATTCGGAACGTGAAAGGGCGATCAGGAGTCGTCGATCAAACAATCCTTCCTCTGGAATTACCGATTCGAATCGAACATAGAGTGATCACGTAGCGAGGAACTTAATGCCACGATCGATCGACTATTTTTTGCTTACACTTTTCCTAACGATCTTTACGGATGATTACCGGAGTCGAAGGATATCCCACCTGTAGTTGCTTCCATAGAACGCGCTTTCACCTCGTTGTCAACATTATGCCTAGAAGTTTCGCCCAGTGCTACACACCCACACCAGACATAATGGTTTCACTTGGTGACTATGATTCAAACTTCTTTCTGTTTACAAGTTATTGACTGCCCAAATTCCAAAGGCAATCGTCAAGGCGACACCACCAAAGGAAAAAAGAAGGATAGGTGCATCTCCACCATCCAACG
>Ga0194115_10002141_pt1 | contig 23853 bp, 26 predicted proteins | sample TA2MahsurfametaG_3_FD_148656 | JGI IMG/M metagenome (GOLD analysis project Ga0194115, IMG submission 148656) | Freshwater microbial communities from Lake Tanganyika, Tanzania - TA2015002 Mahale S4 surface | ecosystem: Environmental > Aquatic > Freshwater > Lake | place: Tanzania: Lake... | reverse complement strand
ACCTGATTGAATTTTATGACAGAGGATGATTTAAAATCAATTCTTGCCAAATATCAACAAAAATCTTTTGAACTTTATAATTCTAATATTGTTCTAGAAACTCAGGTAGAACAATTGAGTAAAAAAGTAACTTCTTTAGAAAGAGAAATTCAAAAAACAACCAACAAATTAAAAAAAATTCCTAAAGAAGAAGAGTTTAGTTAAATAAATATTTTTAACACTCAGTATATACTGAGTTACTCGGTTTATACCATCATATGAGAATAAATGGCTAATCCAATAATTAAGATTAAAAGATCGGCCGTTGCCGGCAAAATTCCCACTACAAATGATGTTCAACTAGGGGAATTTGCAATTAATACATTTGATGGTAAGGTTTATATTGAAAAAGATCAAAGTTCCGTAGGAATAGGAACTACAATTATCGTTATAAATCCATGGAATGTTGGTCTTGGATCAACAAGTTATGATATAACATTTAATGAAGGAGATGTTGGTATAGGAACCACAAATCCACTTCAAATTTTAGATGTTCGTGGGAATGCAATTTTTAGTGAAAGTGTTGGTATAGGAACCACAAATCCACTTCAAATTTTAGATATTCGTGGAAATGCAATTTTTAGTCAAAGTGTTGGTATAGGCACTACAATTCCTGGATATTCTCTAGATGTAATAGGAGATATTAACTTTACAGGAAATCTTAACCAAAATGGATCGCAATTTGTTTCTTCTAGATGGTCTGTTGGATCTGGAACAACAATCTATAGAGAATCATTTGTCGGAATTGGAAGTACACTGCCATCCTATTCTTTAGATGTTTCTGGCGATATTAATTACAGTGGATCTCTGCGACAAAATGGAGCTGAAGTTGTACCTTGGAATACTGGAAGTGGAAGTGATGTTTATAGGTTAGATGGAGATGTTGGTATAGGAACAACAAATCCTGTATATAGATTGGAAGTAATTGGAGATGTTAATTATACAGGAAATTTATATCAAAATGGATCTGAAGTTGTACCTTGGAATACTGGAAGTGAAAGTGATATTTATAGGTTAAATGGAGATGTTGGTATAGGAACAACGAATCCAACGTTCGCATTAGATGTTGTTGGTTCAATTAGAGCTTCCGATCATGTGTACGGAAATGGATCTAATTTAACTGGAGTAGTTACAACTCTTACTGCTGGTTCACATATTAATATTATAAGTATAGGTGGAAGTTCTACTGTATCTTTTACTGGACCACTTGCTCCCATAACATTTTTACTAGATGAAGCTTATGGATTTAGCACTACAACTAGAAATGTCGGTATAGGTACAACTTCCTCAACTATTCACGCATTAAGTGTCGTTGGATTGACAACTTTAGATGGAAACGTTTATATAAATGGAAATTTAAATTCTAATGGAGTTTCTATTTTTACTGGCGGGATGGGAAATTCCGCAGATTATACAGTTCAAAGTTTTTACGGAACTTACTATGGTGTAGTTTCTCCTGCCTTTGCAAATCATATCGCAACATCCATTATTGGGTCTGGATCTGGAACAATTCAATACAATAATGGAGATTTATTTGCAGGAGATCCATTATTAGTATGGAATCAAAATACAAATTCTTTAGGAATAGGAACGACCGTCCCACAATATACTACTCACATAGTTGGAGATCTTAATTTTACTGGAGATTTATATGAAGATGGTGTTCTGCGTCAAAAGACAAATTGGGTAAATACATCCACTAATGTTTATGTTAGTGGATCAGTTGGAATCGGAACTACAATTCCTCAGGTAGAACTAGATGTTATTGGTGACGCAAATATATCAGGAGCATTAAATGTTGGTGGAGATGTTTCTATTATTGGAGGTATCGATGTTGCAGGTATTATTACTGCTTCAAACTTAAAAAACTTTGAATTTAAAGGTGATATTATCACCTCTGCAGTATTGGATGAAGGCATTGACTTTATTGCTGACGTTACCTTTACATCAAAATATTGGTCAGCAAATCTTGTAGGGTCTGCAATCACTGAAAGTGCATACTACTGCGATATGGACAGTAGTGAAAATGTTTATGTTGTCGGTACAACTGAAACAAATGCAGTTCTTGCAAAATACAATCAATACGGTGATGTTCAGTGGCAAACGGCCTTATCTGGATCTGGAAATCAAAAAGGTACATCAGTAGGCGTTGGAACTACATCAGTTTATATTTGCGGAAAAACTGAAGGGAATGATGGATTTATTGCTAGATACGATTTATCTGGAAGTTTAGTTTGGAGAAAAGCATTTGGATACTCTGGAATTGGATCTACCACAATAACATCCATTGATGTTGCAGAATCTTTAGTTGTTGATAATTCAGATAATGCATATGTTGTTGGATATGGAGGAACTGTAGCTGAGTTTGAAGTTGATATTTCTCAATATTCTCCAAATAGTGAGATTCTGATTTTAAAATATAATAGTGATGGAAGCATTGTTTGGAAGAGATCGATTGGTGGGGTAGGTATTGATTATGGATTTGATATTTCAAAGGACTCTTCCGATAATCTTTATATTTGCGGTTCAACTACTCACGAATCCACATTTACATTTAAAACATTTGGATTATACAATGGATTTATTGCCAAGTATAATTCATCAGGAACTCTCCAATGGCAAAGAGGATTAGGTAGTAGGGGAATTGAACATGCAAATGGAATTGATACTGATTCAAGTGGAAATGTTTATGTTGTAGGATATAATATTCCACAAGAATCTACAAAATCTAAATTATTCCTTGCAAAATATAACTCATCTGGAACTTTACAATGGCAGAAGTTCTTAACTGATGATAGTCTTAGTATTCGTGGATATTCTGTAAAAGTTGGATCTGACGATACAATTTATGTTGCAGGAACAAAATCTACTACAACTGCAGGAAAATATGAATTAATCTGGGCAAAATATACTGACACTGGTGCAGTTCTACTTCAAAGGACAGTTTATGGAAAAGATTTTACTGATAATGTAAAAATAAATCTAGATGAACTTGACAATGTTTATTTAACTTCATCGGCTGATGATAATCTTTTTGTAATAAAACTAACCCCCGATGGATCTAAGAGGGGCACTTATGTTGGCATTGAATATGGGTCATTATCTCTAACTGAATCAACTGCTGGGTTAAGCACATTCATTACTACATTTACTGAATACAATGCTACATTTATTAGTGATACTGCTTTAAACTCTGTTGGAATTCTTTCGATAACAAATTATGGCACCGGATTTACAACAACATCAAATCCAGTCTTGCTTGGGATTACAACCGCATTTGAACATTCGACTTCTTTTACTGGGTTATCAACTGGATCTAATTTAACGATTAATATTCTATCTGTTGATATCAATGGTGGAATTACAAGTTTTAGTATTAGTGATCCGGGTAGAGATTATCTTGTCAACGATATAGTATCTCCTTTATCAAATACCACAGCATCATTTAAAGTTTTATCAATTATACCAGGAACCGAACTTTCAAACGGTATTACAACATTTACTTCAGAAAAAACATCTATTTCTAAATCATCTTTTGCAGGAAACTTGGGAGTAGGTGTTTCCAATCCTAATTCAAAACTTCATGTTATTGGAGAGACAAAACTTGATGGTCCACTTAATGTTGGTGGATCTGTTGGATCTGAAACAATTCCACAAACAGTAATCTCTACTTATGAAAATGTGGAGTGGAGAGATCTCTATTTTGAGCAATTCGAATTGGATGATCTCGGAACGGCTGTAACTGGAATTGAAAATACTTTTGTTCCAACTTTCAATCAAGAAAGAGTTACCATTTACACTCCATATCAACTCAATATAAGTGTAGATGGTATTCCACAACCATCTTTTTTATATAATACTGAGTATGTATGGACTTCTGATGTGTTAACTTCTAGAAGTGGATATACTATTGATTATGATGGAAATATCAAATTTTCAGAGTCTATTCCAATGGAATCCACGATTGTTGCCAGAGTTATTTCTGGTAGACAATCGCAAACAAAACTTAAAAAATATCCATTCTCAGCTCTTGACATCGTAATGCATTAGTGAAAACCTAAATAAAAATATATCTAAAAAACAATTATTTTTGACAGGAATAACCACCAATGGCAAGAAAAGTATTATTAGAAAGTTATTATACATTTACTCCAGCGACTAGAACTGTTGTTCTTCCTAGGGTTGTTCAGAGAGAAAAGTTGTTACTTATCACAAATGTAACAACCAATCAGGTAATTTATAATTTCTCGGATCCAAATCTTAAAGCCACGTCATATTCTGTTGATGGTGAAGCATTTCCTCCATCAACAACTGTAGTTTTAAACTACAATACCACATCAATGACTAGCACTGACAAACTGCAGTTTGTTATTGATGAATTTGAAGAGAGAATTGTTCCTGGAGAAACTCTAGTTGACGCTGTTCAGAAGATGAGGGTTGCTCCTCCACAATCTCTTATTGATACTGACTTTGAATATGGTGTTCAACCTTCTAAGTGGGAAGCAGTAGAAATTTGGTCAAATTATCCATCTTTCTATGCTAAAGGCACAGGCGGTAACTCTTTAGAAATTTTTGATATCGTGTCAAATGGAGCAAATCCATCTGTTATTACCGTTACAACTGTTGGTGCTCATGGTCTTTTAGCTGGTGAGGTTGTTTCCGCTCAAGAAACTACAGATGCTAGAGCTGAGGGAACATTTGTAATTACTGGTGCGGCTTCAACAACATTTACATATCAAGCAAAAACTGGTGGTGCTGTTGCCGCTGGATCAATTAAATTTGGTAACTTAACATCAGTTTATGGTGGTGCAATTTTTGATAATGCTCACGTTGGTGGTGGTCTTGTAGGATCTTTTTCTGGAATTCAAACATTTAGAGCTTCTGTAGCTGCAGCAGACTACAATGCAAGTGCTTCGGTTGTTACAGTTTCAATGGGAGTAACACACGGCCTCATTCCAGGTACTCCAATTCTTATTTCTGAAACTGCTGCATCAATAAATGGAAACTGGGTCATTAAAGAATCTTCAACTCCAAATACCTTTAAGTTTACTGCTACCACTGGTATCGTAACTGGTAATATTGGAATTTCAACCCCAGCAAGAGCAGCAATTTATGCAAAGTCCGAGGGATATGTTCAACACAGAGCATTTGATGGTGGTGTTCTGATTGCAAACACTAATAATATTTGTGGTGCTCAAACAATTCGTCAAACAAGAAGATACTTTAGATACCAGTCCGGTAAAGCAATTCAATTCTCTACCGGTGCAAAATTAACTCCAACTTACAATATTGATACAATTAGTGCTGCTTCTGCAACAGGAACTTCAGTTGTTGTCACAATCAATACGCAGCAAGATCATGGTCTTCAAACAGGTGCAACTGTTAAAATCGAAGGTATTGAAGTTTATCAAGATCAAAACCCTTATAATGGAACGTTTAAAGTACAAACAGTAGCAAATACTAATCAGTTTACAATTTATGTAAATATGAACGCTGTTGGTGGAATTACTGACACAACTGACTTAACGCCTGGTGGTAGTGGTGAAGTTACTGCTGTTGCTTGGGTAGGTGCTTTTACTAGAACAGGATTATTTGATGAATTAAATGGATTCTATTTCGAATATGATGGTGACCAATTATATGCAGTTAAGAGAACCTGTACTCAAGAATTGTTTGGTAAGTGCTCAGTAACTCAGTTTAATAATATTGTAACTGGAACTAGTACTAGATTTAGAAAACAACTGATTGTTGGAGACTATGTTTCTATTAAAGGTCAGGCATATAAGATTCTTGCAATTAATTCCGATACTAGTTTAGTAATTTCTCCTGCATATCGTGGACCTTCATCGACAAACGTCAGAATGGTCAAGAGAAATGAAGTTAAAACCCCTCAATCTGAATGGAATATTGACCGTTGTGATGGAACTGGACCATCTGGATATAACTTAGATGTTTCTAAGATGCAGATGGTTTATATTGATTATACTTGGTATGGTGCTGGATTTATTAGATTTGGATTCCGTGCAATTGGTGGAGATATCATTTATGTGCATAGAATTCAAAACAATAACTTGAATAGTTCTGCTTACATGAGATCTGGTAACTTACCTGCAAGATATGAGGTAAGTCATCAATCACCTCACACAAGACTGCTCGCTGGCGGTCAATTTGCTAATGGTGAATATTCTACGGATGGCAGAGGTGCAGCATTTAACTCTAGCGATAATGTAGTCTATGTTGAAAATATTGATCAGTGGCATGTTCCAGATACAACAGATAGCACTGATACCAATTACCTCTGGATTTCAGATGATAAAAAATCTGAGATTCTAAAGTATGTTGGTATTGGTTCTTATGATGGAACCATTAAGGGTTATCCAGTAAAAGTGGAAAGATCTGCAACACAGACGACAATTTATTCTGGTGCTAGCTTCGCACTTACAGGATATAATCAGTCTGGAGTTGCTTCTGCATTCTATCCGGATCTAAGTATTCCCAGAACTCCTGGTGTTTCTGCTCTTGGTGCTGGTGTAACAAACGCAGCACAAGTTTCTATTGCAGTTATTACTCAGAATTGTGCTCCTGCAATCAGTCACTGGGGTTCTTCTGTAATTATGGACGGTCGTTATGATGAAGATAAGGTTATCATCTTCACTTCAGGTATGAATAGATCAATTTCTGTTACATCTAATGCAACAAGACCTCTTATGGCACTAAGAATTGCACCATCGGTTGATAATGGTATTGCAAGAAACTTTGGTGTAAGAGAATTAGTTAATAGAATGCAATTAGTTCTTAGAGGTCTTCAAACTGCATCTACTGGTTCATTCTTGATTGAAGGAATTCTAAATCCTGCAACATTTACTACAACTACAAATGGATCTACTGCTGCACCATATCCAGATGTTTGGACTACCACCGTAGTTGGATCTGGTTCTCTTTCGCAAGTTATTTACTGTGATAATACTGCAAATAATGTAAGCTCTACTGCTGTGCCCGCAGCATCAACATTCACTGGTGGTGATAAAATATTTTCATTCTATACAGAGGCATCTGCTGGTACTAACGTTACTAGTTTCGATTTAACAATTGCTAGAGATCTTGGAACTTCTATCTTGAGTGGTGCTGGAAGTACAGCAACTCCTGGTTTCCCAAATGGTCCAGATGTTCTATTAATTACAGCAAGAAACTTATCTGCATCAACACAAGGAATTGCTGCAAGACTTTCTTGGACGGAGGCACAGGCATAATGGGATTACTTCGTGCTAATATTTCAAATCAAGTTCCATTAAATGTCAATGATTTAAATGTTGAAGGAAATCTATCCTTAGAAAATAATCTAGGGATAGGTGTTGATCCAGACTTTAAACTTCAAGTTCATGATGGTCCAATTGTTGTTTCCGGTTCTCAACCATTTTTTATGAACTCTAGAACAGTAAGTGAAAGTTTTAGAGTTCCTCTTGGATATAATGCTGTAAGTAGTGGTCCAATTACCATTGCTGATAATGTAACTGTAACTATTAGTTCTAATTCAAGTTGGTCTATAGTATAAATGAGTTCTACATTAAAAGTCAATGAAATCAGTTGTTCTTCAACAAGAACTACTTTTGTCGGAATATCTGGGGATCAAGTAGGGTTAGATTTATCTGATTCTACTTTATCCTTTGTACTTCCCAAAGGAACAACGGATGAAAGACCTAATAGTTTAACAACAGGTTTAGTTGAAGGTGCTGCAAGATTTAACACTTCAACAAATAAACCAGAATTTTATGATGGTGTATTTTGGAGAAATTTTGATGGAACTGGAAATGTTCGTATGGTGATTGGAAGCCCATCAGAATTCAGAATTTTGATTCTAAATCTTCCAAATCTTACATATGATATTGTTGGTCTAGGCACAGATGGAACGATTGCTCAATTACATCTAGATGCAAGTAATAATATAATTGTAATTAAATCAAACGGACAAGTTTGGAGATCTTTGGATAGTGGTGGTAGATGGTCTCAAATATCAGGCATAAACACGTCAATACAAACATCTAAAACTGCAAATTCAAAAACAAATCAAATTGTTGTAGCTGGTTCTGCAGGTTTAAAAAGTTGTTTTTATAGTTCAAATGGTGGAGTATCTTGGGCATCTACTTCTATTTCTTACACTTCCACTGGTTCAATTAACAGTCCAACTTATTTTTCTTACGGAAACTTCTGGATTCTTCCAGGGAAAGAAAACGGAAACACTGATCCAGTGGTTTTTAGATCTACTAACGGCGGTCAAAATTGGACTAAAGTTTTTACCTCTGCAACTGATGGTGAAGCTGTAGGAACTGCAGTTAGTATATCTTCTGGTAGAATGGTTCTTTCTGTAAGAAAAACAGGGAATGATTTTGGAAATGCAATATACAGCACAAATAGTGGAACTTCTTGGAATACAAGTTCTGACTTGTCTGTTGGTTATGGTAATTTTGCGGATCTAGCTACAAATGGTGATATTATTGTTTCCACTGTTAATACTTATGCTCTTCTATATAAATCAAGTGACGGTGAAAATTGGGAAAAGATTCTGACAGATTTTACTATTCCATCAACAATATCTTCCATAACATATAGTAGTTTGATTGAAAAGTTTATTGTAGTGACTCAATCTTCAATTATTTTTGGAGATAAAAATGCAATTAATTGGCAACAAGTTGAAATTAACTATGATTTTGGAACTTTGGATTGCGACCCACTAATATTGGATATTTAACATGTCAAGCAAATTAGAAGTTACAACTTTAGATCATTATGAAGAAAATGATACTATTAAATCAATTAAAGTTGGAATTGATTTATCCGAAAGTACTGGTGTGGTGATATTACCATCTGGTTCTATTTCTGAAAGACCAACATCAACACAAAAATCAACCATTCGATTTAATACTCAAACAAAAAAAGTAGAATACTATAATGGGTCCGATTGGGTAAACACAGACGGGAGCAGCACTTTTTATCAATATCAAGACAATAATGAAGCACTTGTAGATAATTTAGTTCTTCATTATCCATGCGAACCAAATGATTCAATAAATGTTGGTCTTGGAACTGTTTCAAAAACTGCTTATAATTTGTCTCTTATTGGGGGACTAGTAACTCAGAATGCTTTTAGTAGAGGGACATCTGCTAATAATGGAATTAAATTTTCTGGAATTTCTACATCCGCAGACATGACTTGGAGTATGTGGATTAATATCAGTGATGGAACTTTTGCAGCTGGTGGTGCCGGTATATGGTGGTTGCAAGAAAATACTCAAAATGTTTTATGGCATTACGATACTTCTGTAACAACACCAACTCTTAATTTTTTAAATTGGGGAGGAGCTTCTTTTTCAACGGGTCAAACATTACAATTGAATGCTTGGTATCATTTAGTTGCAACCTGTTCATCTAACACAACTTGGAAAGCATATGTTAATGGAATTTTGAAGCACTCATTAAATGGTCAAACAAGAACAATATCATCAACTCAGTGGTTTGGAAATTACTCACTTCACACCAGTCCCCCAGATACCGGAAATAAATTTTTTAGAGGAAGTTTTGATGAAATAGGAATTTGGAATCGTACATTAAGTGAAAGTGAAGTTCAAAATCTTTATGTATTTCAATTGAACGAAGGTAAACCCATTTCAGTTTTAACGTAATGTCTGGAAAAGTAAAAGTAGAATACATAACAAACCTCAATGAAAAGGGATATATTAAGTTTAAAGATAATGCATCTTTAAACTTGTCTGATTGCGGAGAGTGTTTGATTCTTCCCGGGGGAGATGGGCTACCTGATGAAGAATCACCAGTTGGTGGATTAAGGTTAAATTTTGAAAGTGACAAACTTTCAGTTTGCGATGAACTTGTTTGGAGAACTACAGAACCAATATCTCTTACTATTAATGAATCTGTTGGATTTGGAACTGGTATTTACGTTGGATACACATACGATGAAAAAACTTTTTATTTTACTAGAGCAACAAGTATTCCAAATGCTTTTGAAAAATTAAATAGTAAATTAGTTTATAAAGTTAAAAGAGTTTGTGATTATCTTTCTACATTTACCGTAAATAATGTCCCATCTGAGTCTACATTTTATGTTTGGGGGGCTGCGGGCGCAGGAAGAACTGATACTGGACCATTTGGTGGTGCTGGAGGATATTCTACAGGAACCACAAGATTTTTCTTAAATCAAATTACATGCATTTTAGGTGAAGGTGGTTTTTACGATACTGATCAATTTGGAGTTTCTAGAACAAATACCCACTTTACTTTTGGTGGTGGAGGTTCTTCAAATTGTTCTGATCCTTTTCGTGGCGGTGGATTTTCTGGTATATTTAATGGTAGTGTGAATTATTCAAATTACACAACATTATCTGGATCAAATCCTTTTGGAGGGACAGATACTCCGGTTACAGTTGATTCCAAAGCAATCATCGTTGCAGGTGGTGGTGGTGCTGCCTCATTCAATATAGTAGGAACTGGTAGGAATGGAGGAAATGGTGGAGGTAAAATAGGAACTCCTGGCATTGGGGGAACAGTCACTAGACTTAGACTTGTAGAAGGTGGAACTGGATATGCTTCTACTGATCCACCATACATTGAGTTTTCTGGTGGAGGGGGAGTTGGAGCAGCTGCTACACTAACTCTTGTAGGTGGATCTGTTACATCTATAACTATTACTAATGGTGGTGCAAATTATACTTCCAATCCCACTGTTATCTTTGAATGTGGACCTGCCCTAGTTGGTGGTGAAGGTGCTGTCGCAGAGGCTGGAATAAGTAGTTCTATGGGAGGTGGTCAATATAGTGGTGCTAACAGATATACATCAAACGTAGGAACAGGTAGTTGTACACATAAAGTTTCAGGTGGTGGTGGTGGATATTGGGGAGGATATTCAATAAATATTAGTGGTTTAGGTACTTATCACTCTGCTGGTGGTGGATCTGGTTATGTTTCTGAGGAATTTCTTTCTGATGAGTATACTTTGACTTCATCTATTGCAGGAACTCCCCCAGAAAATAGTTCATCGTACTTTTTAGATTATGGAATTCCAGTAGGAACTTCTATTTTTGACTCGACTAATAACCCAAGCAATTTGGGTGGAGATGGTCTTATTGTTTTAGTTATTCCATAAATAAATTAAAAAATGAGTAACCTTCAAGTTAATAAAATTTATAGTTTAGATGCTGATATAGAAACGGGATCTTTTCTCAGAATTACAGAATCAGGAGGAATTGAAGTAGATTCTGGAGAAGTTCAAAATACTTTAGAAGCTGGGCTTTTAATCTCAAATGGATCTATATTTGAAACAGCAGTGGTTAGAAATAATGCACCATCTGCAACTGAAGCATACAGCTATAGTGATGGTGATATTTTTATTCACACTTCTGATGCTACTGCAAATTGGATTCCAAATTTTACCGGATTAGATACATATTTGGATATATACAAATCGGTTACTTTTTATACATATGTAAAACAGGGATCTTCAGCTTATTATTCGACTACTGTTCAGGTTGACGGATCATCTGCAAATACAACAACTTTATGGTCTGGTGGTTCTGCTCCATCATCGGGTAATAACAATTCAACAGATTTATATACATATAATATAATCAAAGTGAGTACCACACCTTCATATTATGTTTACGCCTCAAGAACAAGATATGCATAAGAATTATGAGTAATTTAACAGTCAATCAAATTGAAGAACTATCACCAGGTAGTGGTAATATTACATTTAATAATATTGATGTTACAGGGACCTTAACTTTTGGTGGTGGTGAATTAATTCAAACTTTCGAAAAAGCAATTTTAGCAAATGAAAACACTTTAGTTTGGTCATTCAATGCTAATTTATATCAAGCCGCACGACTTACTTTAGTGGGTTCGACTTCTACAGAGATTGAATCAAGTGAGATTAGCATTGTTCATGACGGAACAAACATTTATCATTCAGAGTATGCAGTAGTATCATCAAATATTAATGGATTTATGATAAATACTGTTACATTGATCGGTTCAACAGTGGAAGTTAAAACAACAGTGACTTCCGATTGTACTGCCAAAGGCACAGCTATTATGGTATTAGTATGACACAGAGAGCATTTACATATAGGGCACAAGATGGTTCACTTGTTCCGGGAATAGTGGGTATTGCTAGCACAAACTCAACACAAAATCTAGCAACAACTCAATTCGTTCAGGATGCCATCACTAATAAATTTAAAGTTTTTAATAATGTAGATCCAACGTCTGGTGACGGTGTTAATGGAGACTTTTGGATTACTTATCAGTAAATAATTATGTTAAAGAGAAAGGTTGGTGATGAATGGAGACAATCAACCAGAGCTTGGGTAAAGATATCTGGTGTATGGAAAGAAATTAAAAGTCTTTACAAAAAACAATCTGGTACGTGGACAAAAATATCTGGAATCACAACAGTAAGTCAAACATATCAACAATACTTTACTAGTCCAGGTACTCCTATACAACAACCAACAACTTTTGTTCAACCATTTCAAACACCAAATCCACCATCGCAACAACCAGTTCCAGCTCAACAACCTTTCTTTTTCTCTCAACCATTTTCAACGCAGTCTCCATATTCAGTTAAGGATGCTGGAGTTTTTATTCAGCATCTATGGTTTGCTCAACCATCGCCAGGAACCAATCCATTTCCATATCAACAATTAAATCCAATTCAACAACCTTCTAGTACAAGCACCACTCCTGGGGGTGTGGAATGTGCTGGTGGTCCAGTTTTACCATCTCCAGGATCTTTCGTTCCTTTTGCATCAACTCCAAATCCAAGCAATCAACTATCTCCACAAAATAATGGAATTTGCTTTCCTATTGAATCTTTTACACAGACGTTTAATCAAGTTCCAAGACCAATTCAGTCTCCATCTTTTGTAAATACAACACTTTATAATCAACAACCAGTAACTTATGCTCAACCATCACCACCATATCAAGCAGCTCCTTTTACAAACATACAACAACCCAACCAGTGTCCAAGACAGACACCGGTAACTTGTCCATATATATTATTTGTTCCAGCAACAGTAACTTCTAGTCCTAAAGGAACACCATTTCCAGGAGGGCAGTGTGTACCTAATGCTAGTTTTGTAACAAGTCCAACGACATTTCAACAAGACGGATCTCCAAAAACTTGTACTCCAATTGCTGGAGTAGTTGTATCATTTCCAAGACCTCAAGGAGGGAATCCTTTTCCAGGTGGCCAATGTGTTCCTCAACTTAATACAACCACAAGTCCATCAACATATCAGGATGATGGTACACCAAAATCTTGTGTTCCTGCACAACAACCACAACCTCCAGCGCAACAACCACAACCACCATCGCAACAACCACAACCACCATCGCAACAACCACAACCACCATCACAACAACCACAACCACCATCACAACAACCACAACCACCATCACAACAACCACAACCACCAAATCCAAGACCGGGTAGACAGGGGGGCCCGCAACCGAGACCACCATCACAGTCTCCGAGACCACCATCACAGGTTCCGAGTCCACCATCACAGTCTCCGAGACCACCATCTCAGGTTCCGAGGCCACCATCACAGTCTCCGAGACCACCATCTCAACAACCACAAACACCAAAGCAACAACCAGTAACTTGTCCATATTCAACACCTATTGAATGTTTCTATCAACAGCCAAGACAGTGCCCAGTTCAAACACCAAAGACTTGCCCATTCCAACAACCTCAACCAAATTTTGTTACTTCTAGTCCTAAAGGAACACCTTATCCAGGTGGTCAGTGTATTCCATTTTCTGATACTGTTACAAGTCCAACGACATTTCAACAAGACGGATCTCCAAAAAGTTGTACTCCCACACCAATTCAACAGGGAACAACATATAATACAGTTCAAGCAACAACTACTGTTGGTGGAAGTTCATGTCCAGATGTAGTAACAACTCCAACTGGACAACCAATTAGAAGAACCTCTGGTAATGCACCAGGGGGTCCATTTACTCCAGGTATTTGTTATCCAAACTTAATTCCTTTTCCAGCGCAGGTTGAGACCTTTACCCCCACATTTACTACTGTTGGTGGAGTTCCATGTGCTGGTCCAAATGCAATTGGTCCACCCGGACCATATGGTCCAAATGCCAATCCAAGACCTGCAGGACCTTGGAACCCAACCACAAAACCAAATGGTGACTCTGGAGCTCTTTGTCTTCCTATTATTCAATCTGTACAGCAACCTGTACAAACTTCAAGAACAGTCACTCAATTTAATCCTGTTTCACAACCAACACCAGTAACAGTTACTCCATCAGATATGCCTGTTGGACTACCCGCCCCAACTGCTGTTATTTCTGCAAATCCAAACAATTGTGGACCTGGATCGCCAGTTGGTGCTGGTAAATGTGGAGTTCAACCTTTTGAACAGTTCATTATTGCTAAGACTGCTCAAACCACAGTTGGTAGTGGTGGGTTACCTGCTCCATCATCTTTACCATCTCAAGTTCAAGCTCACAGAGCACCAGATGGATTAGTTTATTCAAGATATCGACAAACCGGACCTATTGTTGCTTCCAATCCAACTGATCATCCAGGGCCACCAGCAGTCCAATATGGAGAACCAGTATTTATTGGTATGCCGCAATTTACAAGTGCTCCACCTGCTCCACAAACACCATGGCCAGTATTACCTGGAGGTTCTAATCCAATCCCCGGTCCTCCCGGAACTGTTGTACCTTCATCTTTCTTTTCTGAAGGTGAATATCAAGTATCTCCTAGAAGTTACAGCACTACTCCATCAGGTGTTAGATGTTTTCTAAACAACCCAATGTTTGATTTTGGTGACAATACATCAATGGTCGATGTAAATATTAATACTAACGCGGGTGCTGTAAATTCAGTTTCTTATCCAAATACATCTCCACATCCAGACACACCTTCTCCTCAAGTTAAAATTTGTTTTCCAACTAATACTTCAGGCACTAATCAAGTTGAAAGTTTTACCAATGTTCAAACAAATACAAGTGGTGTTCAATGTGGACCAAATGCTCAAAATACTCAATGTTTCCCAGCTCAACAACCAGTTGCCCCATTCTCTGGAACAAACCAAGTCACCACAACACCAACTGGAGTTTCTTGCCCTCCAGGTTCCGTAAATCCAGCTGGACAACCTGTGCCCAGTTCTTCAGGATTATGTTTTCCTCTTGACTTAGGAACGGTCGTTGCTGGTTGTGCTTCAAGCACAAGAATCAGAAATATTTGGAGATAAAAATTCAAATATAAATATTCCGTGTAATTGTCATTGTTGCCATGACTGTATTAATCTACGAACCTGAATTTTTATACATTGAAAATCAAGAAGGGTTAAGATGGAGATGGGAAGCTCCAACTCCACCAAAAGAATTATCAGAAATAATTGAATTTTCTCAACTTCATTGCAGAAATGATATTCAATTTAGAATATTGCAAAATGGAGATAAAGTTGCTTTAACTGCAGAGGAAATTAAAATTATTCATTCTTATGTTAGAGAGTTAAGACCACCAGAAGATATTACTTTACAAAATCAACATCAAAGAGATGTTTATGAAAAAGCTGACGAAATAATCAGTGATGTATGTAGAGATCTTGGATTTCAGTCAATGTCTGAAATTTTAGTAATTAGTAGACAAGAATCAAAAAATATAAAAAAAGATATTGCAGTAAAGTATCTTGAATTTGTTGATTACATGTTTAATAATGTCTATAAAATACAAGAAAATATTAAAAAAACGTCAAAGGATGACTTAATGCCAATCATGGAATATTGGAAGCAATTGCCGAAAATTCCACCAATTAGTTATTTTTATGCTAACTCCTGAGTTTATTGAAAGTAAACCAGACTTATATGATTTTAAAAATAAAATATATATCTGGGATAATTTTCTACCACAATTTAAAGCAGAGTTTATAGAAGAACAAATATTTCTCAATAGTAATTGGAGATATATCAATCAGGCTTCTACTGAATTTTGTAGTCATATAATATGGGGTCGAAGTTACTTAGACCTAAAACCACCTTATTGTATGATCGATTTGATGGATGAGATAAAGTCTAAAACTGGTATTGAATTAACTAAAGTTGAATATTGTGGTTTGAATGGTCAAACTAAAGGCATGGATGCTTGTCCTCATTGGGATTGTGAGCCAGAAGTTTCTCATAAACATATTTCCTTTTTGTATTATATTGGGCAATTCAATTCTAATGGAAATTTACTTTTATATAATGAAGATTTGTTTGAAGGCAATAGAAGATCTCTAGATGTCTATCGTAAAATTGAATTTATTGGAAATAGATTAGTTATTTTTGATGGATCCAATATGCACTCTGCAAAAGGTCCAAATAATAATACATTTAGGATGTCATTTATATGGAGAGGCGAGTATGCCATTAATTGAATTTGTTGGTTATTCCGAAGATGCATTTGAAAACTTTGAACCTAATGCAGCATCTAAAATGCTACCCGAATGGATATCTAAATTGCCACTAAATTTAACTGACGATAAAATAGAGGAAGAAAAAAAAGTTTCAAAATGCCCCTTTGCTAAATTTTGGAAGTACACTAGTGCTAATCAAAAGGGATCAGAAACTATTAAAGCTTGTCCTGCTGTTAATGATTTAATCACATCTGGTTACATAATATCTTCTAATGTTGATTTAGAAATAAAGTATATGGGTGGAAAATCCTTTGAGGGTGATAGTAGATTAAAAACATATGCTGGTGGTCATAGTAAAGAACAATTTTATACTTACGATAATTGGCCGTATGATTGCGTAAAGTTTGAAGTTCCTTGGCACATTAGAACTCCACCTGGTTATTCATGTATCTTTACTGATCCTTTTTATAATGAACATGAAAATTTTTGCATATCTTCTGGTATAATAGATACTGATAGATTTTTTTATAATGGTCTCGTAATCATACAACCAAAAAAATTAAAATCTTTTATTATTCCAAAAGGAACTCCATTATATCAAATAATTCCATTTAAAAGAGAAGATTGGACTTCTGAAATTAAACTTCTAGATTTGGACGAAATTAACGAATTAAAAACAAATGTAGAAAAACTTGCTACAACTTTCGATAAGAGATATGGCTCTTATAAAAAATTATTTTGGCAATCAAAAAAATACAAATGAGAAAAGATTATTTATTTGCTGCTCCACTCTATGTCATAGAGGATTTAATAAGTTTTGAAGATATAAATTATCTTGAAGAAAAGTTTCTTCAAGATGAAAAAAGAATGGAAAGTGAAAAAAAATCAAATCAAGGTGGATGGCAAAGTCCAGACACAATTAGGTATGATCCAAAATATCAATTCTTATTTGATAAGATTAGAAACGCTATCAACCAACAGGTAATGCCTGATCTTGTTCATGATGAGTCTAAAGGAAGTCGTGTTGATATTGGAAATGCTTGGATAAATATCAACAGAAAAGGAGATTGGAATCAACTTCATACACATAATGGATCATTTTTTGCTGGGGTAATTTATATAAAAACTGATGAGATGGCGGATTTAGTATTTGTCAATACAAGTGATATGTGGTTTTCTTCTATTCCTCGTTTTAAAGAATATCAAACAGCAGTTCATTTCAGACCGAAACCAGGAGAATTATATTTATTCCCCTCAGGAATGATGCATATGGTCACCCCCAATTTTTCTGATAATGTCAGAATATCATTGGCTTTCAACACTAATTTGAGGTAGACATGAAAATATCAAATTATTTTGATAATAATAATAGATTCAGTTTAAACGATAAATCTGCTTCTGGAAATGAAGAGTTGGTTGAGGAATTTAAATATGGTGGGGATCACTCTCCAAAACATTTTCTCAAATGGCAACAATACAATAATTTTGTTGAAAGGACTATGACCTTTGCATCTCATGAAATAGCAGAGATCATAAAGTATGGAAATTTGTATCAAAAAAATCAAGCACAGGTTGGAAATGGTGCTGAAGGAACTGTAGATATGGGTAATAGAAGAACAAAAGTTTCTTGGATTACTCCGAATAGATGGACAAATTTCATTTATGATAGATTACTTCCAATCTGCAATGAAGTTAATGAAAGTGATTTTCAATTTAATTTAACTTATGTTGAAACTCTGCAGTTTTGCGAATATCATGAAAATGAACAGGGATGTTATAATAAGCATACTGATATGTTTGGTGGATGGTGGTCAAGTCATACTAGAAAATTAAGTTTTGTTTTACAGTTATCTGACCCTTGGGAATATGAAGGTGGAGATCTTCAACTTTGGTTTGGAGAACATCCAACAACAATTGGAAAAGAGAAAGGTAAGATTGTATTTTTTCCATCATATTCCCTCCATCAAGTAACTCCAGTGACCAGTGGAGTTAGATATTCTTTGGTTGGATGGGTTCATGGTCCAGCTTTTAAATGAGGTAAATTATGACTTTTGCAACACAGAAATATCAAATTTTTAAAAATTTTTTAGATAAAGAATTTTTAGGATTTATTGAAGAATACTTTTATCTTCGTTGCAGATCAAAACAATATGATGTCGAAAAACAAGGCCCAATCTCAAAATCTTTTTATGGAGATCCTTTAATCGAGACTATCTTAATGAAGTCCTGTGATCCATTATCAAAATTAGTTGGAATTGAACTTCTTCCAACTTATGGATATACTAGAGTTTATGGCAAAAATGATGAGTTAACTTTGCATAGAGATAGACCATCGTGTGAAATTTCTGCAACTCTTTCTATTGCATATCCAGGAAATAAACCCAACCCAATTTATTTTTCAACAAAAGAAGATCGATCTGATGCTGTAGAAATTCTTCTTGAACCTGGTGATCTTTGCATGTATCGTGGATGTGATCTATGGCATTGGCGACCTCCTTTTGATCATGAGTGGTATCTACAATCTTTCTTACATTATGTCGATGCAAAGGGGGAATATAAAGACAACATTTATGATGGTAGAGTTTTTCTTGGAACCTTAAAAGATTCCCCCATACCTTATGAAGAAGGAAGAGTGTGATTATTTAATTACACATAATTTTTATAAAAATTTATATTTTTAATACTAAAATTTTTAAAATTTTCATACCTCTCTCCCATAATTTTATCCATATCTAAATCACCACTATCAAAAATAAATTCTTTTATTATTTCAGACCCCCACACTCCAGTTAAAAAATGTCTAGTTATTAATTTATCAGAATAATATCTGAAATTGCAATTGTAATGTGACTTTGGAAACAAGTTTATATCTGTTCCATGTTTTTGGAAAACTTCTTCTAAAATCGATGGTCCAGAAATTTTTTTTACATAATTGTCAAAATTTTCTCTAGAATGATCGTACACTAATGGAATTTTTTTATCATATTCATTGTATCTAACTTTAATCAACTCTACGCATTCTATAAAAAAATTTAAATCTGCAATAGATGACATTAAACAATTTTGAACTATTTCATCACGACATGAGGCTTCCATTAACGTGATATTACCCTTAATATTACTGAAAAAATTTTTGTAGCAAAATACATCCATATCGGAATATATTCCACCATACTTGTGTAGAATTAAAAGTCTTGCCATATCTATTTTCATTATGTGATATGGAAGATTTTTATAAAATTTCCAATATTGGTTGTAACTGTTTTTAACTAAATTATCAATATCTTCTGCATCATTCCAAAGCATATAAACATATTCATCTTGTGAAAAATTATCAATCCAAGATTGGTAACAAGATTTCCAAATAGGATGCCAAAAATTTCTGTCTTTTGGAGCTATGTGATGAATAATTTTTGGAATTCTAGAATTATCATCGAGCAACATTTATATACCAATAACAAAGAACATATCTGTTTCCATTTTTAATTTCATTGACTGAGTGATAATATTTTGAATTTGAAAATATCAATCCCTTACCTACTTCAGGTTCGACAACAATTGAAGATCCAATTTTTGTTTCTCCCCCTTCATAATCACTATTAAGATAAATTATTACTGCAAAAACATCTTCTGGATTGTCTATATGTTCTCCTCTCGAAGATCCCTCTGACCATTTAACCAACTCTGCATTTTGCAATGCTATTTTGTATGAGGGCGGTAACCATAAACTTTTACATAACCTATCAACTCTACCCGCAATTTCCTTCAAAAAAGAATTATCTTTATGGTTCTTTAGAAAAATTCTTTCTGTTCCCCCATAAGTTTCAGAATTTTCCGAATTTTTATCGTAAAAATAAATCAATCTTTCAGATTGCTCTGGACTTAACAACTCTTCGTGTATATGAATCATATTAGAAGTCAAAAAATTTATTTATCATTAAATAATAAAGGGGATAAAAAAGTGATATATATATCGCAGTGATAAAAAAACAAATGAGTGTTGAAATCTTATTGTTTGTGCAAGAGGGATGTCCACCTTGCTATGAAGTTAAAGAAAATTTAAATCAAGTGGAGGGGTGGGAGAGTGTTATTACAATAGCTGATATTACAGAAAGTGAAGAAAATAGAAATTTGGCAAGTCAATTAGGAATTCCGGGAACTCCAGTTATGGTTGCTATAGAAAATGGAGAGGTTGTTGCTAGAGTCGATGGATCCGTAAAAATGACAACCGAACTTTTTAGAAAAACAATTGATGCTTTTAATTCCGGTGAATTAGATTAAATTGACGTATGCACAGAATAGATAAAATTAATAACGTTAGTTGGACGCAAAGTTTTGTAGAAAATAATATTACTAAAATAGAATCAAATTGGTCTTTTTTCCCAAAAAGAACAATATGGAACTGCAACTGTCATGTAGTTTTTGATTCTGATAACGATCCTTTAATAAAAAAAATTGACTTTAATTTTTTACGGTCAGAGTATATAAAATTAATTTCAAACTACTGTAAAAATTTTAATGAAAATCTTGACAAGATTGGAAATATTTGGTATAATTACTACAAATTTGATCAATATCAAGAACCCCATAACCATATAAGTCCAGAACATATTGGCCCAACCAATAAAGAATTTGTTGGTGTACACTATCTAATTTTTAATCCAAAAATTCATAGTAACTTAATGTTCGTTGATGAAAGTCTAGAAGTACCAGAAATTAAAGCAGGTGATATTTTAATTTTTTCTGGAGAAGAATATCATTACGTAAAAGAATCAAAAACAAATTCTCCAAGGCTCACAATTTCATTTGGTTTTAATCTAAAGTAATACAAATTTACATCATATGTCAATGTTTGGAAGTTTATTTGAAAAAAAATTTGAAGATGAAAATATCATATCATCAAATAATGAGATGATCATTCACAAAGAATTTCTGTTTCCAATTACCCTATTTCAAATTGAAATGAGAAATTGGGAAGAAAAACGAGTGAAATTAATGTCTATCTATGAGAATAACCAACACCAATTTGAAAGAGACTCCAAAGATTTAATTCATAGTGATTGGGGAAATAGAGATAATGACGATGAAATGTCAAAATTGGTTGGAAAAATTTTTTCAGATGAAATTCATTATTTAAGAACTGATTTTCCTGGATGCGAAGAACTTTATTTAAAGTTAGCCTGGTTTCAAAATTATATAAAAGGATCTACACATTATATTCATAATCATGGAAATTTAGGGTATAGTGGAATCTGTTATATAAAATATAACCAAGAAGTTCATAATCCTGCAATTTTTGTAGGTTCATATAATCACCCTCTTCATAATTACTTAATTGAATATAAACCTAGCAATATAAAAGAAGGAACTATGTTAATCTTTCCATCTTTTGTAAATCATTATGTTCCGGTGAATCATTCTGATGAGGAAAGAATAATTCTTTCCTTCAATTTAAGATTACCAAATCAACCTTAATTTTAAATCATGAAAGAAGCACAAGAATTTTCAGCTGAAAAATACGGCAAAATAAGAAAGTGTGGAACTTGCACCGAATGCTGTAAAGGATATTTGGACTATGGAAGTATATTTGAGTATCAATACGTTCCAAAAGTTTCTTGTCATTTTTTGGATGAGTGTAAGCAGTGTACTATACATAAAGATAGACCAGATGTGTGCAGAGATTATCAATGTATGTGGTTATATAACTCCGTAATGTTTCCAGAATGGATGAAACCAGAACATTCTGGGGTAATCATAAGTAATTGCGATATTATTAGTAATGAAAATGAACCACCCCTACATTATTGGTTAGTTGTTGAGTGTGGTAAGAAAATACAACCACATGTTTTAAACTGGTTATTAACTAATTCTCATTTTTTGGGAATTAATTTACATTATTATGTTGATGGAATAGAATACTTTATGGGCGATCAAAGATTTAATGAATATATCATGAGTGAATCATTTAGAAAGAGGAGTGCATCATGAGCACTGTCATTGAATATTCTGCAGAAAAATATACAGAGGATAGAGTTTGTGGGACTTGCGTTGAGTGTTGCACTGGATGCTTATCTACTCAAGTTTATGAATATCAAGTATCAAAGAATTCTCCTTGTCATTTTCTAGATTTGTGTGAGAAAAATTGTTCGATATACGAAAATAGACCTCAAGTTTGTAAAGATTATAAATGCCTTTGGTTAGAACAAAAAGTTCTATTGCCAAATTGGATGAAACCTGAATACTCCAAAGTTTTAATTAGTAATTGGTTTGTAACAACTAAAGACAAAAAACAACTTAATTTTTGGGCTGCTGTTGAGTGTGGACAAATTATTTCTTCAGAAGCTCTAAATTGGCTTTTCAGGACATGCAAAAATATTGGTATGAATCTTTCTTATGAAGTAAATGGCACAAAACATTTTATCGGAGACGAAGATTTTTTGAATCATGTACAAAATACAAATGGTAATATTTTTCATGACTTTTCTTTATCTAATTAATTCTTCAAATTCTAATACTTGTTCAAAATTTATCGCAGTTTTAGCAAACTCGACTGAACAATGTGCAGAAATTCTAAAGTCAGAATTTAAATTTTCTAAAATTGAAGAGAAAATTAAACAGTCTCATTCTTTTCCTTTAGCATTTGATTTTCCGACTGGTATTATTAAAAATGATACATGAATTAAAAAATTATCTTAGCTATGATTTCTGTAATTTATTGATAAGATATCACATTGACAATGATCATTATGATATATACGATGGCAATGAAGATTTTCATGATAGGATAATTAATCCATCTTTAATCAGAAATGAGTTTTTAAAATCTCAAATTGAAATATTGAGATGGAAAATAGTACAAAAAGCTGCGAGACTATTTGATGAGGAATATTTGTTTCTTGAATGGTGGAGTTTAGTTTATTGGGGTGTAGGAATGAATATGGGACCACACTCGGACTGTGAATATGAAAATGGAGATCCTCATCCATCTCCACATAAACATTATAGTTGCATCTGTTACTTAAATGAAAATTACTCTGGTGGGGAAACATATTTTCCCAAAAAAAATATTTCAATTGTTCCAGAAAAAGCTAAATGTGTGTTCTTTCCAGGAAACTTAGAATACACTCACGGAGTAAAGGAAATCACTAAAGGAGAAAGATATACTCTCGCATTTTGGTTTACAAAATCGCCTGAGCATATGCTCACGTATTAAATTTATAAATATTATATAAAGTTCATTTTAAATGAAAACCTTTAAGCAATTTCAAGAAGAGTGGACGAATAAATATAAAAAGAGTATTGATTGTTCAAATCCAAAAGGATTTTCTCAACGTGCTCACTGCGCGGGAAGAAAAAAAAGAGCAAA
>Ga0194115_10002137_pt1 | contig 23894 bp, 19 predicted proteins | sample TA2MahsurfametaG_3_FD_148656 | JGI IMG/M metagenome (GOLD analysis project Ga0194115, IMG submission 148656) | Freshwater microbial communities from Lake Tanganyika, Tanzania - TA2015002 Mahale S4 surface | ecosystem: Environmental > Aquatic > Freshwater > Lake | place: Tanzania: Lake... | reverse complement strand
GTGACGGAGAGTGTGGTTTGAGTAAGACGACTCAAGACCTACGACACATACCTACGAGTCAACCAAGGCAGGAAGGAGTACGAGTCATTTCAACAAAATCAAAGCCTGCTCTTCCCTCGTACAACAGCAAGACGAACTTAACGGCAAGGCGCAACCGTATCCATTCGCCAACCGGAACTGTATCCAGTCCGGGTCACTATGACCAACAACAATCGAACCAGTCGAACACGTATCGCTGACAGTGAACACGACGGAAGGAAGCCAAGATCAATCGGGTCATTGCCTTCTGTTCCCGTCGAGTTTACCGATACTGTAGGATATTTACCCATTTTGCGGGCAACCTGCTACACTCGATCACTGGATTCATTATCGGACATGTTTCGGTCTATCGTACTGCTGTGGTTGTGTTTCCTCCGCGTTACGAGACCGGAAATCATTCCGGTTACGGCAGTGCTTCATTCTGATCCGGACCAGCTGCTTTATGTGGAATGTACGTTTCGGTCGTCCGTAACCTCGTTCTTCTTTCTCGCTTGTGGGATTGGCTGTGTGTCAAGACGTTCGCGACTGTTCTGTATTGCAATGCTCACATTAAATTTTGTCTATCTTTCGTCATACAGTATGGTTGGAAGCCAAGACTCAAATCGATTTGAGCTATCTGGAGTTAACCACCGTGGAACCCCTCTATGGCGATGATGTAATATGGGCAGGGACCATTACCGACGACGACACGACAGGCGGAAGTGAGACTGCTCCGACAACCATCGGACCACATTCTCAGCCGTCTGCGGTTCCACATGCCTCCAGCCCTTCCAAGCCACATTCCTCGACGGCTAGTCCTGCCAGCAAACCAGCCCACAAACCTGTGGAGGGATCAACTTCCGCCCCTGCACATGCCACCCCGACTGCCCCGGCACATGCCACTACGACAGCTCCTGCACATGCCACTACGACAGCTCCTGCACATACCACCCCGACAGCTCCTGCACATACCACCCCGACAGCTCCTGCACATACCACCCCGACAGCTCCTGCACATGTCACAACGACGGCTCCGGCGCATACTACGACTGGAGCTCCTGCCCCTGCCACCACGACAGCTCCTGCCCATGCCCATGCCACCACGACAGCTCCTGTACACGCCACCACAACAGCTCCTGTATCAGCCCCAACCAATAAACCACCTACTGCAAAACCTTCAAGTCGGCGACACCAGGTTCGAATCTTGGATCAGGTCGGGGCAGGTATACGCAGAAACCTAGCAAGCAAACCAAGACAAACCATGGAGATAGTTATTTTTCGGATTCCTCATAACTGCCAAAAAAATCGTTTGGAAGGATGTGACTGGACGGTTTTTGGTGTAGGTGTCGAGGCTTACTGGAACGAAGATGGTGTCCAGTACTGTTGCTCGACCAACGCTGTAAGGGAGGGATTGTGTGATTCCGATCGACGAGGTCTGATGATAATCGATCACAAAAAGTTTACCGGACATCACATTAAGATGGATGTTCCACACTCTGAGAATCTGGAACTTGAACTCGACAAGAATCCCATCTACGCGGAGGAAGACAGTGGAGATTACGTCATAGCCTTCGGAAACTGCCTAGGTGAGGGGGAGGATGTTGTGATTGCGGGATCCATCGTCACAGAACCGATAAGGGGGTACAAGTTACCTGGAGAACTCTACGGGTTGATGTATTTTTACACGTTCATGACGATTGCCTATTTCCTTCTCAACGTGTGGTACCGCTGTGGGATGCGCATATACCAAGATTCTTCTATTCCCATTCAACGCTTCATTATGGCAACACTCGTAATTGGTTTCCTTGAGTTCTCCGTACGATCCATGGATCTTGGAATTTGGAATGAACGGGGATTACGGGCCGCATCTGTTATTTGGTCAGGTACGTTGGTTTGAGAATCAGGTTAGATGTGTATTCCCTCCATGCTTGGCATACCGAACTTATCGCTCTTCTTTTTCTATTCGTGCCAGCTGTTTTGATTGGGGTTCTAAGGCGTGGTATCACAAGAAGTCTGTTGGTCATGGTAGCAATGGGATGGGGGGTGGTCCGTGACAGTCTTGGGTTGGCCTATCTGAAGATTATCTTTCTCGGCCTGTTGTATTGTGCGATGTCTATCCTGCAGGATTTCTTCTTTATTCTAGCGGACAGGAAAGTAGAGACTTGGTCTGCTGCTGCAGATGATGAACTTTATGATCTTGGGTTTTTGGCGATGCTAGGTGTGATCGTCATCAATATTATTTTTTTCTTTTGGATCCTTTCGTCACTCACTGGCACTACAGCATACTTGGAGAATATGAACCAGACAACAAAACTGCGACGGCATCTTCGTCTACGATGCATCATCAAGACATCCTTTACCATTTCGATAGGCTGGGTGGTCGTTGCAATCCTAAACAGTGTGTCGGACGTGCTGACTACGAATCAGTACTGGATGCTGGAGGGATTTATGCACTTGAACGACCTCTTTGTCATTACAAGTGTCGCCATTCTATGGAGGCCGAATGCCAACGCGAAGGATTATGCAATGCAATTGCAGTTGGCTACAGGAGAAGATACGGAGAATGAGCTCGAGCTATCCTGTGTCGTTCCGTCGGCTGAGGACATTGATGACGGGGATGGCGGACAGCGTCTACGAGTTGATGATGCTGTAGTATCCTGATGCAGCCCTATTTACCTAAACTAATTGATGTTACGATGAACCATCGACCTGTAACCTAATTCTGGCACGTAAATTTGCTGTGTACTCGAATCAATCGACGACTGTCGGGGGAGTGGGTTCGCATAGAGCGACACTTGGGGACGGCACCCCTAGGGTACATTAAGTATATGTTTTTCTGGCGTGGACGACAAATCGCACTGAGGGGTGGAATGAGAACCCTCTCACGACATCCGATTTGGCACTTTTCCCTTTTTGGAGCGTCTTCGAAAAATCTCCTCATACCTCGTTCAAAGGGCAAGTTTTGATGCTTGTATCTCTAGATCTACCGGACATCAACCATGAAGATACTTAAGAGAATTATTCATGCAACCAGTAATAGTCCAAATATGAGAGGAGGCAGCAGGGTGCCGCCTTCCTATTCCTCGTTGATTTGGAACTCTAAGGACGAAGGTTCAGACATCCCCAACAAGTCTTTTTCCACGTCCACTCGATCGGGATCTACATCCATCCCATCAAACTTCCATCAAAGCTCTTCTTGCTCTGAAGCCACCCCAGTCTCTGTGACGAATGAAAATTCAAATTGGCAAGATATTCGTTGTTCCGTCTCTTATTCTTCTGCAGATTCATCTTCGTCCTCCTGCCGTGATGATTATGATGACGGGGATGATTCCGTGATGGCGCGGACAACTACCCAGGGTCCACTATTATTGTTGACTGGAGATCCTTACCACATTACATGCGATGGTACGGCAAGAACCTTGTATCGCTTTAAGAGTTGTGCGAATGTCCCTCTTGCAGTAGAAGAATGTTACCGTCTAAAGGATGCCAAGAAGTCATTTTTGTTACGACAAGAAACGAATCAATGGGATCATCATGATCATGATAATACGATGACGAGGAAGAATAGATGCTACAGTAGTAGCTATCGGCATCAAGATGATGGTGGTACTCTTTCCTTGGGAACAAGCCTTCGGCGCGTCCATCTCCAGGAGCTTGACTATGGTCTACATGGTAACGCGGGCACGGGAGGGACGACATGGGAAAGTTCCATCTTGATGTCAATGTACTTTGCGGCATTTCCACAGTATCTTTTGGGAGATGTCGTTGAATTGGGAAGTGGAGTGGGACTAGGAGGAATGTTATGTACCATGACACCTTCCTTACTGGGACCAAGAAGTGGTGACCATACGATTTCACAAACAACGGAATCTCCTATGAAGTCATTTACATTTACAGATTACAATCCAACGGTACTGGAGCAATGTAGAGAGAATCTCAAGGAATTGGATCCATCATCTTCGTTGACATCATACGTATATGTGTCCAAACTTGACTGGTATGATTTTCTATCTGCCAACTTGGAGCGACGATTATTCGATTGTCAACAGTATGATACAATCATCGCCTGTGACTGTGCCTATCGTCAGGAGGATATATTGGCTTTAGCCGCGACCATTCAGTCACTGCTTCGAAATCCACAAAGTCAGGCACATATCTTTGGACCGTACAATCGTACGGGTATGGAAGAGCTCTTGACGTTGCTACGAAATAGACTTGGAATGAGCGTGACGACTGAAAGATTAGAAATGGAACGAATTCGGCTTTCTCCAGTGTATGGAGATATCGATTCGATCTGGAATGGTGCCGTGGAAGACTGTCCATACATCAGCAGGTTTTCCTCCAGTTTCTTGCACATCATGTGTTCTCTGCAAATCGGCACTACTGAGTCTGATTCAAAGAATCATCTATCGGATATGGACTAATTCTAAGCTAGATAAGCCCCATGCGGACAAAGTAGCTTGGTAGGGACCTCAGCGTGCGGGAAAGAACAGAAAAGCATAGCAACGAAAGACGAACTACGATAGAATCACATGATAGAGAGACTTCTCATAACTTCTATTTTTCCCAAAGGTAAAGTATTCCTTTCTGCTGTCTACATGCAAGTGAATCGGGAAACTCCGTAGGTCGTTCGTTGTCTGTTGTTGAATGAATAGGCAAAACAACCGAAACGTGTCACATGGCATGGTTGAACAAGCTCTATATCCCCCCCTCTCAAAAATTCTTCGAAAGAAACACCACCACATTTTCACAAACAAACGGGTAAAAAACCAAACCCAAAACACCCCCAAAAGGAATCCAAGATCGTAAATTGATCAAGAATCTCTCTCTCAGGCGGGAAGACGCCGGTTAGGGGGGTACTCTTCGTCTGCAAGCTTCAGCCATAGGACGTATGTCGTAAATTGGACCCAAGAATCTGGTATCCAACTAAAGCACCAACTTTCCTGTTCAGCATTCGTCCTACCCATCGTCGAGACAGAATATTGTTCTCCTGTTCTCGTCGCGATGACGATGGGCCGATTAAATGGATCCGAGGTAGCATTCTCATCCTCCGTCACAATCTGTACACGACGTTGACTAGGAGCTTGATCTATCCCATGTCGTGGGGATTCCAACGTCTTGACAGTACTTGAAAAACTCACTTGATGTTCTTCCTGCCCCTTCTCTGAACTTGGTTTGGTGGGAGAATCAATCCAACCTTCACGATTACTGAGACTACCAATACTACATTCCGGCGGCGGGGGGAGGAGTATCCCGTCATCCGGTGCTCGAAAACTCTTCTTCAAGGGTGATTGAGGAGTCGATTCTTTCACAAAATATATTGACGCAGAATCCGAGGGGTCCCTGACAGATCCATGATCGTCGTCGATCGCTACCTCATCCTTGTGAAATGGGAAATTCATTATCGACGGTTTGTCATCATCTTCATCAGTCGCAGCGGCAGCATGATCATCATCGAAGTTGTAACGCGAGTCGTCCTCGCTCTCGTCTTCGTTCTCGCTCTGAACTTCGTTCTCGCTATCGCGCTCGACCTGGCCTTCGTCCTCCTTCTCACCCTCGCTTTCGTCATCATCTTCGTCTTCGCGTTCGCCTTTTTCTTGCTCCTCACCTTCATCGCCTTCGTCTTCCTCCTCACCTTCGTCCTCGCCTTCCTCTACAGACTGCTCCTCATGGTCCTCCCCAAGTATATGGACGGGTTCGTCCTTTTCCTCTCTGGACGTTTCAGATTCGTCTTCATCATCCTCATCCTCTTCCGATCCATCAGATTGGTCTTCGCTCTCTTCAGAGGGCTCATCATCATCGTCATCGTCCTCATCTTCACCCTCATCCTTTTCAGAGGACTCTTCATCATCATGATCTTCACCCTCCTGCCCTGATCCTTCGTCTTCATCATGGGATTGCTGTCCTTCAGTGAAGTATCCTGAACTCAACAAGTCCTCATCTTCCGTCTTGTTGTTTCCGTCACTTTCGTACGTATCATCGTCGCTAGACTCTTCTTCTGATGAGGAATCGTCTTCTTCGCTTTCCAATTCTTCCTCGTTCCTCCAAGTCGGTGTCATCTTTCTTTTGAGTAACCTTTTCTTGACTGTATGCGCAGTGGAAAAACCGTATTCTTGTCAAAGAACTGTAACTCGTGAATCGTTTTCTGGCAAAGCAACAACTGTCGTTCTCTACATTGCAAAAAAAGACGTATGTATATGAGCACGCCTTTTGATTCACTCCACCAAATTTGGTGAGAAGAGTCATCCTTGCAGTTCGTGGCGACTTGTCCTCAATCGGTCACAAACACGGTACCGGTAGACTAGTTCGACCACTCGAACGGTGGCAAGTTTCTTTTCCTCCCTTGCTGCCAATTCAAACAGTTATTCATACATGAAATCACTTTGTGCCACACCCGTTCTATGTTGCCTCTATCATCATACCATACATCGCATCTAACGGTAGATCTCGTCGATTAAACCAACCCTTTTTGAATGGATCATCACAATGCTTCGTTCCCGAATCAAGCCGATCGGTGAATCAACGTCGTCACACAATCCCCAACATATCTTGTGTAGTCCAACGAACGATACGACGAAGACGGTCGAGCATTCTTCCTTACCTTCAAACAATTTTCATCGAGTACTACCCCGGAGAAAGCGATCGCGACAAGAAGAGTCCCAGACAAGGAACACAAGAAGTATATTTGGACGTCCTGTTAGGTTTGCATTGATATTTCTGGGATGCCTATGTTTTGTAAGAACCCTGGAAGTCGGATATAAGCTCTCGATTGGAGGAGTTTCAGCTGGCGAATTTGGGCGATTCTTCGTGGGATGGTCGTCATCTTGGATATTCCACGAAGGATCCGAAGGAGAGAGTGATCAGATACGTAAACGTAACGAGACAACGGTGACTATTGATAACTACTATTCACGACCGCATATTCGAGAGGCAGTACCATTGATTGTCGGCGGATCAGATGGATCAGGTACTAGAGCCTTTGTACGGATCCTAGAACAATTGGATGTACCGATGGTAGTACAGGATCGTGGTACGATGGATGTCCATGCGAAGGAAATGTATCATGGGCAGGGATGGCCAACCCTTGTCATCTCGGTCTTGAATGTCACACGATCTGCTTCCTACAATGTCCATGACCTACCCGTGACTCTCTTCGAATCAACACAGAGAGAAATTGGGAAATTTTTAAATTCTATGCAAAAAGCGGGTAAGGCACTGGTTTCCTCGACAGTGACATCAGCAGCAGTACCAGGAAGGACATCGACGATAGAAAAAAAGTGGGCAACCGGTGTACTGTGGGGATTCAAGGCACCAGTATCCATCCTTCTTTTGCCCCTGTTTCGAGAACAACTCCCCGCCATGAAAGTTTTGCACGTTGTTAGAGATGGAAGAGATACCGCCCTTTCAGATAATCATTCTCCTGTCCACAAATTTTACTCATCCTACTATTCAAATGCTGCTATTCTAAATGACGCATTACTCGAAGACGAGACTCTCACACGGAGTACTCGATACAATGTCAAAGCGATGCAGCTATGGAATGATTGGAATAAACAGGTATACGATTATGGTGTCCGGTACTCGGATGGGAAATCCCTAGATGTACTAGTGATGAGAACTGAAGACTTGGTTCACTATCCATTGGAGAGTGTACATCTCTTGGCGGACTTCGTTGGTTCCCTCCACACAGCAGAACAGCTATGTTGCTTAAGCCGTATGGTGGCAACGGACTTAGGCCAGTCGAACAGGGGTAGAGTAGATCCTTTTGAAATGGAGGAGGCAGACAAAGACGCTTCCTCGGAGGATCGACAGGTGGATCCACGCGATTTCGAGAATATCCGAAGACGGTTTGTTCAATTTCGTGCCACTGGGCCGCAAGGAAATCAAGGGCGACGGCTTTTACAGCAGTCGTCTGGAGATGTCGGTAAAGAAGATACGCCAGCAGATATCTTCAAAAGTGGAGAGAAGGTGGCGACGGCAAATCATCCAGAACATGATATCCATCCTCCCTTAAGGGTCCCTAATCATGATGAGAGACATGCCGTTGATTCTGTGCAGGTCGCAAAGATGCAACAGATCCTAAACGATCGAAGAGCAGCCAAACGAAAGGAACACGAACAAGTTCAATCTCCTGAAGAGGTAAAGTCAAGGTATGGGAAGTGGATGAAACTTCTAAGTACCAACCCGGAATTTGCCAATCGTCTTCGTAGAGAAGGCCGGGAATCGCTTGCTCTGTTTGGATATGATCCACCAAGGGATTTCATGGATTTCATTCCCAGACCGGCATTGATCCCTCGATGTGATGCCAGTCTGATTTCGTGTTCCAAGTAAAGTCTTGAACCGTAACGTCACATTCGAATACGGTAGACTAAAGCCGAGCTTTCGTTAGGTGTGCTATCTCATACTATCCCCTCGCGAAGCACACGTACCGTATCCTCAATACTGCCATCCTATCGCATCTAGGACATAGAATCCTATGAAACACACCGAATAGATTTCTCCGTATCGGTAGTACCTAGATACGATACCTAGCTATGTATACACGTTCAGGCTGTCATCCGAAGGCACAAGCCTCGAACGGATTTTACCAGTAAAAATCGTCGGTGCTCCATGATGCGACAACCCATTGCTTTCGTTTCGTAGCATACCAACTTTTTCCGAACGAGAAGAAGATATAGTTACTCCCCCTTGTGACTCCAATTTGAAATGTCAAATCCCATCGAGACACCTGCGGGACAAGCTGCCCCTGATACTGCGACGGTAAGTTCTTTCATTCCCTGCCTTAGACCCCGTCGTTCCGATGGCACTTGTGTATATCACGAAGAATTGTCTCATGATCCATATTCGACAGTCGGACTTGGACTCACACAGAGTTTTCTGATCTATCTTCGTGAACTTCCATACAGACTGAGGGAACCAAAAAACGATCACCGTCCGACTTTTTAAAGTCCGTTCTGGGCCGGCCGGTACGAGTCAAATTGAACTCTGGGATTGAATATCGTGGAGTCTTGGCATGCCTAGATGGATATCTTAATATTGCAATGGAACAGACGGAAGAATACGGCTTAGATGGTCAACTGAAGGCCAAGTATGGGGATTGTTTCATCCGGGGGAACAATGTTCTGTATATCTCAGCCCAAAAACGGAAAGGCGCTCACTAGTAGGAGACGTGAGAATATGGGCCTTTCGATGGTATCGCAGCTTGTCCCAACAGTTAGAACACGAATAAAGCATCGGAACTTGAAATGAATTCCCGGTATGCACGTACACACCTATCTTTGAGATTGAGTAAATGAAATGCTTTGAGTTAACAGTTAGGGTGTAATTGGAATAACTTCACACGTTCCAGTCGTACTAGCACTATCTTCTACGTAGGCTTTCGGGAGAGTACCTGATCGAGAAGAGGAAGGATGTAACGATGGCGATCAACTAGGCTTCGGCAGCGTGTGTTACACCATCTAGCTCGGGAACGCGAGTTATAGTTTTTCCTGGCTCCATAGGTATCATACAAATATATTACAGCACGAAAGTAGGTATGTATCATACGACTGTGATGATTCTGTTTCTTGTATATGACACATACCTATACATATATGTACATATATAGCCCTTTGCTTGGGTTTTTCGTATGCGCTCGTTCGTCCTTAGTCCGTCTTCGTTCCACTACGACATACGACTTCTCTTCCTCTGCTTTTTCCTGGTGTGAAGACGCTGAATGAATCCCTTGTCATATTTCTGAGCAGGTCGAAGATTGGAGCTCCTCACGTAGCGGAGAAGTGCTTTAGAAAGAATTTGTTGTCATGTTGAGTGGCATAGTAAGATGTGTCGCTAACCCTGGACGAGGTATCGCGAAGGTTTCCCAGCGCATGGTGAACACATCGACTCATCTCCCGTGGTCCCCATCGGCACCAACAAGCATCCATAACCAGTTTTTCCTGGACCCTCCTGTATCCAAACAATCGGGACCAGAAAGTGTTGATGCACTTATCAATGGTCTGTTTCATCAATCGGTGTATCATCCGTACGTTGGTCGAACATCCCATGGAGTCCAGAGTTTCTCTTGCTTTCCGACCAATTTGGACAAAGTCCAACAATCCATTGTGGATCCTTCTGTTTTCGGTATTGTTGTGGATGAGGAAATTTCATTGATGAATCGAAACGCTAGACGTCCAAAGCGAGCGAATCATGGGGCACGTCCATGTTCCCGTTCAAGTCGTCGTTTCAAGAAGGAAAAGATTGGAAAACGTAGTCGAGGATAGAGAAAGTGATCTAGGTGGGGATCCTGCTTGAATGAAAAGCCTCACTCCTCATGGCTAGGATAATCGACATTCAACCTCATGACTACGAAGTTTTCTTTAAGAAAAAAAGAAACCAGTCTTCTCTTCGTAGGGATCATTCGATGGGATAAACATTACGTTTCTTTGTTAAAGGCATCTACGATATTCTTGTCAACCCCCGCAAAGACAAATTTCGCTACCGTTTGACGTAGTTGACCGTTCATCATTTCCGGTGGATCAAGGACTTTCCCATCGACGACCTTCCAATGACCGACATAATATATGTCACTAGTATTCAATGCCTTCTTCGGAGAAAAGAATAATGCAATGGGCAACGATTGGAGAGGATCCACCAGAGCATGGGCAGCACGATCACGTTGTCCGGGGAATAGACCATTACTGCTTTCGCCCGTACCCTTCAGAACATACATTTCTTGGACCATCCTTGTATCTTTGGCTAAGTCATTCCATTCGTCTGTTAGGAGAATCGTCCGTACTGTGACCTTTTGCGTTTTCTCATTCGTTTTCGTACCAAAGGAAGCCTGGTAGAACCTCTTGACGAGACCGAATGCCTCATAGTTAAAGTTCTTCTCCAACCATTCGCGACTTCTGCCGCTTGTGATTTGCAGTGTAGGTTTCGGTTGACTATAGGCTCTAAGGGCGACGACCGTCTTCTTCCTCGTCCTTGGTGTAATCGTACTAGGACCTGCTTTGTTGGGCAAGGTCGTGTCTGGAACTGAAGCCGAAGGCTGAACAACAACATGTGAATCAATCATTACCTTCCCCGGGCTCTCCTTCGGAGTGACGGGAGGTGGAGGTGGCAAACCTTTCACTGCACCTGAATTTGATTCAGCAATGATCTTCCGAATAGGAATACGAGGAGACAACAACTTCTGATCCGCTTCTGATAGGGGCGATCTTCCCAGAACAGGCCTATCATCCAAACTTCTCTTTGACATTGAAGGGCTTGGGGGTGGAGTTGCATGCATAACTTTCCCGATGGATCGTTCGCCAGCTATTGTTCGTTTGATCGGGAGGGGTATTGATCGCATTTCTCGACTGCTGAGTGACGCCTTTGGCTTCTCTCGTGATCCGACTGATGATGACCCAAGCCTTATCGAGGGTGAACCTTGAATCAGCTGCTTAGCAAGGCTTGTATCGACGTAGGCGTTTTCGGCGTCGTGTTTCCTCGTGGATCGTTCGGACCCGTCCATTGACACACCCGAATCGTGGAAAATTTCTATCTTTGATTCGGACAGAGGCTTTTCTTGTGAGATAATCTCCTTCATTTCTCCGCCTGATACGGTATGGACAGCCTGACCGAACTTATCCCGTGCTTTCTGTAGCCTATTGAAGGCATCAACCTTGAACCTTTCTGCCTCATCTCGACGGAATGCCGCTGCGTCCGCATCTGAGACCATTTGACTATAAATCCTTTCCGCAAATTGATACGTCGTGAGTAGACTGTTCAAATGCTCGTATGCTGTAACGGCGACCATCTTCTGGTGGGCTTAAAGACGAGAGAGAGGGGTATCAAGACAATGCAAGGGGATCAAGATGACTCGATGTGATTTTGTTTGGCGTATTGACTGTGACATGTGCCCAAACACGATGAGACATGAAACACCAGAAAGACATTTGACTTTCTTGGCGGGAACTTTAACCCCTATAGGCGCGATTTTCAGAAATGACCAGTTCTATTGATTTGTTTTGCTGATATCAAGGGGTACTGCAGCGAGAACACAACCAATGCCATCGTCTCTTTTCCCTTTTCGACAGGCCAATAAATCAGGCGACTACGACCATGACATTTTTTTCTATGATTGAAGGTATAGCTACTTCTGAATTGGCAGTGATTGGGATTGTTGGTCGTCGCCACGGAGATTCTCCGTTTCGCTTAACCATGGTGAAAGAGTGCCGACGAGAGACTTTCGATCCGAAGACTACTACTGTTTGAAAGTTCCCTTTGCTATTGTTCACTAGTTTGATCAGTATCGATAGTCGAGACTAGTGTTTCATGAATCTTGATTTAGTGAGGAAAGTTTTCTTTATTGGTCGGATCTAGGCCGTCGAACGATATCATGATTAGGACTGGACTTCGACCAGATTGTGTCCAGGGCCCAATCTAGGAAAGCACCCCATTCGAAAGCTAGGGGTAGGGGGGACCGGAGCACATTCTACTTGGACTCTAGAGTCTATTTATCATGACCAACCCTATTGTTCGCCGTGCGCGCATGTGCTTCCACCCACACAAGCCACTACCAAATACGGATCCCCACACCGACGTCTTTTGAAGTCCGTTCATAGTACAAGCCGATAAACATGACATATATCCAAGGGAAAAAAAAGAGTTACATACAAATTCGGTAGGTAACATATCGACCGGCTGTTTCGGACGGTCGGATAATTTTGACGACCATCCCCCTCTTCATCCCATAGTATCGTGCAACGGGATCATTCGGTTGGATCCGTGGGAGTTGTGTCTCCTTCAATCGGTACCGTTTCAGAAGTTCTGTCTTCTCATTTGGAGTTAATACCTGGTGTTCCGGTACCAACGTATGATTCGTAATATCGACCAATAGTTCCGCCTCCTTGAAATGTTCGATACGGAAACTATCACTCATTTCCTGTACAGCCTGTTTCGCAAAGGGCGTAATATCCACTCGGAGGACCATAATCGCATTCGCTACACTTTCTGCTCTCATCCGGTCTGTGTATACCTTGATTGGTTTGACTCCGACCTTTTCGTCTTCGGGGAAGAATACGAATAGTTGATTCGATTCATCATCGGCTTTCTCCACAAGCATCGTCAGTGCCTCACGACTAGGAAATTCTCCAAATCGTTGCTTGAAGGAGGCAGGCGTCATCTCACGCATCTCTTTTGTTACCATATATCCCCGTTTTGATAGCATATTTGTGATAGTACGATATACCCGAAACAGCCTTGCCGCATCTGGGTTCAATCCTCCTCGAATACTTGGAGCTGCAATTGCGGCAGCCGTGTCATCCGTTTCCATTGAATCGACCATTTTTTCTCGTCTCGCCTTTTCCCCTTTCTTCCCAAAAAGAAACTTTCCTTCTAGCAAATTTGTTGTTTCGTGTGAGAATTGCGATGACTAGTCCCACTACGTAGTCCGCATCCTTTGCTGGGTATGGTCGACGGTGGTCTCCGATCCTTGGCCATCGAAACTCAAAAAGCGGATGGCTGCCATTCCGATTCCCACACAAAACAGCGAGCAGTGTCGGAGGACGTACTGCCGTCTGTCAGTTATCAGAAATGTCAAGCCTGTCCGTTTGACAGGACGGACCCTACTGTCGGCGTCATTGGTCACAGTCATTTGTTTACAGTTACCGTTATTAGTGTACATACAGATAATACCCACGCACAAGGCGATGCGGCTTCTTTACTACTGTACCGAAGTCAACTTGAAATCGGACGATCCTCTCTAGATGCTGGTTTCATGAAGGCTGGAAGAGCCATTCCTACAAATTTAAGCATGATACAACCAAAATACACCCCCACATTACTGCTGACTCATCAAATCTCAACTTCCGATCGAAAGGCAGCGTGGTACGGGTATATACGAAGGTTACGAGTATCCGAGACATGAAGAATTCTGTGTTCCCATGTAGGATCGCCGGTGAGGAAAACCCAAACAGATTCATGAGCCTGCAAACCGCATTTATCGGACTGTTACTTGTGGGTATGAGATTCGTTATGAAATACTACTTTTAGTTTTGCACTAATGAAGATCTTCAACAACGATTTGCCGTCTGGTACTCCTTCGGTGACGTTTATTAGTTTTAAAAAAGAATAGCAGTAGAGGCCACCTGCTGAGCCATATCCATGGCGGCCAACTGAGGTGCAACGGCTCCCCCCAGTAGTGAGCCTGTAAGGATCGACTTCTCAAGGAGATATGTCGCAATGCCTGCAAAGTATCCAATCGTCGCACCCAACGAGACCTTCTTCGCGTACCAAAGGAAATCAACCTTTTCAAGACCCATCAGGGCAACACCACTTGCAGAGCCAATGACGAGGATAGAACCCCCCGTACCAGCACAAAGAGCGATGAGCTGCCATAATTTGTCATCTGTCCCGTAATCGGCAAGGTCATACATCCCCATCGTCGCAGCGACGAGTGGGACATTGTCAATCAGGGCGGATGCAATCCCAATCACAGTCGCGATAATGTCAAGGCTGGGTAGATTATTACTCAAGAAGACAGCGAGTTCCTTGAGGAGTCCACTCTTATCGAGGACACCAATACTCATCAAAATACCGAGGAAAAACAGGATACCTGCCGTATCGAGCTTCGAAAGAGCGGCAGGAACCTTCAGACCCTCTTCACCATCTTCTCCATTGTGGATGATATCGGTGAGTGTCCACATAGCTCCTAATCCCGTTAACATGGCCAGGTATGGTGGGAGCCCCGTCAACTCTGCGAAGACAGGGACACAGAGCAAACTTGCGATACCACTCCAGAATACAGTCTGCCCTCGAGCAGCCAACTCCGTCGGCTCTGGGAGACTAGATTCCGATGTTTCAGAATCTTCTTCAACCTGCCCCACAAGGAAAGCAAGGGATGCGACCAAACAAACTACCGAAGGAAGGAAAAGCTCAGTAACAGTCGGAACAGTCGATAGCTGCTCATTGATCCAAAGCATGGTCGTCGTGACATCACCGATAGGCGTCCAGACACCACCAGCATTGGCAGCGACGACGACCATGGCACCAAACAATTTACGATCATCTTCAGCCGGTACGAGTTTCTTCAAGAGTGAACACATAACGATGGTGACAGTCAAGTTGTTGAGGATCGAAGAAAGGAAGAAAGTCAAGAATCCGATGGTCCAGAACAAAGATTTCTTCGATGTCGTCTTGATTTGGTTTGTTACAACCTTAAATCCTTGGTGAGCATCCACGACTTCAACAATAGTCGATGCGGCTAGGAGGAAAAAACAAATATCGGATACCTCAGCCAACTGTTCACCCAACTGTTCCAAGACGGTCGTCGATGCTAGGCCTTCACTTTGGTAGTAGTCTGCATATGTCACCCAAAGACCTGTACTCATCAAGAGGGCGACAGCAGCCTTGTTGAACTCAAATACTTCCTCGAAAATGATTCCAATATACCCCAAGACGAAGATTCCTATCATGGCCAAACTAGCATTGTCATGAAGCCACTGGGATTGCGAAAAGAAGGCAGAGACTGAGATAAAGGAAAGTAGTGCAGTTCCAGACCGAATGATATCACTTTTGGCAGTCTCTGGATTCTTTGCTAGAGAGTTCGCGTCTGACTTCAATTGCTCTCGCATTTGCTCCATGGGGTTGGCAATTCCAGGATACTTTTGGGCGAGAGTCTGAAGACTGAGACGTTCATCCTTCTGGACTAGGGACATAACATCTTGCATACTAATCACACCATAAACTTTACTTTCATCGGTCAAGGCTTTGTTCGTCACACTATCAGCAACCAAAATATGTCTGACATTTGCCTTCTTCATCGATGCAATAGCGACATTAGCAGTATCGTCACCACTAAGGGCGACGATCTCACTCGTAGGAGTGATGTATTCCTTGACGGGTGACACAAGGTACTTGGCTGATTCCTCTTCTGTCTTTGATGATTTTCCTCGTTGCATTGAAAACTATTTGAAGGAGTGAAAATGACATGACACTTGTTAGGAAAGATCGGATCCTTTTCTTCGTGGGTTGTACCAGTGGGGCACGCACCTTGATGTAATCAGTCTCGGTGAATATTCCAGCCAACTTGTTGGAAACGTCATCGAATACAAGCGCTACATCCGCCTTTCCGTTGGTAATCCCTTCCATGACATCGGTAACGATATCTGAAGAGCTTGCACGATAATATCCACCACTTCGATCGGCGCTCTTCAAAACTCTATCGATACTGCTGGAGAATCCAAATCCTTCCGGTGTTATGCTACTATCTTGAGCCATCCATTCCTCAGGATCTGCTTGAATTCCAACGTTCAACCTTATCAATGGTGAACCATAAGACTTTCCAACTCTTGCCAGACCCGTAGACGAGAATCCTACCGGTGAATGTCTAGGAGCGAAGGCGTCTCCATTTTGCAAGGATAACAACAGGGAGCAAACTGCCGAGAGCTTCATCATAGATTGGAAACAGTCTATGCCAAAGTCTGGAAAGAGTAGAATAGGCCAGCCTATCGTGACAATCTGATGGACGACAGAGGTGTCGGTTTAGCGAAGGCAAAATCTTTTCCGACGGTGACCTCTCGCTACGTTTTGATTCATCGGCTGGCAGACGGTGTGTGTTATGTCTTCTCGAGCGAAGGAGGCGCGGCCCTACGTCATCTTTTTTTGACCGTTTTTCATGTCGCCGACGTGTCAAAATCCGGGTATCCATCAGAAGACGTACGTGTCGGAGGGCCAACAAGCCGACATTGTCGACGACATGACGACATGAAAAAACCGACTTGTAGTTTGAGTCGGAAACTCCTTTGTTGTAAACATACAAACTCAACATCGACTGTGCATACTCTTTTCCTCACAGCTTAGTAAAATCGAATATTGGGCAAAATGAAACTCGAATTGTCGGCTGCCGTTCTGCTGCTCTTCTCTCAACAAGCTGGCGCATTTTCTCTTAGCTCCGAAAGATCGTCGTCATCAAGGGCAGCTGCCACAACTCAACTTCATGCTGAAAAGACTCGAGTAGTTGTGACGGGGCTTGGTGTCGTGAACGGATGTGGTGTAGGTCACGAAAATTTCTTCAACGCCTGCCTTGATGGAATTTCCAGCATTGATACGGTAAAGCGCTTCGATGCGTCTCATATGCCATGCAGTATCGCGAGTGAAGTCCCAGACTCGATCTTCGATCCAAGTGATTTCTTCACGAATCCAAAAAACATCAAATCAAATGATCGTTACACGCATCTTGCCGTAGCAGCAGCTCGTCAGGCTCTGAAGGATGGTGGACTGGGTGATACTCCTGAAACACTGGAAGATCCGAAGAGCATCGGAGTTATGGTCGGGACTGCTTTCGGCGGAATGGAGACGTTTGAAGAACAGACACTCAAACTGGCCAAGAATCCTACAAAGCCAAAGGTATGTTCGTACCAGGAATTGTGAAATATTTTTAGGCGATGTGCGCGTTCTAACCATCTTGCTGTAGGTATCTCCATTTACCATTCCTGCACTTTTGGGAAACACGGCTTCGGGTGTCATTGGGATTGAGTGTGGATGCCAGGGTCCAAACTATGGTGTTACCTCAGCATGTGCTAGTGGAAGTCATGCCATTGGTGAAGCCATGGGAATGATTCAAGAAGGACACGTTGATCGCATGCTTGCAGGAGGTGCTGAAGCAACAATCACACCTCTATGCTTCGCAGGATTCTGCGCCATGAAAGCTATGAACACAAACTTCAATGACAATCCTAAGGGAGGATCGCGTCCTTTCGATGCTGGTCGTGGTGGCTTCATTATGGGTGAAGGTGCTGGGGTTATCCTTATTGAGAGCTTGGAGTCTGCCAAGAAGCGTGGGGCAAACATTTATGCCGAGCTGGTCGGATACGGTGCAACATGTGATGCACACCACATCACGACGCCAGCACCCGAGGGTCGAGGACTTGCCGCTGCCATGGAAATGGCGATAGGTATGAGTGGTATGGACAAGGCACATATCAACTATGTGAATGCACACGGAACGTCGACGGCGTATAACGACAAGTTTGAAACAATGGCGATCAAGACTGTCTTTGGTGAGCATGCCACCGCCAAGGATGGTAAATTTGTTGTTTCGTCGACGAAGTGTGTAACTGGGCACACGCTGGGAGCTGCTGGTGGTTTGGAGGCTATCGTGGCTGTCCGAAGTATCGCTGACAGCGTCGTACCACCGACCATTAACCTCGAAACGCCAGACCCAGACTGCGATCTTGACTATGTTCCCAACGAAAAGCGGGAAATGGAAGTCAACGGGGCCATGAGCACAAACTTGGGATTTGGAGGACATAACGCTGCTATCCTGTTCAAGAAATACACTGAGTAATTCTTCTAGCTACTATTGTTACCCTGCGATAGAGACGATCAGTATCTTACGTGACTGACGAAAAATAAACCCATAGCGGCACCTCGTCCCAATGCAGCTGAATGCCAAAAGCGAATAGGTTTCACCGGCACTCGTCTCGATTACATTCGAGTCCCTTACCACCCTCGATGCATCCAAAGGTTGAAAGCGGTAGAGTTGACTCGTTCGTGGCAAGCGAGAGAACATTTCGAGTTTCATTTTCTGGAAGCTGTAGATGTCCGAAAATCGCTGTCTGGATCGATTTATGGAAACACATCACAGTCGTAGATAGGAACTCCATATAGATATGATACGGCCACACATAATTTCTTCTTGGTTCATATCATCATATAAACACAAACAGTTGACTTTCTGACCATATATCGAACCAAAACGACTCTGCCGGCATCGCGGAATTCCCTGGAACTTGGTCAGTTATGCCTCAAGATGAAGGACTCACTGTCAGAAAGTATCGTGAAGGGCATATTTTACCTGGTTTTTCCGAAAGCAGTCGGTGTCATAAATAATGGAGTGCCTTTTAGAGCTTGTCGATTCACTGTGGACAAGTTACGTGGTGTTACGTTGAGAGCCTGCTACTCTACCACTATCGACACCCTCGGCATCGGCAGCCTGCAAGCGGAATTGATCTTGACTGTGAATACTTTTCACAAGTCAAGCACCCATAAGCGAACCGACTAGAACTGGATGAAAAGGGACATGGCGGCCATTCGAGTCATGCCGATTCGTAACCAGGACCATGCGGCATGGTCATTGAGGCGGTCTCATGGTATGATGAGAGCTGCTTCTTTGGATGACTTAGAGTCAGCCGGCATCGAAAATGATGTCGTTGGAATACAGAGCAAATCGACTAGTCAACAAGACAATTTCACTCCAAGAATATCACCGAATTCTGAGATGCTACCATTGATTTCTACAGGTTCCGGTCACCCATCAAAATCAGCTCGTTGCAGCCGAAGAAAGACCAAGGATTTGATCACGCGCCTCCGTCGAACACAAAGTTTAGCTAAGAATTCAGAGGCGACCTGTCAGGAGAACTCGCCCCGAAGTGGCATCTTGGAGAAGCCCAAAGGTACAAAAGACTTCCCTCGAACGAAGAGTCTAGATGCCGCTACCATGGAGTATTTGGTAACGCGTTTCCGTCGAACGCAGAGTTTCGCCGACGATAGCACGGCGACGTGTCACGATGAATCGTCCCCAGGTGACAGGTTGAAGAAGTCTAGAGGTACAAAAGAGTTCACTCGAACGCAGAGTTTAGATGACAATACCAAGGAGCGGTCTCACGACAAGGATTTGATCTCTCGCCCCCGTCGAGCGCGGAATTTTGTTGACAATACAAAGGCGGCATGTCACGAGAAATCGCCACGAAGTGACAGGATGGAGAAGCATAAAGGTCCAAAGGATTTGACACGAACGCAGAGTCTAGCTGACAATGCCAGGGCGAGGTATCGAGGGAAATCATCCTCGTGTGACAGGCTGGAGAAGTCGAACAGAGCCAAGGACTTCACTGACGTTGCGTCGGAGCGACAAAGGTTCTCGCGACCGAAGCTTAGCGAAGGGAAATTTCCAATACGGGGTCAGCCGGGTTCTCGAGTTTCTGTCCGAGTTTTGCGGGCTCAAAGAAAAGCTGCCACAATCATACAAGCAAGATTTCGAGGATATTCCGTCCGAAAAGTAACTAAGAGCAAGTTCATCCTAGCTGATTACCTTGCCTATGCCAGTGAGCAGAGAGCAATGGAAGCTCGGATCGAAGAACAACACAGCGCACTCATGAAAAGGATTTCGTTGATTCAGTTACAGACAGAACGCGACATTGAAAGGATGAAGGCTTCCTCACAGGCGGATAAGGCTCGAATGGAGGCATACCTACGTAGTTTAGGACCAGATCCGGAGGACGAAGGGAATCTCAGTGACGACTTGACGTACAAGGAGATGGCAGCTCAGGCAGAAAGAGATACCGCAGCGCTAAAGCGAGAACAAAGTCAGATTATATCTGAGATGAATCTGTGGCAAAACTTGATCAATGAGTCAGAGGAAGCGAGTGAGCAATTGCTCGCTGAAAATGAGGATACCATGAATAAATTCCATACGCTGAATGAGTATGCTAAAGCCTGTGTAGCAGACAAGCTGTATCTTGAAGGTCAAGCCCGGATCCTCAACAAAATCCAAGTGAATAACTGCCGTCAAGCAGCCAAGACCTTGTCGACCTATGTCATAACAGAGGCATCTACAGGAGATCTATATCGAGGTCAAATATATCGATATATATATGGTCTTCAGGATACTGACCAGTTCGATATTGCGATTGCTAGTGTGCGTGAGTGTGAGGAATCACTTGGAAAATTTGTTTCGGGACCACAGGAGGCAACTCGACTGTTAGAGCCATCGCTACTAGTCGACGAGAACTGCAAGAATGATAGTGACGAAGAGGAGAACGAATATGATTTGGATGCTCAGGAGGACTATCAGACGACTTCTTTATCTCGGTACTCCATGTTCGTGAAGCGTGGAATGTAAATCTTTGATCATTTCCTCGACAAATATAGGACCCATCACAGTTAACGAATCGTCGATTTGCAGCCTACAATTTTGCTGGGGCCCATAGATCGCGTTTTAATCGATTTAATCGGATTTTTGCTGTCGGAACGCATCTCAGGGGCCTACAGTATTTGTTCGTCAGTATACAATTGAGTTCTTTCCCCCCAAGTGCATTTTTTGTTTGCTCCCCAAGGATTTCGGCCTCCCTCCTCCCCTCTCTCTACCAGGCCATAAATTCGCTGCTATCGACCCTTCAGAATTCTTACCCCCGCACTCCCGCAGTCAATAGCTGCACAAACCACATTCGAGAGAAGGAACAGAATTCAGTGCCATGTCGGAGGAGGAACACGAGCAAGTTAAGGAGACAGTGAACATTCCCATCGGGACTGGAAACGATGCGACGTCAATCACCTTCTTTCGAGATCGACATTTGGCCTATATCGCTGGTCTATCAGCACGAATGGATCACCCATCCAGTTATGAAGGTGCAGTGACGGAACATTTACGAATGAGTGGAATTTATTGGACGATTACTGCCTAGTCGCTACTCGTTTCATCAGAAGAAGCTGATAAGATTCTTGGTATCACAATATCACCGTCACCCGATCGTCCAAGTATCGTGAATTGGGTGCTACTGTGCTATGATAAATCGACTGGTGGTTTCGGTGGAAACGTTGGACATGACGGCCACCTACTGTATACGTTATCTGCTATCCAGATTTTGGCGATTGCCAGTTACGATTTCACGACTCTACCTACCGAAGAAATCATAAAGTTTATTGTCAGCCTACAACAGCCTGATGGGTCCTTTGCTGGTGACGAGTGGGGTGAGATTGATACACGGTTTTCCTATTGTGCCTTAAGTGCCCTATCCCTCCTATCCGCGCTTGATCGAGTGAATGTACCAAAAGCGGTTGAGTACATCGCCTCATGTCAAAATCTTGACGGCGGCTTCGGGTCCATGCAAGGAGCCGAAAGTCATGCCGGACAGGTATTCTGCTGTGTCGGTGCCCTGAGTATTGCCAAGTCGTTACATGTTATTCACCATCCTGACCTGCTGGGTTGGTGGCTTGCCGAGCGACAGTGTGACTCGGGTGGTCTCAATGGTCGACCAGAGAAACAGGCTGACGTTTGCTACTCTTGGTGGATCTTGAGTGTCTTGAGTATCCTTGGCCGAGTGGATTGGATCAATCGTGATCGTCTGGCATCCTTCATCGCCAAGGCACAAGATCCTGATGATGGAGGGATTGCAGATCGTCCAGACGATATGCCCGATGTACGTTGATGAAACTGGATCTGTGTCTGACTCTTCTTTTCTCGTCCCTCTTCTGACATACCCCGTTTCGAATCTAACTTTTCCAACATTTTTGCTAAATGGCAAAAAAATCAGATCTTTCACACCTTCTTCGGTTTATCAGGGTTGTGTCTGTTGGGTAAACTACCAGAAACCTATCGCAAGATTGATCCAGTATATGCTTTACCTCTGGATGTGGTGAAAGCGCATCGTTTGGGTGCCCAAGTTATTGGCGAAAAAGATTCGATTGAGCCCCGCCTGTCCCACTATGATCTACTGTCACGTCCTTCTAAAAATTGATCACTACTACCTTTTGTTGGACACGACCTTGTCGTAGTTGGAAGAGTCCTGCAGGACCGTTGCCTCAACTCGACTGTGTGGATACTTATGATTCCGCTTCTTCTCGAGGACATGAAGGAATCGTTTGGCCACCGACACATCCTTGCTCGTATCAAATGTCATTTGATACTTTTGTTCCTTCGTCCGTGTGTCCTTCAATACGACAGTAACAAGATTCGTCCTTGCTCCGTGAGAGGTGGAGGAGGAAAATGTAGGACTGATAATAAACGAACTCTTATCGGGATATCTCGGGTCTTCTAGGACTGCCATAAGGGAGTCGTCTAGCGAAATCGCATAGAGAGGTGTGGGATCTGTCTCATCTATATAGATGAACAGAGAGGATCCGTGGACTACGACATAACGAGCGACTTCTCCAAAGGAAACAAAATCGCCTTGATCATAGATGCAGGGGAATAGTCGACGGATGAAATTTCGATGGACTCTTCCCTGAATGACCGCAGCCTAGAGGGAAAGAAAATTCATTTGAATGAGAAAACAAGGTCGATGCAAAAGATGTCCTCGTCGTAGAACAGCTATGTACTGTAGGAAACACTCAGCCCCGAATCGAGATTCTATTCGTCCCAGATCTGAAAACGTACCTGGTATTCAAAGTCCGTTCCACCCTTAGTTCTCAAGGTTGCGACCAATAAGTTGTGTTGATTCACCCGTATTGCGGATGATGATACTGGAGCGAATCGTTGTGGATCATCAAAGACTACAGCCGGATCGACCTCGGGGGCTGCTTCCGTGATAACCTCATCACTGAGTGGAGCTGGTTCGACCAACAGTCGTAGAGATACATCTGGGTTTTCCGCCGTCTCCTTCCGAACAGCAGGTGTAACTTCTGGAGCTGCTTCCACATATGGAGCAGAGCTGGCTAGATGTTGAAAGGCGGTCATCATGAATGGAATGTGAAGGTTTACACGGTACTTTTCAATTGTTTTCTGGTTGCGTTGGAGTCGTGCGGAGACTATGCCTACAGTTACAGACGAGTCGAATTAGTCACATCACACCGAATTCGCTATGTATCATAGCTGCAGGCTGGAATCTTCGGGAGGACGACACGATAACGATAGCGTAGTGACGACACTGACAGTGAATTGAATTCTTTATCACAGTCGGAACATGAATGCTCGTTAGAGTCGTGGTATTGGCACAATGCGGTGCCTCGGAAAGATAGACAAAGCCTAGTGTTGGTTGGATTCAAACATGCTAGGATGTGATCATTAGGTATGTACGTAGTTTAGGACCAGATCCGGAGGACGAAGGGAATCTCAGTGACGACTTGACGTACAAGGAGATGGCAGCTCAGGCAGAAAGAGATACCGCAGCGCTAAAGCGAGAACAAAGTCAGATTATATC
>Ga0194115_10002136_pt1 | contig 23903 bp, 23 predicted proteins | sample TA2MahsurfametaG_3_FD_148656 | JGI IMG/M metagenome (GOLD analysis project Ga0194115, IMG submission 148656) | Freshwater microbial communities from Lake Tanganyika, Tanzania - TA2015002 Mahale S4 surface | ecosystem: Environmental > Aquatic > Freshwater > Lake | place: Tanzania: Lake... | reverse complement strand
AAACTTCATCGCTCGACTTGCATGTGTTAAGCACGCCGCCAGCGTTCGTCCTGAGCCAGGATCAAACTCTCCATAGAAAATTTGATCTGACAAAAAGACAAACATGGCTATCTAATTAATAAATTTATTAATCAGAGTTCGCTTATGTTTATAGTCTTTATCAATTGTTTTTTGTTTTGTACTTAAAGCAAATACTTTCATTAATCAAAATAAAAATATTACTGAATTAAGTTTCAAAGGTATTTATAAAACAAAAATGAGATTCTTAAACTTAATAAATTAAAATTAACAACCTCAATTAATGCCTTCGATTTCTTAAAGAAATCTTTGGCATTGACTTTATTGCACGTTGTTGAGTTCTCAAGGTACGACTGCGCACTGATAACAAAATTTCTTTTGCCTGCAGGGCAACCCATTAATAAAGTCCTCTAGGCATGCCTAAAGAACTAAAAAAACGGGGATTTCCATACCCGGCCTTCTTCTGAAGTTCGTCTCGTATGGGGAGGTGAAATATAGCCTCCCGAGTAAAGGGGGGTCAAATCGACATTTCGGGCAAAAGACCCGGACTTACTCGAGCACCTCTACTGCAGCTAGATCCCGTTTCCCTTTACGTAGAAGTAGGTATTTTCCGTGCAATAGATCCGCCCCCGATGGGGCAAAATCCTCGCTCTCAACCTTTTGATTATTCAGATAGGCACCCCCTTCTTTGATAATGCGCCTAGCTGCAGATTTGGAGTCGACTACCCCAGTCGCAGCAATCAGATCCACCCAAGTTGGCAGGGACTGACCCTTAGCAATTTTGGTCTTTGGCAATTGGGCTAAGGCAGAAGCTAAAGTCTCCAGATCTAGCTGCGCGATGTCAGATTGGCCAAAAAGGGCCTTGGCTGCCAATTCTACCTTTTGAGCCAATTGCTCACCATGAATCAGAGTAGTCAACTCTCTAGCCAACTCCCGATGCGCCTCCCTCGCCCCTGGATTTGTTTCAACAGTCTGAATTAATCGCTCTATCTCGCCCTTACTCTTCATGGACAAGACCTTTAGTAACTTGGGCATATCTGCATCATCGCTATTTAACCAATATTGAAAAAATTCATAAGCACTCGTCATTTGCGGATCTAACCAAATTGAGCCACTAGCTGTTTTACCAAATTTACTGCCATCTGATTTAGCCAAAAGGGGAACAGTTAGCGCATAGGCTGTCCCACCCTCCACCTTACGAATCAAATCTAGCCCGGCCACAATATTGCCCCACTGATCTGAACCACCGATTTGCAATTTGCACTCATATCTTCGGTATAACTCCAAAAAGTCGAAAGCTTGTAAAACTTGGTATGAAAATTCAGTATAAGAAATTCCCGCGCTCGCTAAACGATTTGCCACAGAGTCCTTAGTTAGCATTTGATTAACACTAAAGTGCTTGCCAATATCTCTTAGAAATTCAAGCGCCGAAACAGGCTTAGTCCAATCTAAATTATTCGCCATCACCGCGCCAGTTTTTTTAGCTGAGAAATCTATGATTTTCTCTAGTTGCTTTTTTATTTTGGAAACCCATTCTGCAACAACCTGTTCATCATTTAGGGACCGCTCTTCACTTCGACCACTGGGATCGCCAACTAATCCAGTAGCCCCGCCAACTAATGGGATGGGTCTATGCCCTGCTAGTTGGAAACGACGAAGTACTAGCAAAACTACTAGGTTGCCAACATGCAAACTTGGTGCGGTCGGATCAAAACCGAGGTACAAGCTGATTGGCTTAGCTAATGCCTGCTCTAATTCCTTTCGGTCTGTGCTCTGGGCAATCAGCCCACGCCATTCCAGATCTTCTAGAAGAGAATTGCTCATTGGGAGATCATGCCTGAAAAGCGTTTACGCTGGTTGGAAATTACTGCATCTGCATCAGAAATTTCCTTTGCTAATGCAGTTATTGAGTTAGAAACCGAGGTTGAGGCAGTGCCCAGCGATGAAGCACGGCTTGATATCGCGCCATTAACTGTTAAGAATTCTTTTACATCCTCAGTTAGCTCCGAGTGGATTGTTAGCAACTGGGCTTTGCTTAACTTATCTAAAGTAATGCCTTCTTTCTCACATAATCGAACGCAAGCACCAGCTGCTTCATGCGCCTGGGAAAATGGCACCTGTTTTTTAGCTAGGAAATCTGCAATCTCCGTGGCTAGCGAGAAATTATCTGCTGCACCCTTGGAAATCTGTCCAACATTAAATTTTGCTGTTTCAATCATGCCAGTAAGTGCTGGAAGTAAAATAAGCATTTGATCGATTGAGTCAAATACCGATTCTTTGTCTTCCTGTAGGTCACGGTTGTATGCAAATGGCAATCCTTTAAGTACGACCATTAGGGTAGTTAAATTTCCAATGAATCTTCCAGCCTTGCCTCTTGCAAGCTCTGCCACATCGGCATTTTTCTTCTGTGGCATTATTGAAGAACCGGTCGTATATGCATCAGATAACTCAACCCAGTTAAATTCAGCTGAACTCCATAAAACAAACTCTTCACCGATTCTAGACAAATGTACTCCCAGCATCGATAACACAAATAAAGCCTCGGCTGCAAAGTCGCGATCACTAACTGCATCAATACTATTTTCCATTACCCCGGCAAAGCCCAGAGTTTTTGCCAATGAGTTAGGGTCGGCAATCAATGATGAACCAGCTAATGCCCCGGATCCAAAAGGTGACTTAGAGTTTCGTTCAAGCCAATCAAAGATACGCCCAATATCTCTAAGTAAGGCGTGTGAATGCTTGGCAAGCTCTTGGGAGAAAGATATGGGTTGAGCATGTTGCGTATGAGTAAATCCAGGAGCAGCAACCCCAATAAGGGAAGATGCTTGTGTATTTATTACTTTCGCCAATTCATTGACACTAGCGCCAATCTCAAGCAGATGGTCGATTAAATAAAGCTTAAAATCAGTAACAACCAGATCATTTCTTGATCTACCAGCCCTTATTGCACCACCAATAGCGCCACATTTTTCAACTAGACCTCGCTCGATAGCGCTATGCACATCTTCATCCGAGTGAGTGTAATTAAATTTGCCACTGCCAATTTCAGCTGCCAATTCAAGTAAGGCAGCCTTGATCTTTATCGAATCTTGCTTACTAATGACTGATTGCACGGCTAAATTTTCCAGGTGGACCAAATTTACTTCAATCTCGTAAGGGGCTAATCGCCAATCAAAATGCACACTTCTTGACAGCCTAATCAGTGCTTCAGCTGGATCTTGTTCAAATCTTCCACCCCAAAGTGTCACTTAATCTCCCCAACCAGTTTCATTATCTCTTTAGCCAAGGCCGCTCCCCCTGAGGATGATTTGGACACAACTAGCACGGTGTCATCACCAGCAATAGTTCCTATCGCAGAGTGTAACTTGCCAGCTTTACTTGCCCTATCAATGCTGCCGGCCAGAAATGCTGCCGCACCCGGTGGTGTCTTTACGACGGCCAAGTTACCACTGGAATCAATGGAAGAAATAAGATCGTTCAAAACTCGGCTCCGATAGTTATTAGTTTCAGTAACAAATTGGTAGCGGAATACACCAGAGTTATCTTTTCCTCTAACCGCACCCAGTTCTTCAAGATCTCTACTTGCAGTCGTTTGAGTAACACCAAATCCAAGTTTTTGTAAGTGCTTAACTAGATCACTCTGTGAATGTATCACCCCATCATCTACTAGTTTAATAACCATTGAGCGTCTGGCAGTTGCAGAGTTAGTATTTAATTTCGCCATTATGCACTCACCAATGTTCCGCCTCGATTATCTAGAGCATCAAGTACTGCTTCTAAATTGGTGCCATTTGTTATTCGCACTGAAAATGCCCCTGAATCTATGGCGCTAATTGCAGCCTTAACCTTTGGAATCATGCCATCCGCAAACGAATTTTGAATACTCCTTAAATCCTCAATTGAAATTTCATCGATAATGGTTGATCTGTCTGGAAACTTTCGATAGATACCATCCACATCAGTTAGAAAAACTACTAAATCAGCTCTTAAGGCACCACCGATTGCCGCTGCAACTAAATCAGCATTTACGTTATAGCCAATGCCGTCCTCATCAACAGCTACTGGGGAAATCACAGGCAAATAGCCTTCGGTAATCAAGCTCTCCAAAATCATGGGGTTGGTCTCTGCAACCTCCCCAACTAGCCCCACATCAATAGACTTCCCATCAATTACCGGTTTAAATTTCTTAGCCCTTATCAACCCACCATCAGATGCGGAAAGTCCAACTGCATTTACATCGCTACCAATTAAGTAATTAACAATCGACCTTAAAACTGTGCCGCTAAGTACTGATTCGACCACCGAATAAACCTCAGGTGTAGTGACTCTGTAGCCAGAGATTTTTTCCTTTCCTAATCCTTTCTCACCCAATGCCAGATCAATCTGAGGACCGCCCCCATGAACGAGAACTAACTGTTCACCATCTAAGAAAGCATCTGCAATCGCCTCTAGGACTGGATCTGACTGGTCTGCGCTAGGCAGGGCATTTCCACCATATTTAACCACAATCATTTTAGACTCCCGACTAATAGGCCAGTCTCTTCTGGTAAACCAAACATGATGTTTGCATTCTGTATTGCTTGGCTAGCTGCACCCTTATCTAAGTTATCAATAGCACAGGAAACAATTAATCTGTTCACATGCTCATCTACGGCAACCTGCAATTGAACGTTGTTGGTCTCTAGAACTTCAAGAGTTTGAGGCATTAGGGATTGATCTAATACTGAAACAAAACTTGATTTCTTATAGAACTCAATAAATCGGCTCCTAACATCAGAGTTTGGCATTTGTTTGGAAAGTTTCGCCGTTACCGTAGCAAGTATTCCTCTAGGAATAGGTGCCAAAACAGGGGTGAATGAAATTTTTACATTCTGATTACATAAAGAAGTTAGTAGTTGTTCGATCTCTGGAGTATGTTGATGTACTCCACCAAATTTATATGAAGTTAAATTATTTTTAAATTCACTTTCTGGTAAATTTACTTTTGCTGATCTACCCGCCCCGGATGTTCCACTTGAAGCAACAACAACAATGTCATCAACCTCTATAAAGTTCAGGGCTGGCGCAATTGCTAGAGAAATAGCTGTGGCATAACAGCCTGGATTAGCAACTCTTTTTGCCTGCAGAATTTGGTCATGCCCTACTAGCTCCGGTAATCCATAAGTCCAATGACCTGGATATTCACTTGTGTAGTACTTCTGCCATTGCTCTGAGTCTTTAAGTCTGAAATCAGCGCCCAAATCTACAATGCGCACATGGTCTGCTATTTGGCCAATTAGTTTCGAGGATTCGCCATGCGGTAAAGCGATAAAGACCAAATCACACTTATTCATTTCTACTACTGACGTAGGTTTGAATTCTTGTCCTGCGAAATCTCTTAAGTGCGGATGAAAGTCAGCAATTAACGCACCGGCGTTTGAACCCGCTGCGATATAGCTAACACTGAAACTTGGGTGTGAGTTAAGCAATCTCAGTAACTCACCACCGGTGTAGCCACTAGCACCAACAACACCAATTTTCATGTAAACATTATACCGACATTTAGCATAAATATGCAAATACCTGCATGATTATGCATTAAGTTCTAGGAACAGCCCCAACATCCTTTTTTGCCTGCTCAATCGCTTGATCTCGATACTTTGCTACCTCATCAGATGTAAGAGTCCTATCTGAGGCACGAAAGGTAAGGGTAAATGCTAGGGAAATTTTTCCTGCCCCGATTTGATCGTATCTATCGAATAAGTTAATTGATTCCAATAAATCCCCTGCCCCAATTTTCAATGAATGCTCAAGCTCAACAGCGGAGACATGGCTTTCGACAATTAAAGCTACATCTTGAACTACAGCGGGCATGCTTAGGATCTTTGAAGGCTTAATTACTTTTGAAACCGGAAGTTCGCTCAAAATAACTGCAAAGGCACAACTTCTTTCTGGAAGATTTAGCTCAGCTAGGACTCTGGGGTGTATCTCACCTGCATGAGCAACTACCTTGCCATCGACTTTGAACTCTGCACATCTACCAGGATGCCATGGCGCTAGCTCACAATTGGCTATTTCAAAATTATTTCCAGTTGCTGAAATAATCTCGATAACTTTGGAAACCGCATCACTCCAATCAAATCTAGAGCCCTCTCCTTGCCAAGTACTTTTCAGTTTTTCACCAGAAACGACTCCAGCTACAAAAAGCATTTGTTTAGGCACACTTGCAAAGATCTCCTCGATCGTCTTAGCCGACGGCCGCTTGTTGGTCTCTGGACTTAGGCCTTTAATTGTTTTTGCAGTATTTCTAAAGACCGTACCTATCTCAAATATAGCCAGATCTTTAGTCCCGCGAGATAAGTTGCGTCCCAAAGTTGTAAGTAGGCCGGGAATTAAATGAGTACGAAGTAGAGGAGCATCCTCGGACATAGGGTTGAGGAGTCGAAAGGATTTGGCACGGTCGCCTGTAAAACCTAGTGAATCAATTAGCTCTTGGCTAACAAATGGATAGTTAATAACCTCAGTAAAACCTTGATTTGCCAAACTCGTCGCAACTTGCCTTCTTCTAATTTGCATATCAGACAACTTTGCGCCTGCTTTACCCACCGGCAAGGTAAGGGGAATAACTTCATAGCCAGTTAGTCGAGCAATCTCCTCAGCAAAATCTGCTGAGCTTTCTAAATCAGGTCGCCATGTAGGAACCTCAATATTTAGTACTGCGCCCGTACCTAGTACTTTACAACCAATCAGTAACAGCGCATCTCTAACTTGCTTGGTCGAATAACTCTTGCCAATCAACTTAGATATTGAATCAATTGAAATCTTTACTTTGCGTTTTTTTATAGCTATTCCTGCTGAGCTAGAACCAACATACTTCGAATCTGCTAGCTCTATTAATAAAGTGGCTGCTCTACCTGAAGCTATTTCAGTTAGAGCCGGATCTGTATTTCGTTCAATTCTTCGAGATGCTTCACTAGATAATTTATGTAACCGCGAATTTTTTGCCACACTTGATGGATTAAAATGGGCTGCTTCTAATGCAATACGTTTAGTTTCATGGGTTACCTCCGAAGCAAGACCACCCATAGTTCCAGCTAAAGCCAAGACTGAATTTGAATCGCATATCACCAAATTATCTGGCTGCAATTTCCGCTCGACCTTATCTAATGTAGTCAGCTTCGTAAATTTATTTGCACGGGATACTTTTAGACCACCATTTATGACTGCAGCATCAAAAGCGTGTAAGGGTTGACCAAGTTCAAGCATCACGTAGTTTGTTATATCTACAGCAAGTGAAATAGAACGCATGCCGCATTTTTCAATCCGACGCTGCATCCAAATCGGAGTTTGCTTCTTGGCATTAACGTTTTCGACTGTGCGAATGAAAATCTGATCTGCCCCAGTCTTATCTTCAATCTTGACCGTAATAGCTTTTGCTGAATTTAAACTTTTTAGCCTGCTATTTTTTACTAATTCAGCTGGATCAGTGAATTTACATTTTAATGAGCCGGCCAATTCTCGAGCCAATCCCCTGATAGACATTGCATATCCGCGATCTGGATTTACGGCAATATCAAAAATTACATCAGTGATCTCCAAGAGTTTGATCGCATCAGAACCAATTTTGCCTTCAGGCAAAACAATTATTCCAGCATGTTCCTCACTAATTCCAAGTTCCTTGGCCGAACAGATCATTCCATCACTAAGTTTTCCATACGTCTGTCGAGAGGAGATAACAAAGTTACCCGGTAAAACTGCTCCTGGAATAGCGACTACAACCAAATCATTCACTTTAAAATTTCTTGCTCCGCAGATTACAAACCTTTTCTTTCCGCTGCCAACATCTAGGCCCACATACCTTATGGGTTTCTTATGCTCGGTGAGCTCTTCGATCGATAGAACTTTTCCTACAACTAGCGGACCTTTTAAATCCTTTCCTTGATATTCAATTGATTCGACTTCAAATCCCACTCTTGTAAAGGCTTGAGATATTTGTTCGGCCGTAATTTTCGCAGGCAGATTAACAAATTCTTTTACCCAGCTCAATGGAAGTTTCATTTTTTGCCAACTCCAAAACTTTGTGAGAATCTGACATCGCCTTCAACAATGTCATGCATATCTGTAATCCCGTGCTTTACCATTAATGTACGTTCTAACCCCATACCAAATGCGAATCCACTAAATTTTTTAACATCCACACCACATGCGATTAGAACCTTTTCATTAACCATTCCACATCCGCCCCACTCAATCCAGCGTCCGTTAAAAAATATGTCAACCTCTGCAGAAGGTTCGGTGAATGGGAAAAATGATGGCCGCAATCTTGTTTTAACATCATTACCAAAGATCGATTTGGCAAAATAATCCAACGTACCTTTCAAATCTGCCATAGTTATGTTCTCATCAACTACCAAACCTTCAACCTGATGAAATACTGGGGTGTGAGTAGCATCCAATTCGTCTGCCCTATACGTCTTGCCCGGACAAATAACGTAAATTGGTGGTTTCTGAGTAAGCATTGTTCTGACTTGTACCGGAGAGGTATGAGTTCTTAAAACCAGTTTTGCCTCTAGTGGCTCAATAAAAAAGGTATCTTGCATGCTTCTGGCCGGATGGTCAGCAGGAATATTCAAAGCGTCAAAATTTAGCCACTCTGACTCTAATTCTGGGCCCTCGGCAACGTTGTAACCAAGGCCGATGAAGAGATCGGAGATTTCATTAGTCAAAATTGTTAAAGGATGCAAACCACCTTCTAAAGTTCGCGGCTTTGCAAGGGTTACATCAACTCTTTCCGTCTGAAGGACCTGTAGATCTCTTTTACTCTCTAATTCCTCTGTCTTTTTTCTAAAAGCTTCATTTACTTGCGATCTGGCATCACCAATGAATTTGCCAAAATCTGAACGGTCTTTTGCATCCAAACTTCCCAAAGATTGATTTGCCCGAGCTAGTGGAGATTTATCACCAAGGTGATCAATTTTTACTTGCTTTAAGGAATCAAAATTTTTCGTGTTTGCTATTTCAGAAAGGGCACTGTTAAGATCAAGTTCAATCTGATTCTTGTCTAAAGCCATATTCGTAAGTCTATAAGGACAGGCCCACAGAATGCAGGACAATTGCCGCGGCACTAGCCACATTTAAGGATTCAGCAAAGCCCTTCATCGGAATTGAAACGGTTTTTACTTCCGGCGGAAGTTCAGGCAGCCCCCTGGCTTCATTTCCAAATATCCAAATTGAAAGGCCCTTGACGGTTTTTGTCACAAACTCAGAATCTAATGTTTGAGATCCATTAGCGGATAGGGCATAGATCTGGGCGTTACGACTTAAGCAAATATCTATAAACTCATCAATTTTTACATTTGGAATCACTGGAATATGCCACAACGAGCCAACACTTGCTCTAACAGTTTTAGGATTAAAAATGTCAACGCTTTCCTCCGAGAATATAACTGCATCAAACCCACAGGCATCTGCAGTCCTAATAACCGTTCCTGCATTACCTGGATCTTGAATCTGCCAAAAAAAAGCAATCTTCTTCGGCTCTAGCTTCCAAAGATCAATTAGATTTAAAGATTTAGTAGAGCATAGCGCCAATATTCCTTGTGGAGTTTGAGAATCTGCCATCGCATTCATTACTTGCTCTGAGACTTCGACTATCTCCAAACCTTTTAATACCTGTTGATCAATGGCTAAACTTAATTTACTTAAGCCCACCTCTGTAACGTAGATGGTCTTAAGTGATAGTCCTTCATTTAATTTTGGACTTATTGCTTCTCTTATCGCCTGAATGCCTTCAACAACAAAAGCGTTCTCGGTTTCTCTTGTTTTTTTACCTCTAGGACCCAGCAGAGCCTTAACTCGCTCAACATGCGGCGAATTAAGGCTCGTAATCTTTTCCATCCAACTAAATTAGACGAATCAGGCTGTAACTATATTTTTGCGCGCAACCTCAACAAGCTTTGCAAATGCAATTGGATCATTGGTTGCTAGCTCTGAAAGAACTCGGCGATCAACTTCGATTCCGGCAGCTTTCAAGCCTTGTATCAAGCGGTTATATGTCATCCCGTTTTTGCGAGCTTCTGCATTGATTCGTTGAATCCAAAGTCTGCGAAAATCACCTTTCTTATCTTTGCGATCATTAAAGGCATACACAAGAGAGTGAGTTACCTGCTCTTTAGCCTTGGTGAATAGACGAGATCGTTGCCCTCGGTATCCTGCAGCACGCTCTAAAGTTGTGCGACGTTTTTTAGCGGCGTGCACTCCACGTTTGACTCTAGCCATTTGTCTCCCCTTACTTCAAACCAAGCATGCGCTTAGCAGCAAATGTGTTTGGTGCTTTTGCTTCTACATCACCAGTTAAGCGGCGAGTTAATCTTGATGATTTACGCTCAAGTAGGTGGCGTTTACCAGCACGCTCGTGCATAACTTTTCCAGAACCAGTGACGCGAAATCGCTTCTTTGCACCACTATGGGTTTTCATCTTTGGCATACTCTCGACCTCCTGTTGTTTAATAAATCTATTTTGCTTTAGTGCCTGATCCAGCTTTCTTCACTGAACCTGACTTCTTAGCGGGTCCAAGAACCATTGTCATGTTTCGACCCTCTTGCTTAGGTGTAAACTCAACAACGGCTACTTCAGCCAACTCCTCCGCAAGCCTTTGTAATAATCGGTATCCCATTTCCGGACGAGACTGCTCTCTACCGCGAAATTGAATTGTTACCTTAACCTTGTCACCACCGTTTAAAAATCTCTCAATATGAGTTTTTTTAGTCTCATAATCGTGAGGCTCAATATTTGGTCGAAGTCGCATTTCTTTCACAACAATGTGAGTTTGATTCTGCCGAGCTTCCCGAGCTTTCTGCGCAATTTCGTACTTATACTTTCCGAAATCCATAATTTTACAGACTGGTGGATTGGCATCTGGTGATATTTCGACGAGATCTAATCCGATCTCTTCTGACAACTTAATTGCTTTATCAATTGCTGTCACACCAAGTTGTTCACCGTCATATCCAATCAACCGAACCTCAGGAACGCGAATTCGATCATTTATACGTGGCTCTGTGCTGATAACTTCTCCTTGCTGTTTCGCTGGAAGACTCATTACTACACAAGCGAAAGACAGCCGCACTTCATAAGAAGCAACCAGTTCGCCTCAGCGAAGTAGGTGGGAGCGTATGCATCCACTTGATGAGTAAATGATACCCAATCCTGGGCTATCCAAAAAATCGAGGCTTCCGAGTGATCTCAAACTCATTTTCAGCCAAAACTCTTCCCATAAAGAGCATTTTAAGCCTAGAACTTCCAAGGCATCTTAGGCTCAGTCTCTCCATGCACTAAACTCGCCAAGTTATGAAAAAGCAAAAAATTCAATCAATTACGAATGTTGGCTCTGGGCTGACCATTGATCAAGCTGCTCGACAAAAGAGGTATTTCATATCAATGATGATCAGAACCGTATGTTTCGTTCTTACAGTAATCCTTCCAAGTCCATATAGGTGGGTAGCTTTAATTGGAGCGTTAACTCTTCCCTATATTGCAGTAATTGCAGCGAATGCTGGGCGGGAAACAATCAAAAGGGAGGCTGTTTTTACTCCTAAACAAAAAAGACTTACTTAGTTTTCTTGAAAATTTTGTCTTTCATATAGCTCATAATACAAACTCCTGTTGTTCACTAATTCTTCGTGCGTACCCCTCTCAACAATTTGGCCACTATCTATAACAAGAATCTGATCAGCATTTACAATCGTAGATAATCTATGAGCAATCACGATGCTGGTTCGATTTTTAAGTACTTCTTTTAGTGCAGCTTGTACTAAGGCTTCATTTTCTGAATCTAAATGTGCCGTCGCCTCATCTAAAATAACTAGACTAGGCTTCTTAAGAAGTAGTCGCGCAATTGCTAGTCGTTGCTTTTCACCACCAGAGAGCCTATGCCCTCGCTCACCGACAACAGTATCTAGCCCATTTGGAAGGCCTTGAATAAAGTCCCAAATTTGTGCAGCTCGGCATGCGTTCTCGATTTCCTCTTTGGAAGCTCTAATATCTGCATAAAGTAAATTTGCATGAATGGAATCATGAAACATATGTGAATCCTGAGTAACCGCCCCGATATTTTCTCTCAGTGACTTGATTGAGTACTGGCGAATATCTACACCATCTATAAATATAGTTCCACGTGTTACATCGTATAATCTTGGAATCAAGGATGAGATCGTGCTTTTGCCAGCGCCTGACGGTCCTACAATTCCAGTCATAGTTGCCGGCAAAACTGTAAACGAAATATTTTTTAAGACTTCACCGCTTTCTACCAGTACAGGTTTTGCGACTGATTCAAGAGATGCTAAGGAAATCTCTTTGGCTGTAGGATAGGTGAAACTGACTGAATCGAATTTCACCTCAGGCTTATCAGTCTGTAGCGACTTTGCATTTTGAGAGTCGATGACCATAGGTTGAAGATCTAGAACTTCAAACACTCTCTCAAATGAGACTAAGACGCTCATCACATCAACTCGCACATTAGACAACGCGGTAATTGGACCATACAACCGAGCTAACAAAGCAGTTATTGCTAACAAAGTTCCAACAGTGAGTTGATCATTTATCGCTAGGTGCCCGCCAATGCCATATGCAATTGCTGTAGCTATTGCTGCAATTGATGTTAATGCGATAAAAAAAATACGATTTAACATGGCAATGGAGATACCTATGTCAGCAACTTTTCTTGCTTTTGAAGCAAATTCAGATTTTTCTCTCTCTGAATCTCCGTAAAGTGATACTAATAAGGCACCCGAAACATTGAAACGCTCGGTCATATTTGAAGACATTTGAGCATTTATATCAAATGATTGCCTAGTAAGAGTTTGTAGTTTACGACCTACCCATTTTGTTGGAATCAGAAAGACTGGCAATAGAACAAGCGATACTAAAGTAATTTGCCACGAGAGCGACAGCATTGCAATTATCACTAAAAGCAGACTTAACGAATTACTGACGACACCCGATAGTGTCGAGGTGAAAGCTTGCTGTGCGCCAATAACATCAGAATTAAGTCGTGAGATCAATGCTCCTGTTTGAGTTCGGGTAAAGAATGCTATTGACTGTCGCTGGACATGTTCAAAGACCTGTTTTCTTAAATCATAAATTAATCCCTCGCCAATTCGAGCTGAAAACCACCTACCGATCATGCTGAATACTGCATCCAAAATTGCAATGATTCCGACTAAAACTGCAAGCGAAGTTACTAATTCGAAATCTTTTGGAATTACACCATCATCAATCAATCTTTTCAGCAGCAATGGAGTAGCAATAATTAAGAAGGCATCGATCACAACTGTGATCAGGAATAAAATCAACGAAATTTTGTAAGGAATTGCAAATCTAGTGATCCGACCTATTGTGCCTGGTTTAAGTTTTTGATTTTTTAACGATTGATCAGCAGTTAACGATCGAAAAGACATCCAAGTCGAGTGCATAGACATACGACGACACTAGTCAGTTTGGAAGCAAAGTTAAACTGTGAAACCAATCGAGCGTAATTGTTCGCGACCATCATCTGAAATCTTGTTTGGGCCCCAAGGCGGTAGCCACACCCAATTTATTTTTACATCAGAGGACAGATCAGCGAGGACTTGTCGTGTTTGATCTTCAATTACATCTTGAAGTGGACACGCAGCCGATGTAAGAGTCATATCTAAAGTAACCGTATTTCCTTCATCAATTCTCATGTCATAAACCAAACCAAGATCGATGACATTAATTCCTAATTCAGGATCAATTACATCCTTCATAGCCTCTGTTACATCGTCTGTTGTTATCATGATTTAAATTCTACTGCATCACTTGACTTGATGCATCTTTAAATGCCATCCAGCCAAGGAGAGCGCACTTGATTCTTGCAGGAAACTTTGACACTCCAGCAAATGCAACCGCATCTTCTAAAATACTCTCATCCCCTACTGATTGACCTTTACTCTGCATTAATTCAACAAAATTATCTAAAATATTCATAGCATCTTTATAACCTTTACCAACCACTAAGTCACTCATGACTGATGTGCTGGCCATAGAAATCGAACACCCGACTCCATCCCAGGTTAAATCTGTGACCACGCCACCTTTCATAGATAAATTCAAAGTTACCTCATCGCCACAGCTGGGGTTATTGTGATGAACTTGTATGTCTTTATCTGCTGACAAACCTTTGTGGTGAGGTGAGCGATAGTGATCAAGTATTACCTCTTGATAAAGTGAATCCAATTCCATTATTTGCTGACCTTAAAATATGACTTTACTTTCTCAATCGATTCAAGCAAGGAATCAACATCACTTTTAGAGTTATATAGATACAAAGATGCTCGAGTTGTACCAACTAAATTTAGCTTGCGCATTAAGGGCCAGGCACAATGGTGGCCAGTTCGAACCGCAATACCGTATTGATCTAGCACTTGGCCTACATCATGCGGGTGGACTCCATCTACCGTAAATGAAACTACGCCACCACGATCTTTCATATCTACTGGGCCAATTACCTCGACTCCAGAGATACTTGTAATTCCTTTTAGAAGATATGAGGTCAAATTTTTTTCGTGCTGTGCAATATTGTGCATACCAATCTGATTTAAGTAATCTATCGCTGCCGATAATCCAACAGCTTGAGCCATATTTGGAACACCGGCTTCAAATTTTCTTGGCGTGGCTGCCCATGTTGCACTTTCCATAGTTACAGAATCAACCATAGATCCACCAAACAACGAAGGTTCCAATTTTTCTAACAAATCAAATTTTCCCCAGAGCACACCAATTCCAGTTGGACCCAAAGTCTTATGGCCTGAGAATGCAAGAAAATCAATCTCTAGTTTCTTTACATCTAGTGCAAAATGCGGTGCTGATTGACAGGCGTCAAGCACTACTAATGCACCTACAGCACGTGATGCTTCGACTATAGTTTCGACCGGCGGAATACTTCCTAAAACATTGGATTGATGAGTAATTGCCACAATCTTTGTTTTCTGATTAATCACTTGATCAAGATTTGTTAAATCGATTCTGCCATCGGTAGTAACCGAAAGCCATCTCAACTCCGCTCCAGTGCGCTTTGCCAATTGTTGCCATGGGATCAAATTTGCGTGATGCTCCATTTCGGTCACGACAATTTGATCACCTACTCCTATTTTGATTCTAGAGTCTGGATTTCCAAATGAGTAAGCAATTATGTTCAAGGATTCGGTAGCGCTTTTAGTAAAAATAACCTCACTACTTTTAGCTCCAATAAATGATGCAACTTTTTCTCGAGCTGACTCATAAGCTTCAGAGGCCTCTTCAGCTAGAAAATGAGCTCCCCTATGCACGGCTGCGTTAATTGTGCGATAAAAATTGCTCTCAGCCTCAATTACGGAGTTAGGTTTTTGAGATGTGGCACCACTATCTAAATAAATTAATGAATTCCCACCACGAACTTTACGCTCAAAGATTGGAAAATCTTTTTTGCAACTAGAAAGATCAATACTCATATAATTATGCAGTTATATACGCTGCGTAACCCAACTCCTCTAATTTATCGGCCAGCTCGGAACCGCCAGCTTCAACAATCTTGCCGTTGGCAAAAACATGCACAAAGTCAGGCTTGATGTATCGAAGAATTCTCGTATAGTGAGTAATCAGCATTACACCTAAACCAGAGTTTGATTTTACTCTATTTACGCCTTCAGAAACAATACGTAATGCATCCACATCGAGACCAGAATCTGTCTCATCAAGAATTGCAATTTTTGGTCTTAATAATTCCAATTGTAAAATCTCATGACGCTTTTTCTCTCCGCCAGAAAAACCCTCATTCACATTGCGCTCAGAAAAAGCGGCATCAATATTTAGAGAAGTCATTGCCCCTTTAACCTCTCCAACCCATGTTCTAACTTTAGGAGCTTCACCTCGGATAGCAGCTACTGCAGTTCGCAAAAAGTTAGAAACTGAAACTCCCGGTACCTCAACTGGATACTGCATTGCAAGAAATAATCCAGCCTTTGCTCGCTCATCCACGCTCATCTCTAGTACATCATTTCCATCCAGAGTTACTGAACCACCAGTAATTAAGTACTTAGGATGACCAGCGATTGAATATGCAAGAGTTGATTTTCCAGAACCATTAGGTCCCATAATTGCATGAGTTTCACCTGCCTTAACTGTTAAATCTACTCCGCGCAATATCTCTTTGTTACCAGCCTCCGTAATAACGCTAACCTGTAAATTTTTGATCTCTAGTACGCTCATAATTGCCTCCTTAGTTAGTTACTACTACTTGGTTGCCACTTACTTCAACTTTAAATGTTTTGAGTGCAGATGTGGCTGGCGGTGTTAGTGCTTCGCCGGTACGTAGATCAAATTCGGCACCATGAAGCCAACACTCGATCTTTGTTCCACTAACCTCACCTTCAGATAATGAGGCTTCAGAATGTGTGCAGGTATCCTCAACTGCAAATACCTCATCTCCAACACGAGTTAGGCAAACTGCAACTCCATCAACCTCGATAGCTACAGGTTCACCACTAACTAGTGAATCAAATGCCACCTCAGTCATTATTCGCCAACCCTTGATAATTCAGATTCAATGCGATTCATTATTCTTTCTACAATTTCTTCATTTTTGAGATTACTTACAATCTCAGCAAAAAAACCGCGAATTACTAATCTGCGAGCAATATCTGCTGGAATCCCTCTAGATTGTAGGTAGAAAAGTTGTTCATCATCAAAGCGCCCAGTAGTGCTAGCGTGACCCGCGCCAACTATCTCACTAGTTTCAATTTCTAAATTTGGAACAGAGTCTGCGCGGGCACCATCTGTGAGCAATAAGTTTCGGTTTAGTTCATAGGTGTCAGTCCCTTCAGCTCCTTTATCAATATAGACATCACCTATCCACACGGTGTGCGCACCGCTACCGGCTAGCGCTCCTTTGTAATTAACACGGGATTTAGTGTGTGGAGCACTGTGCTTCACATGGATGCGATGTTCAAGATGTTGTTCTTCGGTTGCAAAATAAAGTCCATGCATGTCAGCACTAGCTCCCATGCCGGTATATTCAACTGTAGGGCTGATGCGAACTGTTGATCCACCAATCGAAACAACATGGGAGTGAAAATGAGCATCCCTACCAATAATGGCGTGATGCTGTGCAAGGTGAACAGAGTTCAAATCCCACTCTTGTAATGAAATAAAATTGAGGTTAGATCCAGCCGCAAGTGAGATTTCAATTTCTTCACCTAACTTACCGGTGCCATTATTTTCAATAATTACAGTGGCTCGACTATTCACTCCTATTTGAATTACAGCACGACTAACCTCAGCAGTTGGTCCGCATTTCCGCTTTAGAAATATGGGCTCGGCAATTTCAGTATTACTACTAATCGCGAGCAATATAATTCTTTTTGTCTCTTTGCGAACTCTATTTGTGACGATATCTCCTGCAGCGTATGCTGGTGGATGATCCGATGCATCCACAGTTGTCAGGCTAACGCCTCTTGGTAAATCAGATTTAGCAGAAAGTGAAATATTGTCAGCTACCGAAACTTCTAAGTCATGTATTCCAGATAATTTCTTTAGGGGCGTAAACCGCCACGCCTCCTCGCGACCGGTTGGCGTAAGGTAATTAGTCGCTAACTGACTCATTAACCAACGGCGCCTTCCATTTGTAACTCGATTAAACGATTGAGTTCAAGTGCGTACTCCATAGGCAGCTCTTTAGCTATTGGCTCAATAAAGCCACGGACGATCATTGCCATTGCCTCATCTTCGCCAAGTCCACGAGACATTAAATAAAATAATTGATCATCACTTACTCTCGATACCGTAGCCTCATGACCCATAGAGACATCATCTTCGCGCACATCAACATATGGATAGGTATCTGATCTTGATATTGTATCCACGAGCAAGGCATCACATTTTACGGTGCTCTTGGAGTGACGTGCACCTTCTGCGACTTTTACCAAGCCACGATATGAAGTTCTACCACCACCTCGGGCAACAGATTTGGAAATAATTGTTGAAGATGTATGCGGTGCTGCATGCACCATTTTAGCTCCAGCATCTTGATGTTGACCCTCGCCAGCAAATGCAATTGAAAGTGTTTCACCTTTTGAGTGTGCTCCCATCAACATCACTGACGGGTACTTCATAGTGACCTTTGAACCAATATTGCCGTCAATCCACTCCATAGTGGCACCTTCAGCACAAGTAGCTCTTTTTGTTACTAAATTATAAACATTGTTTGACCAGTTTTGGATTGTTGTATATCTAACACGCGCATTCTTTTTTACAATGATTTCAACAACAGCTGAATGAAGTGAATCAGAAGAGTAGATTGGCGCTGTACAACCTTCTACATAATGAACATATGAATCTTCGTCAGCAATTATTAGTGTTCGCTCAAATTGCCCCATATTTTCGGTATTGATTCTGAAGTAGGCTTGAAGTGGAATATCTACTTTCACACCTTTTGGCACATAGATAAAAGAGCCGCCAGACCAAACTGCGGTATTTAATGCTGCAAACTTGTTGTCACCAACCGGAATTACTGTTCCAAAATACTCTTTAAAAATATCCTCATGCGTTCTTAAAGCAGTGTCTGTATCTAGGAATAGGACTCCCTGTTTCTCTAAATCTTCCCGAATTGAGTGGTAAACCACCTCAGATTCATATTGGGCAGCAACTCCAGCAACCAAACGCTTCTTTTCGGCCTCTGGTATACCCAAGCGGTCATAGGTATTTTTAATATCATTTGGAAGATCTTCCCATGATGTTGCTTGTTTTTCCGTTGATCGTACAAAATATTTAATTGTGTCAAAAAATATTCCACTTAAATCTGAACCCCAGGTAGGCATTGGCTTCTTATCAAACAACGCCAAACCTTTCAGCCTAAGATCGAGCATCCACTTTGGTTCATTTTTCTTTGCTGAAATATCACGCACGACATCTTCATTAAGACCACGACGACTATTTGAACCTGCATCCGTTTTGTCAGACCAGCCATACTCGTACTTTCCAATACCTTCGAGTTCTGGATGAGTTATTTGTGACATTATCGTGCTCCTTCTTTCATTTTGGTCTTACTGATTTGGGAAATATCTGATGGGATAAATGTTGTACAAACTCCGTCACCATGAGCAATAGTTGCTAGTCGTTGAACGTGCGTGCCTAGAATTCTTGAAAATGCAGCTGTTTCAGCTTCACACAGTTGTGGAAACTCTGATGCGACGTGAGCAATTGGACAATGATGCTGACAGATTTCTTCACCATTTCCCATTTTGTCTGTAGTAGCCGCATAACCCTCTTTGGTGAGCAACTTAGCCAATACCTTTGCTTTTTCCGAAACACTCTTCTTTGAATTAATGATCGAATCACTTTTGCGCTCAAACTCTAACGCTCTAGATTTGGCAAACTCATCAACTAGATATGAGCCATTCTTGCTCGCCATAAACTTTAGTGCCGATACCGCTAAGTCATCATAGGAGTGTTCAAATTTTTCTCTGCCTTGATCAGTCATTAGAAATACCTTCGATGGCCTGCCTCTACTTCGCAAGGTGCCGCTTTGGTAAGGCTCTCGACAGGTAAGAATTCCTTCAGCAATTAGCGAATCTAAATGTCGTCTTATTCCAGCTGGAGTAATCGCGAGTTTTTCAGCAAGCTCAACGGCGGTGGCTGGGCCAAACTCTAAAATCCTACGGGCCACCTGATCGCGAGTCTTATCGGGCTCAGTCTTTTTCACAACATAAGTGTTGCGTAATTCTTCACTTTATGCCAGTCCCAAACCACAGAAGCAGGTGTGAAATAGGACTTACCCGCCCCTATTTTAAGCCCTGAGTTACCCGCAATCAGTAGGCTTAAATCATGCTTTTGGCCAAAAAATCATTGCGTGGGCGAGTTTTAGGTCTACTGGTGTTTTTACAATCTGCCCTAATAGTTACCGGTGGCTCAGTTCGCCTAACCGGATCTGGACTTGGTTGCCCTACCTGGCCAGAGTGCACCCCTGGATCATATGTCCCGATTGCTAATCAAGCGGAGGGACAGCTACATGCTTGGATTGAATTTGGAAATAGATTACTTACTTTTGTTTTATTAATTTGTGCATTGGCAGTCGTAACATTCTCAGTCAGAGTATCAAAAAATGCCGCCAACAAGAAGCGAGTTAGATCCCTGGCCGCGCTGCAAGTTTTGGGAATTCTCGGCCAAGGAATGCTTGGTGGGGTTACTGTGTTAACTGACCTTCATCCACTTACTGTCGCAGCTCACTATTTGCTATCAATCCTGTTGATTGCCGGCGCAATTTCATTGCGGTATGAACTTATTGGCACACCGGTTGAGAAAACTACAGGCTTAATTAGTTTTTTAATGCCAATCTTTGTTTGGCTAACTTTCCTAGTATTGGTAGCCGGCACGATAGTTACTGGTAGTGGACCACATGCCGGAGATGAAAAGGCGCAGCGATTTACTTTTGACCCGCAAGTAGTCTCCTGGATTCATGCTGATCTTGTTATCGCCTTAATAGTCCTAGCAGTAATGCTTTTACTTATTGTCCACCAATCTGGAATGTCACTGCTTGTTCGTCGTATTGCAATATTCCTACTTATCGCATTCTCGCAAGGGGTTATTGGATATATCCAATACTTCACTGACCTTCCTGAAGCCCTTGTTGCCGCTCATTTGATAGGTTCTACACTAGTGTGGGGATCGGTTTGGAGTATTGCCAAGATCAGTAATTCTGGATTTAGAGTGCAAGGACTCAGAAAATGAATAAGTGGAATGACTTAGATGATCAGGCGGTTGCGATCTCACGCGCCTTAGCAATGGATGCAGTGCAAAAAGTTGGCAATGGCCATCCAGGCACTGCTATGGCATTAGCCCCCGTTGCCTATACTTTGTTTCAAAGGATTTTAAGACATAACCCAGTTAAACCAGATTGGATTGCTCGGGATCGATTTATTCTCTCTTGTGGGCACTCCTCTCTTACCTTATACATTCAGCTTTATTTATCAGGATATGGCGTTGAGCTTGACGACCTAAAGAATTTTAGAACCTTTAATTCACTTACTCCTGGTCATCCTGAGTATGGGCACACCTTAGGTGTTGAGACCACAACTGGCCCACTAGGCCAAGGTGTAGCAAATGGTGTTGGTATGGCGATGGCGGCCAGATATGAAAAAGGATTGCTAGATCCCGATAATACAACTGATATTTTTGATCATAATATTTGGGTTCTTTGTTCAGATGGTGATCTCCAAGAAGGAGTAAGTGCAGAGGCCTCTTCCTTGGCCGGAACTCAAGCATTGGGAAATCTAAAGGTAATTTATGATGATAATAGAATCTCTATCGAAGGTGATACCCATGTTGCATTCACAGAAAATGTCTCAGCAAGATATAAATCCTACGGCTGGGAAGTTATTGAGGTAACAGCCAAGAAAGATGGCAATGTCGATCGAGAAAAACTTGAGAAAGCGTTAATAAAAGCTGCTGCTCACAATTCCTCGCCAGTGTTAATTCGATTACAAACTGTTATTGCTTGGCCAGCACCTAACGCCTCGGGAACTGCAAAATCACACGGTTCAGCACTGGGCGTAGAGGAGATTGCGCAAACTAAAAAGATCCTAGGTATCGATCCTAAAGAATCATTCTTTGCACCATCTAATGTCATTTCTCACGCAAGGCAGGTAAAAGAACGAGGAGCAAAACAATTTGCCGACTGGGAAATAAAATTTGCTAAGTGGCAGTCACTAAATCCAGAGCCGGCGGCCCTTTTAAATCGATTATCAAATAAGCAATTACCAACTGATTGGGCTAAAGATCTGCCAATATTTTCACAAGACAAGGAAGTCTCCACTAGAGCTGCCTCTGGAAAAGTTATTCAAGCACTTGCTGAAAGATTACCTGAGTTTTGGGGTGGTTCCGCCGACTTGGCCGAAAGTAACAATACGACAATTGAAGGAGGTAAATCATTTTTGCCACGCTCAAGCAAAATGTCAGATGCTAATCCCTACGGCCGGGTTATTCACTTTGGCATAAGAGAGCATGCGATGGGGGCGATATTAAATGGTGTCGCCTTACATGGTTTGGTAAAGCCATTTGCTGGAACATTTCTAGTTTTTAGCGATTACATGCGAGGGGCAGTTCGTCTTTCGGCTCTAATGCAACTACCGGTTACATTTGTTTGGACCCATGACTCAATTGGTCTAGGTGAAGATGGACCAACACACCAGCCCGTTGAACATCTTGCTGCACTACGTGCAATTCCTGGACTAGATCTAGTAAGACCAGCTGATGCCAATGAAGTATCTATCTGTTGGAAAAATATAATTGAGCGAGCTAAACCTGCTGGACTGGTTTTATCTCGCCAGAATTTACCAGTGTTTGATCGGAACAAGTATGCAGCTACAACTAACGTGGTTAAGGGAGCTTACGTTGTTGCTTACGGTGATGAATTATCAAAGCAGTGCGATGTGTTAATAATTGCAACCGGCTCTGAAGTACGTATCGCACTACAAGCAAGAGAGCTTTTGGCTGAAAAAAATGTTAAGGCCAGAGTTATTAGCATGCCTTGTTTTGAATGGTTTTTTGAACAGTCCCCTGCCTATCAGGAAGAGGTAATGCCTAGGAAGATTAAAGCTAGGGTAAGTATTGAAGCTGGAGTTTCACAACCTTGGCATAAAATCATTGGCGAAAATGGCATTGCAATCTCGCTAGAGCATTTTGGTGCTTCAGCAAGTGCCTCAGTTCTCTTTAAGGAGTTTGGTTTTACTGCCGAAAATGTTGTAGTAGCAGCGACAGAGAGTATTAAAAGAGCAAATGGGTAATGACGCTGGACATGATCACTCAGATTTAATCTCCAAGTTAAATGGGATACTCCCTAAAATCGCGGAAAAAGATGCATCACTATGGGGGCCAACTAGTGAGGCGCCCAATCGGCTAGGTTGGGTCGATCTGCCGGTGACTTCTCGGCAATTGCTGCCAGAGCTCGATGCCCTATCTGCCTGGACTCGAAGTAACAAATTAGACCAGTTTGTTCTTTGTGGAATGGGTGGTTCCTCGTTAGCAACTGAGCTAATTGCTAAGACCAATAACAAAAATATTACAATCTTGGATTCAACCCACCCCGAGCAGATAATTAAATCTATTCCTAAAGATCTTGTAAAATCTCTGGTCATCATTGCCTCTAAATCCGGCACAACAATCGAAACGCTTTCGCATTTTAAGTTCTTTGAAAAACTTTTCTTAGACTCTAATCTTGAACCGAAGAATCATATTGTGCTTATCACCGATCAAGGCACTTCTTTAGATAGTAGCGGCCGTAAATCGGGGTATAGAGTTTTTAACGCTGATTCAAAGGTGGGCGGAAGATTTAGCGCTTTAACCGCTTTTGGATTATTGCCAGCCTCATTAACTGGAACAGATGTTTCAATATTACTAGATGATGCAGAGAAGATGAGTAAATTACTAGTGGAACCAAACTCCGTCGCTGTTCAAATTGCAGTAGACATATTCACTAGATCAAAGCAATTTGTTTACTTTGTTGAGCAGCAGAGTACTACCCCTGGACTTGCTAATTGGATTGAGCAATTAATTGCAGAGTCAACTGGCAAAGGTGGCGTAGGAAGATTACCCATAGTTGTAAATGAATTAAACCAGACAAATCAGGAGCTAAGTATCGGATTTAAAGATGGCCAATACGATCTTGTAGTTAAGGGTTCACTTGGCGAGCACTTAATACTTTGGCAATGGGTGACAGTATTACTTTGTTTCTTACTTGAGGTTGATCCATTTAATCAACCCAATGTGACAGAGGCTAAAGACCAAACCAGTAAAATACTCACCGACCTTAGTGCCGGTAATTTTGTTCACGAGCAGCCCAAAATCTCAAATAAAA